>Ga0210398_10000308_pt1 | contig 58252 bp, 40 predicted proteins | sample IncBWC4OmetaG_FD_161047 | JGI IMG/M metagenome (GOLD analysis project Ga0210398, IMG submission 161047) | Forest soil microbial communities from Barre Woods Harvard Forest LTER site, Petersham, Massachusetts, United States - Inc-BW-C-4-O | ecosystem: Environmental > Terrestrial > Soil >...
AGTGGGAGGACTGCAACACCGCCGGCGAAGCGTGCGCCAACATCAGCGGCGCCACCTCCCCCAAACACACCCTGAGCTCCACCGACGTCGGCCACACCCTGCGGGTCCTCGTCACCGCCACCAACGACGGCGGCTCCGGCAAAGCCACGTCCGCCGCCACCGGCACGGTGCTGCCACAACCGCCCACCAGCACGGCGCCGCCCGCGGTCGGCGGCACCGCCGAAGAAGGCCAAACACTGAGCGCCACCACCGGCACTTGGAGCGGGAGCCCGACGTACGCCTACCAGTGGGAGGACTGCAACACCGCCGGCGAAGCGTGCGCCAACATCAGCGGCGCCACCTCCCCCAAACACACCCTGAGCTCCACCGACGTCGGCCACACCCTGCGGGTCCTCGTCACCGCCACCAACGAAGGCGGCTCCGGCAAAGCCACGTCCGCCGCCACCGGCACGGTCGCGGCGATCCCGCCGCCTTCCACCGAAGAAACCGAACCGCCGCCGGTGAACGAAGGGACCGGCCCGCAGATCTACGTGTCGCAGGCCGGGGCCGGCAGCCAGAGCGGCGAAAGCTGCGCGACCGCGCACTCGCACGCGTGGCTTGGCAGCGGCTCCAGCTGGGCATCCGCCGCCGGCAAGATCGCGCCCGGAACCACGGTGGACCTCTGCGGCACGTTCACCCAACCGATCGAAACCTCAGGCAGCGGGTCGAGCGGCAAGCCGATCACGCTGTACTTCACGAGCGGCGCCAAGATCGCGATGGGCGGCCAAGGGTGCCCCGGCTCCGGGTGCATCGACGTGGCCGGCAACAGCGAATACGTCGACATCGACGGCGGCTCGGACGGGACGATCGAAAACACCAACCGGGGCACCGCCAAAGAAAAATCCGAAGCCGCCACCACCGGCATCATGGCCAACGGCTGCAAGCACTGCAGCTTCGAAAACCTCACAATCGCCAATTTGTACGTGCCCGAGAAAGGCGACGCGCTCAACGACACCGAAATCCGCGGCATCTACCTCCGCGAAGGCTCGCCCGAATATGTGACGATCGCGCACGACACCTTCTCCGACATGGGCTGGGCGGTGAACGTCGAATTCGGCGAAAACAGCTCGCACATTGCGGTCGAATACAACACCTTCCACGCCGTCACCCACGGCTTCACGCCGACCGCCACCTTCAGCGGCGGCTCCATCGGGCCGGTGAGCTTTGCCCACAACTACTTCTACGGCAACCTCGAATGGGAAGACGGCAGCACCGACACCAACCACGTCGACGGCGTGCACTGCTTCTCCGGTGACGGCCGCGGCTACACCCCGCACTACACGGGGTTGTACATCTACGACAACTACATCGAGGTCGAAGGCGACAACGTCACCGCGCCGATCTTCCTCGAGGGCGGCTCCGGCGGCGGCACCACACCATGCGCCGACAGCACCTCCAACATCTGGCTCTTCAACAACGTGCTGTGGGCCACCCACCAAAACGTCGAAGGCGGCAACGGCCTGCTCGGCGCGTTCTCCGGCGAACCCCACATCTACAACAACACCCTGATCGGCCAATCCGCCGGGCAAGCCAAATGCGAGGAATACAACAGCGTCGCCCAAAAAATCCACTACGAGAACAACCTCGCCACCACCTGCAAAACACTGATCTACGCCGAAAAGGCGCGCTTCGAAACCAAAGCCATGGCGCACAACCTGTGGGCCAACAGCGGCAACAGCGGCGAAGCGTTCATCTGCATGAACCCCTCTCGCTCCGAATACGACCTCGAAGACATGTCCGGGTGGAGAAGCTGCCTCGGCGGCTCGGAAGTCGAAGAAGGCTCCAAATCGGTGGCCAGCGCCAAGCTGGAGCTCACCGAAGCCAAAGGCACCGAGGGCCAGCCGGAAACGGGGTCGGCCGCCCTCGGCACGGGAGCCAACCTCAGCAGCTTGTGCAAAGACACGCCCGGCGAAGCGCTCTGCAAGGGCATCGACGGCGAAACGCGCTCCAGCGCCGCCGCCTGGGACATCGGCGCCTACTGAGGCGGCGTCGATGTCCTTGCCCATGGCATTCGGTCGCGGCTGCGTAGTTTCCACGGAAATAGGCTCCACCCAACCCGGTGCGTCGGCACGCGCAGCCCCTTTGCACGTGCGACGGCCCCCGCATGGTGCCGTAGACTCCGGCCCTCGCAATGGCTGGGGTCAATGATTTGCATCGCTTGAGCTCGGGCATGTGGGCGTCGAAACCCCTTCCTAAGACCTCGATGTCCTCCCGCTTCAAGCACAACCTCCTGCTCGCGAGCTGCGCGCTGCTCCTGCTCGGGTTGGTCGCCGCCGGCGGCGCAAACGCCAAGCGGTGGCGCCACTACTCCTCTCCCCCCGGGCGGGCGCAAGCCTTCCGCCTGCGGGCAGCGTCCTCCGAGCTCGCCAGCGGCGTGCGGATCTACATCGGGGTGAGGAACACCGCGCGCAAGTTGGCGATCGGCCTCTACAACTCGGTGGGCGGACACGCCGGCGGCCTCCTCGGCTCCGGAGCCGCCCCCACCTCGAGCCCCGGCAGCTGGACCGCCGTGCCGATCGCGCCGGTTCAACTGGCGGCCGGCAGAAGCTACTGGCTGGCGATCCTCGGCGAGGGCGGCACCTTGCGCTCCCGCCGGCGGGCGGGCGGTAGGTGCCCAAGCGAGATCAGTGCCGCGCGCAACCTCACCACCCTCCCCAGCCACTGGGCGACCGGCACCACCCGCCTGGCCTGCCCCGTCGCGGCCCACCTCATCACCGGCTCCTCGGCGCCGGCGGGCGCGGGGCTGCCCTCGCTGGTCGCCGGCGAAGGGCTGCCAACGATGACCCCAAGCGCACACTCGCCCTCGACGCCCGTCGAAATCAAGCCGCCGCTCGACAAACCGGGTCCTCCTCCGCCACCTCCTCCTCCGCCACCTCCTCCTCCGCCACCCCCACCGCCGCCTCCTCCTCCGCCGCCACCGGTCGCGACCACATTGCCGGCGATCTCAGGCGTTGCCGTCGAAGGCCAGCTGCTCGAAGCATCCAGCGGCATTTGGACGGAAAACCCGACCTCCTACGAATACCGGTGGGAAGCGTGCGACACGGCAGGCGCCAACTGCACCGGCATCGCCGACGCCACCTCCCCGAGCTACACGCCGGCGGTCAACGACGTCGGCCACACGCTGCGCGTCACCGTCACCGCCACCAACGAAGGCGGCTCGACCGAAGCCAGCTCGCCCGTCACGGGCGTGATCGCTTCGGCGCCGAGCGCCCCGCGCAACACCGTGGCGCCGTCGATCGACGGCCCCGCCGAAGAAGGCCAGCTGCTGAGCGCGCACACCGGCAGCTGGACGGGCGACCCCGCCTCCTACGAATACCAGTGGGAAACGTGCAACAAGACGGGCGCAAGCTGCGCCGAAATCGCCGACGTCACCTCCCCGAGCTACACGCCGGTGGCGGGCGACGTCGGCCACCGGCTGCGCGTCACCGTCACCGCCACCAACGACATGGGCCCGACGAAAGCCATCTCGGCAACGACCGCCACCGTGGTCGCCCAGCCGGTGGCGGGACCGCAGATATACGTGTCGCAGTCCGGCGCCGGCAACCAAAGCGGGGAAAGCTGCGCCACCGCCCGCTCGCTGGCGTGGCTGAACGACCCCTCCAGCTGGGGTTCCGGCGGCGTGGAACCGGGCGTGACCGTCAGCCTCTGCGGCACCATCGCCGAACCGATCGAAACGCACGGCAGCGGCTCCGACGGCCAGCCGATCGCGGTGTACTTCACGAGCGGCGCCAAGATCGCGATGGGCGGCCAAGGGTGCCCCGGCTCCGGGTGCGTCAACGTTGCCGCCAACAGCGAATACGTCACGATCGACGGTGGCGCCGACGGCGTCATCGAAGACACCGACAGCGGCACCGGCAAGGCATCGCCGGCTGCGACCACAGGGATCCAGGCCAACGGCTGCAAACACTGCACAATCGAGAACCTCACGATCGCCAACCTGTACGTTCCCAAAAAAGGCACGCAATACGGCGACACCGAAGACCGGGGAATCTACATGCAGGAAGGCACCGCCGAATATGTGACGATCGCGCACGACACCTTCTCCGACATGGGCTGGGCGGTGAACGTCGAATCCGCCGAACACAGCTCTCACATCGCGGTCGAATACAACACCTTCCACGCCGTCACCCACGGCTTCACGCCGACCGCCACCTTCAACGGCGGCTCCATCGGGCCTGTCAGCTTCGCCCACAACTACTTCTACGGCAACCTCGAATGGGAAGACGGCGCCACCGACACCAACCACGTCGACGGCGTGCACTGCTTCTCCGCCGACGCGCAGGGTTACACGCCGCACTACACGGGGTTGTACATCTACGACAACTACATCGAGGTCGAAGGCGACAACGTCACCGCGCCGATCTTCCTCGAGGGCGGCTCCGGCGGCGGCACCACACCATGCGCCGACAAGACCTCCAACATCTGGGTCTTCAACAACGTGCTGTGGGCCACCCACCAGAACGTCGAAGGCGGCAACGGCCTGCTCGGCGCGTTCTCCGGCGAACCCCACATCTACAACAACACGCTGATCGGCCAATCCGCCGGGCAGGCCAAATGCGAGGAATACAACAGCGTCGCCCAAAAAATCCGCTACGAGAACAACCTCGCCACCACCTGCAAGACGCTCATCTACGCCGAAAAGGCGCGCTTCGAAACAAGGGCGATGGCGCACAACCTTTGGGCCGACAGCGGCAACAGCGGCGAATCGTTCATCTGCGAAAACCCCGGACGACAGGCGTTCGGCCTCAACGACTTCACCGGCTGGAAAGCCTGTATCGGCGGCACTGGGGTGGAAGAAGGCTCGAAAACGGCCGCCACCGCCAAGCTCGCACTCACCGAAGCCGATGGCACCGAGGGCAAACCGGAAGCCGGCTCAGAAGCGCTCGGCGGCGGCGCCAACCTCGCCGGCCTCTGCAACGACACGCCCGAAGAAGCGCTCTGCGCGGGCATCGACGGCGAAGCGCGGCCCACGTCCGGGGCCTGGGACATCGGCGCCTACTGAGCCCTTCCTGAGCCCCTTCGTCAGTAGGCGCCCGCGTCCCACGCACCCGTGCGCGGGCGCGGCCGGCCGTCGATGTTGGCGCACAGCGGCTGCGTGGGACCGGCGCACAGGCTGCTCAGATTGATGCCCGCCCGCCTCGCCGACGAGTGCGACTGCAACGCGCCCACGTCCCCGCCCCCGGTCCGGATGCGAGCATCGGCGGCCGTCCTGCTGGCGCCGTCGCCCGCCATGCAGCGTTGCCAGCGTGCCAACGCGGTGAACGGGAAATAGCCGCTTTCGCCGCACACAAACGAGTTGCTCTGCCCCCTGCCGCCGGCGTAGAGGTTGTGGTTGAGGCCGCCGTGAGCGAAGATGCGCGGCCCGGTCGACACCGATATCAGTGTGCTGCAGGTGCTCAGCAGGTTGTTGGCAAACCGCTCGTCGAGCGCCGCGCTGTTGCTCGAGTAGCACGTGTTTTCGGGCGTCGGCTGGCCGATCAGCGTGTTGTTGTACACATGAGCTTCCGTCGAGAAGATCCCGAAGATGCCATTGGTGAAGGTGGTGGTGCTGGTGTCGAGCGCCACGTTGTTGAATATCCACACGTTCGACGTCCGGTCCCCGCACGGCGTCTTGTCGGGAGTGCCCTCCAAAAAGATCTGCCCCGTCATGTCGCGTCCGGTGCCGCCGCCAAAGCGGTTGTCGTAGATGTAAAACCCGTTGTAATGCGGTTCGTAGCCGACCGAGTCGGCCGAAAAGCAGTGGATGCCGTCGTGGTGATAGGAGTCGGCTTCGGTGTCCCAGTTGGCATACCCGTAGATGTGGTTGTGGTCGACATACAGCGGGCCGATCGAGCCGCCGCTGAAGTCGGCGGTCGAGGCGAAGCCGTGGTCGATGTGGTAGATCGTGTTGGCTTCGATGCGATCGTTGCCGTCGCTGCGATTCCATTCGGCCAGCAGCGCCCAGCCGATGTCGTGCAGCGTGTTGTGCGCGATCGTCACGTCGCTGCCGGAGAAGTTGATGCCGCGCACTTCCGACCCTTCCACCGCCGAGTCGCTCACGGCGGTGTGGACGTAGAGGTTGGCGATCGTCAGATACCTGAAGGTGCAGCCGGTGCAGTTGGCCGCCTGGATGCCCACGCTGGATTCGTGTTTGCGCCCGGTGCCCTGTTCGGTGTCTTCGATCGTGCCGTGCGCGGCAGCGCCGGCGCCCTCGATCGTCACGTAGCGGTGGCCGGCGGTGTCGATGCATCCGGTGACCGCCGGGCAGGCGGGCAGGCGGATCGCCGCGCCGGGCATGAAACGCAGCGTGATCGGCGCGCCCGGCGCGCCGCTCTGCGCGATCGCGATCGGCTGGGTGAGCGTGCCGCACAGATCCACCGTGCCACCCGCCTGCACGCGGCCGGCGCCCCTGCCCCAGCTGCCCGCCGCGTTCAACCACGCCAACGGGTGGGCGTTGCCGCAGCCGCCCCTCCCGCTTTCGCTGCCCGCTCCGCTCTGCGCCACGTAGATCCCATCGCCCGCCTCGGCATCTTTGCTCCCCAACCCGCCGGTGACATACACGCCGGTTCCCACGGCGACCAGCAGCAGCGGGATCAAAACCCTTGGTATCAAGGCATCTGCGGCAGCGCCGAAGGCACGCGCCCCAACCCGGCGCCGGTCGCGCGCGCGCTCGGGCGTTCGTCGAGCTCAGCCGCCTCAGCTGCCGACGTGGCGTCGGCGACCAGTGCCGGCGTGCGCAGCAGCACCGCCGTCAGCGCCAGCAGCAAGAACATCACGAACGTGGCCTGGACGTAGCCAAACGCGTCGAAGAAGAACATCGACGCGGCGAAGTTGGCGATCGCGGCGACCAGCGCCACGGGCAACCAGCCATCGGGCGTGTCGACTTCGAGCTTCGCGCGGGCGCCCAGCCGGCGAATCGCGCTCCCGAACAACCACATCCAGACGAGCACGCCCAGCAGGCCGGTTTCCAGGAGCGTGTCCAGCCACTCGTCGTCCAGCACGATCGCATTGTCGGCCGCGCGATTGTGCAATCCGGTCACGCGCGTTCCGAAGCCCTGGCCGAGGAGCGGGTCGTGCTGGAGATACAGGTGCATCTCCGGCCCGATGCGCGAAAGGCGGCTGGAGTAGATGACTTCGCCGCTCGGGCCGATTTCGGTTTCGCTCTGCTGCTGGACGATGCCCCCTTTGGGGAAAAACTCACCCAGGATGGTGCCGATCGCGCCCGGCGCGGCGAAGTGCAGCACCACCAGCATCGGGATCAGCGCCGGCCACCAGCGCAAGGTCTCGCGCCGGCGCAACCACAGGAACGCGGCAATCGTAACCGCGATGCCGATCGCACCCGTGCGCGAGCCGCTGGAGAAGTCTCCCAGCATCAAAATCGTCGCCGCCACCCACCAAATCGGGCGACGACGGGTGAGCGCCAGATACAGGGCGAACGGGAACAGCATCGCCATCACCGTGCTCAACTCGATCGGATGGCCGCTGGAGGCGAACGCCCGCAGATTGCCGCCGCGCTGTTCCAGTGCCGCCGCCGCTTCCGGGAGGTAGTGGAACATCGGCAGGATCGGGTGCAGGTTGTCGAAGATGTTGTAGCCGCTCCGGCGCTGCACGATCGCGCCGATCCCCACCACCGTGCCGGCCGACACCAGCACGGTGATGATGCGCTCCACCACGGCGCGCGTGCGCACCACGCTCACCACCAGGTAGTAAAACAGCACGAATGTGAAAAACAGCCACAGCGTCTTCACCACATACGACGACACCGAGTCCACCTGTCCGGGATTGGCCAGGTCTGACGCAAGGGTCACGCCGATGAGCGCCACCATCGGCCCGCCGAAGCCGCTGGCGCGGGCCCGCACACGGGGATCGACCAGCAGCGCCACGATCCAGCCGATCAGCAGCAGCCCCACCACCACGCGGTAGGGCTCGAGCTGGAACGGCAGCGCTTCCGGCAGCACGTAGCTGCCGTTGTTGGGGATCAGCAGCACCACCATCGCCAGCGCCCCGATCAGCGCGGTCCAGCTCTTCGCCATCCGCGTCAACCAGATCGCGGCGAGCACCACCAGCAGCCCGATCGCGATCGTCTTCGCCTGCGCGCCGCCGGCGAGCACGTCGGCCGTCAGGACGGCGAGACCGGCGCCGATCGCGGTGATAGATGGCGGAACGCGATATTCGCGAGCCAGCGCCACCAACGGAGATCAGGCCCTGTAGCGCGCGCTCGCCACGGGGTCGCGACCGCGATGGATCGTCGCCCCCGCACCGCTCCCACCGTTTGCCGCCCCGCCGTTGGCGACCGTCAGCGGCTCGCGGGCCGGCACGGCCAAGGGGCCCGGCTCGTGCGGGGGCTGGCTGGCCGGCACGGCGTGCGGTTGGTTGGCGGGCACGGCATGCGGCTGCTGGTTGGAAGGCACCAGGCCCTGGTTGGAGGACGCGGCCGCCTCCAGCGCCTCACGCTGGCGGAGGTTCTGTTTCAAGAAGATCGCCGAGATCGTGGCGATCAGCACCGCGAAGAACACGAGCAACGGGATGCTCAGCTTGTGCCCTTCCACCAGCCTGGTGTTGAAGCCGGCCTCGACCGCGGTGAGTTGGATGCGCCGTTCGGCCGGGATGCCGTTCGCCGCTTGCTGGCGTGCCACGAACTTTTCAAAGATCTGCGCCGAGCCGCGGGCCAGCCGCGTGGCGGCTCCGGCGGTGGGGGCGGAGGCGGTGAAGGTGACGAACGGCAGGAAGGTGGCCGCCGCCACGTCGACGTCTTCGGTGGCCTTCACCGAGCCGATCGGACCCAGCTTTCGCAAAATTTCACCCTGCACCAGCCCCCCGTTGGCGAGGTTGGCGTAGATCGGCGACAGCCCACCCAGCGAGCGCGCCGGTTCGGTGGCTTCGGGAGCCTGGCGGTAGGGGAAACCGGCCTGCGCGATCAGCAGCTGCGATTCGCTCTGCCAGACCTCCGAGCCGCGCGGCTTCAGCGTCGGTTTGCCGCCTGACAGCGTCGGCTGGCCGTACGCCAGCGCGGCCAGCACCACGCCGAGCGCCACGCCTGCCAACAGCAGCCGTTTGGAACGCCACACCACCGCGAAAAAGAGGCTCAAATCCATCTCGGCACCGATTCCCTTCTGTGTGATCCGGATGTGCTGTCGCTGCTCTGCATCGGGTCACGCAACGGGTGCGCAGGGCGCTTTCTTGCAGGACAATGCCCGATCATGCCCTCGATCATATGACCCGGCCACCGGCCACCGGCATGGCCGTAAGTCGGGTTCGGGCACTGGCCAATCGGTTAGGGCGGATGGCGCCTTGGTCACCGGTCGCGCCGGCGCGACCGGCGGGCGCGAAGCGCCGATAGAAGCGGCAGGCGCTACCGCCGGCGCGACCGGTGGACGCCCTCATGCGGTGGCCGCGTCCGGCTGAGCCCCGGCGCCGCGCCTGGCGAGCAGCGCCCGCACCTCCGCGATCACCTCCGGTGCGCGCCACACCAACACCAATCCGTACACCGCCACCCCGGCGGCGATCGTCGTGGCGAGACGCGGCACCACCGGGATGCCGTCGGCCAGCAGCAGCTCGCGGCTGAGCACCGCCACCAGCACGACCGCCGCGGTCGCCTGCACCACGCCGGAAAGCGCCCGCCCGCAGTCGCGCAGGCCGATGCCAGCCGCCCGCGAGGCGAGGTGCAGATAGATGGGCTGCAGAAACACGTTCACCGCGGCGAAGCAGGCGGCCACGCCGACGATTCCCCAGTGCAGCCCCACGGCAAACGAGGTCACGCTCGCCGCGCACTGGATGCTCGCGTACTTAAACTGAACCCGGGTCTGGCCCACCGCCTGCATGACGATCGAGCTGAGCCCCTGCAGGCCGATGGCGAGTCCCACCCAGGCGAGAATCTGGATGATCGGTGTGGCCGCGTGCCAGCGCGGGCCGAACACCACGTCCACCATGTCGGGCGCCACCACCACCAAACCCAGCATCGCCGGCATCGTCACCGCGGCCATCAGCCGCAGCGAGCGCAGCCACAGCGAGGCCAGGCGCTCGCGCTCGTGTTGGACGCGGGAGAAGATCGGGAACAGGATCTGGATAACCGGCGAGGTGATGCGGCTGAACGCAAGCATGATCACGCTGTAGCCCAGCGAGTACAGACCCAGCGGGTAGGCGCCGAGGAAGCGCCCGATCAGCACGTTGTCGGCGTTTTGCGTGACCTGGTTCATCATGATCGTGCCCGACACGTGGCTGCCGAAGCTGCGCAGCTCGCGGAGGCTCTCGCGCGAGTACATCAAGCGCGGGTGCCAGCGCGAGAAGGCCGTGAGCAGCGCCAGCGAGACGGCGTAGTAGGCGAGTTGCTGGACGATCAGCGCCCACGCCCCGCCTCCCTCGAAGGCGATCGCAATCGCCGCGCCGGCGGCCACCAGCGTCGCCGCCGTCGAGCGCAGTTCCAGCGAGCGGAAGTCCATTTCGCGGATCAGCAGGTTGGCCTGCACGGAGCTCAGCGAGCTGACGAGGAACACCACCGACAGCGCCGCAAACAGCGGCTCCACTTGGGAGTTGCCGTAGAAGTCGGCCACCAGCGGCGACACCGCCACGCCGATCACGCAGGCCACCAGACCCACCGCCCCGTTGGTCCAAAACACGGTCGACTTGTCCAGCTCGCTGATCGTCGGACGTTGGATCAGCGCGGCCGCCAACCCCGTGCCTGCCAGCAGCGGCTCGAAGCTGATCATCACCAGCACCATCCCCGCGATCCCGTACTCGTGCGGTGTCAGCAGCCGCGCCAGGATCGCCACCACCAGCAGCTGCGACACCTGCCAGGTGCCGCGCCCGGCAAGCTGCCACACCAGGCCGCGCACCACCGACGCGCGGAATCCGCCTTGCGTGCTCGCGGAGCCCTCGGCCACGCTGGATGTGTAGCAAGCCGGGCGTTTGCCGACACTCCCCAACCGGCTAGGGCGGTCCGGTTCGCAGGGGTAAGGCGCGAGTTGGCCCCCGATTCGCAAGGGCAGGTCGGGAGTGCGTCCCCCGTTCGCAGACGCAAGTCGGGGGCGGCCCGCCGCGTTTTTGGGACGTATGCCGTCAATGCGTCGCATCCCGCTAGCGTTGCCGTGGGCGCTGCGCCGGCGGCTGTACAACTGGCATCCGGGCAGGGCGGCGCGGTGGCGCGCGACGCCGGGCCTCCAGCGCCTCTCCGGCGAGCGGGCGGCGCTGACGTTCGACGACGGCCCCGGCGCCGACGCCACGCCCCAGGTGCTCGACCAGCTCCGGCAGCTCGGTGTCAGCGCCACCTTCTTCGTGCTCGGCGCCGAGGTGCGCACAGCGCCGGAGCTGGCCCAGCGAATCGCCGCCGACGGCCACGAGCTGGGATTGCACGGGTTTGCGCACCCCCGCTACGACCTGCTGGGCGCGGAGGAGGCGCGGGCCGACTTGGAGCAGGGGCTCGAAGCGATCGAGTCCGCCACCGGCGTCCGTCCCACCTGGTTTCGCCCTCCCTACGGGAAGCTGTCGGAGACCTCCCATCAGGTGTGCCTGTCGCTCGGTTTGAAAGTCGCCTACTGGTCGGCGTGGGGCCTCGATTGGGAGGACGTCGGCGCCGACACGATCGCGGCCGAGACGATCTCCGCGCTGCGCCCGGGCGCGATCGTCCTGCTGCACGACACCGCCCGCTACGGGCGGCGCGGCAGCGCGTCGCCGACGGCCGACGCGCTGCCGGCGATCGTGGCGCGCGGGCGGGCACTCGGCCTGAGCTGGACGAGCCTCACCGAGGCGACGCATGCGCCCGCCTGAGCCCCTCCGCGAGCCGCGGGTGCTGCTGGTGTGCTGCCAGGGCGGGCACTTCATGCAGATGCTCGCGCTCAAGTCCGCCTGGGGCGATCTCCCGCACATCTGGCTCACCACGCGCGCGGCCGACACCGAGGCGCTGTTGGGCGACGAGCGGGCCATCTACGCGCACGTGCCCACCGCGCGCAACATCAAGAACATGTTCCGCAACCTGTGGCTGGCCGCCCGCGTGATCCGCCGCCACCGCCCGGACGTGCTCATCTCCACCGGGGGAGGCGTCACCTTTCCGGCGTTCGTCGTGGGCAAGCTGGCGGGCGCGCGGCTGATCTACGTGGAGAGCCTCACCCGCGTGGACGGGCCCTCGCTCACCGGCCGGCTGGTGTATCGCCTGGTCGACCGCTTCTTCGTCCAGTGGCCCGAGGCGGCCACGCATCCGCGGATGGAGTTCGTGGGGAGCCTGCTGTGATCTTCGTCACCGTCGGCAGCAATCCCACGTTCCGCTTCGACCGCCTGATCGAAGCGCTCGGCCAGCTCGACCCGGGCGAGCTGGTGGTCCAGCACGGCCCCGCCACAGCCCCGCGCGGAGTGAGCGAGGCATATGAGTGGCTGACCTTCGAGCAGGTCGTCAACTACATGAGCGAGGCCGACACGGTGATCAGCCACGCGGGGATGGGCACCATCATCTGCGCCGCCCAGATGGGTCACGTCCCGGTGGTGATGCCGCGGCTGGCGCGGTTCAACGAGACGGTGGACGATCACCAGGTGCACCTGGCCAAGGTGTTCGAGCGCACCGGCCGCGTCGCCGTCGTGTGGGACACCGCCAGCCTGCCCGAGCGCGTGGCGGGCTCCTCGCGCCGGGGCGCGACCGTCACGACAATGACCGCCGCGACGACAACCGAGCAGGGCGACGGCGGGTTGCAGAACGCCGTCCGCGGCGCGCTTCTCGAAGGCCGAGCCAGGGCGTGAACGCGCGGCCCGCAGTTCCGCCCGAACCGCCCCTGCGCGGCACGGGTCTGGCGGGGCGAGCACGGCGGCGACTCAAGCGGACGCTGGCGCGACGGCTGCCGGGGATGTCGGCGCCCGAACCGCGCACGGAGGCGTGGCTGAAGCAGAACGGCATGCTGAGCGTGGGCCACCGCACATATGGCGGCTTTCGCGTGCTGGTGTTCGCGGGCGACTCGGCGCGGGTGAGCATCGGCAGCTGGTGCTCGATCGCCTCCGACGTCGAGATCATGCCGGGCGGCAACCACCGGATCGACACCGTCACCAGCTATCCCATGCGCCAATACCTGGTGCCCGACCACATGGAGCGCGTCGGGCAACCTTGGTCGAAGGGCGACGTGAGGATCGGCAACGACGTGTGGATCGGCCAGGGCGCCAAGATCCTCGGCGGGGTCACGGTCGGCGACGGTGCCGTGGTGGCCGCGTGGTCGGTGGTGAGCAAGGACGTCGCGCCCTACACGATCGTCGCCGGGGCACCGGCGCGGCCGGTCCGCACGCGTTTCTCCGAGGAGACGATCGCGAGCCTTTTGCGGATCCGCTGGTGGGATTGGCAGGAGGAGGCGGTGCTGGAGCGGATCGACGATCTCACCTCCACCGATCTGGACGCCTTCACGCGCAAGTACGACCCGGCGTCGGCGGATTGGTTGGCGTCCAAAAAGTAACTGCAGCTCGCCGCCCGCCGGCGCGTTTCGACGTTAGATCGACCCCACCCGCCCGCCCCCTGCCGCCGCGGCCGCCGCACAGTCGATAGGGCCGGCGTGCTGTTGTTGCTTGACTTTTCGACGCCCAACCAACTCGTGACATCACATATGTGATCGGCCTCTGGTTGTGGTGGCGGCAAGGGGATGTTCCAACCGCCGTGCCGTGTCGTGCCGTGCCGTGGCGTGGCGTGGCGTGGCGTGGCGCCCAGCATCACTTTTGGGACGCCAACCAACTCATGACATCACATATGTGCTCGGCCTCTGGTTGGTGGTTGCAGCAGGGGGGTGCTCCAGCACCTCGCTGTGCCACAGCTCGAGCATCAGCAGGATCCACAGGCGGCGGTTGTGGTCGTCGGTGCCGGCGGCGTGCTCGTCCAGCAGACGCCGCACCTCCGCCTCGCGGAACCAGCCGCGCGCAATGGCGGCGGGGTCGAGCAGCACCTCGCGCGCGTAGTGGCGCAGCTCGCCGCGAAACCATTTGGCCACCGGCACTTCGAAGCCCTGCTTGGGCGCGTCGAGGATCGGGTCCGGCACCCAACCGCGCAGCGCCGCACGCAGCACACGCTTGCGCTGGCCGCGCTCGGCCTTCATCTGTGGCGGCAGCGCGGCGGCCAACTCCATCAGCTCGTGGTCGAGCAGCGGCGAGCGGCCCTCCAACGAGTAGGCCATCGTGGCGATGTCGATCTTGGTGAGCAGATCGCCGGGCAAATACATGTTGACGTCGACGTCCAGCATCCGATCCAGCCCGCCGGCGGCGCTCGATGCGCGCCACGGCTCCAGCAGCGCCTCAGCCGCGCGCGAGGGGCCGAGCTGGGCCGCGTACTCGGGCGTGTACAGGCGCGCGCGCATCTGCCCCGTGAACTTCGACACCTGCGCCAGATAGCGCTCATCGCCGCTCAGCGCCAGCTTGGCGGCAAACCGCGCCAGTTTGCTGCGCAGCGCCCGCGGATCCTCGCCGGGCGGCACCCGACGGGCGAACGCCCCGGCGGCGTGGCGGATCGGCGCCGGCAGCCGATCGAGCTGCGCCAACGCCAGGTTGGTGGTGTAGCGGGGATAGCCGGCGAAGCTCTCGTCGCCGCCGTCGCCGTTGAGCGCGACCGTCACGTGCTCGGCGGCGAACCGCGCCAGATAGAACGACGGCAGCGCCGAGGCGTCGGCGAACGGCTCGCCGTAGTGGCGCACCACCATCGGCAGCATCTCGATCGCATCGGGGCGTACCACCAGCTCGTGGTGGTCGGTGGCAAACTCGCGCGCCACCAGGCGGGCCTGGGGCAGCTCGTTGAACCGCTCCTCCTCGAAGCCGATCGAGAAGGTCCGCACCGGCTCGGATGAGATTTCGGCCATCGCCGCCACCACCGCCGAGGAGTCGACGCCGCCCGACAGGAACGCGCCCATCGGCACGTCCGCCACCATCCGGCGCTTCACCGCTCCCCGGATCGCGCCGCGCAACTCCTCCTCCACCTCGTGCGCCGGCGCCGGCGGGCGCTTGCGGGAGTAGTCCAATCGCCAGTAGCGCTCGGTGCGCGCCTCGCCATCGCGATAGACGAGCGTGCTTGCCGGCATCAGCTTGCGCACCTCCTTGAATGCGCTCAGCGGCGCCGGCACGTAGCCGTAGGTCAGGTAGGCGTCCAGCGCATGCGGATCGACCTCCCGCGAAACCTCCGGGTCCTGCAGCAGCGCCGGCAGCTCCGAGGCGAAGCTGAGCGCACCCGGCCGCGCGCAGTAGAACAGCGGCTTCTTGCCCACCCGATCGCGCGCCAGCAGCAGCTGTCGGCGGCGGCTGTCCCACAGGGCGAAGCCGAACATGCCGTGCAGCTCGCGCACGCACGCCGCGCCCAGCTCCTCGTAGAGGTGGACGATCACCTCGGTGTCGCCCTCGGTGGCAAACACGTGCCCCTGCCCGCGCAGCCGGCGGCGCAGCTCGCGGAAGTTGTAGATCTCGCCGTTCAACACCACCGTCACCGAGCGATCCTCGTTGTGAATCGGCTGGTCGCCGGTCACCAGATCAACGACGCGCAGGCGCTGGATGCCAAGCGCCACCCCCTCAGCGAGGTGGACACCGCGGGCGTCGGGTCCGCGGTGGGCCTGCGCCTCGCACATCCGTTCGAGCGTGGCGCGCTCCACCGGGGCGCCGGAGCTGCGCACGATGCCGGCGATCCCGCACATCGGTCGGCCCTTTCAGCTCGCGCGGCCTGCGAACGCCAGCAGGCCGCGGCCGCGCGCGGCGAGCTGCTTGAGCTCGGCGCGCTCGCGATGGCGCAGCTCCCTGCGCACGAACGCGCGCAGCTCCGGATCGTCCACCTGGGGGACGCGCGTCAGCGCCGCATACAGATAGCCGTAGAGGAAGGCCACACCCGACAGCCCGCGCGGCCGCTCGCGCGCGACCTTGAACGCGCGCGCCGACACCCACGGGAGCGTGAAGTGGACGATGTGCGCGCACCGCCCGTGCCGCGCGCGGCCGCGCAACAGGCCGTCGGCGCTCCCGGTCTGACGGTGGTGCCAGGCGACCAACCCAGGGACGGTGCGCGTGGTGTAACCGCGCATGCGCGCATATATCTCGTCGATCGCATCCCACGCCAGACGCTCCTGGATGCCGCCGATCGCCTCCAAACACTCACGCTTGTAACACTTCAAACCGCCCCGCACGTGGTAGTCGTTGACCGGGTTCTTCCTGCCCCACTTCTCGCCTTCGCGCTCGCGCAGCAGCCCGCCGGCAAGACCCAGCGAGTGCTCGCCCGCGAACTCCGCCAGCAGCAGCTCGAAGTAGCGCGGTGGCAGCTCCACGTCGCCATCGAGCTTGGCGATGTGCGTGAACGACTGCCAGTCGGTGCTGCGCAAACCCTGGTTGAAGGCCCGCGGCGGCAGCGCGACCGCCAGCCGATCCTTGGGCGTCATGTCGCCCAACGTCGGCGGGCCTTCGATCGCGCGAATAAAGTCAAAGCGCCCGGTCAACTCCGCCAGCAGTTGCGGGGTGGCGTCGGTCGAGTGGTCGTCCACCACCACCCACAGATCCGGCCGGCGGGTCTGTGCCGCCACGCCCTCCGCCACCCGCTCGAAGTGGGCGGCCTCGTTGCGAATCGGGGAAACTACGAGCAGCCGCTGCTCCATCGTCAACTCAACGCTCCCCGCCGGCGCCAACTTGTGTGGCGCCCGGTCGCCCGGCAACGCTTCGCCGCCCGGCAACCGCCGTGCCTGCCAGCGCCGTCAGCGCGACCAGCACCCCCGCCAGCTCCGTACCCTCCTTGAGCGCCACCACGCACTGAAACGCCCACCCGCCGTCCTGCCATCCGAGCGTGCGGGCGATGTGGTGGGGATCGAGCACGTGGATCGTGTACGACACCACCAGCAGCGCCGCGGCGGCCAGCAGGGCAGCGCGGTGGGCGCCGTCCCGGGTCAGCCGCCACACGCAGAACACCAGTGCCACCAGCAGCGGCGCATACAGCAGCTTGCCGTGGTTGAGCGAGCCGATCGCGGTGTGCAGCTCGGTGACCTCGGCGACGAACAACAGCGCCAGCAGGCCCGCCGTCGCCAGCCACGTACCGTGCCGCGCCGGCCGGCGCCGTGCATGGACGAACGAGATGGCGGCGCCCACGCCGAGCGCCGCGGCATCGACCTTGTGCGACCAGCTCACGGCGAGGTTGGCGTTGAGCGCGTCGTATCTGAGGTGGTAGACGCCGTAGTCGATCAGGTGCGTGGCGGCCACGGCGGCGACCGCCCCCGCCCCGAGCAGCACGAAGCCGCTGCGCGGCCACGCCAGCCGGCTCCCGAGAGCCCCTCGCGAGCCCGGGCGCACCCGGGCGGCGACTCCCAACCGCTCGCCCACCGCCATCAGGGAGTCTCCACCGGCTTGCGGGCGCTCACGAGGCCGTGCACCAGCGCGTAGTGGCTGGCCTCGGTGCGGTTGGCCACGTCGAGCTTCTTGTAGACGTTGGAGAGGTGAAACTTGACCGTCTGCTCGGTCACCCACAGCGCCTGCGCGATCTCGCCGTTGCTGGACCCCGAGGCGACCAGCCGCAGCACCTCCAGCTCGCGCGGCGTCAGCGCGCTGCCGTTGGCGGCCACCGCCTGCGGGCGGGGAGCACGGCCTTTGGCGGTCCGCTTGGACACGTGCACCACGTTTCCGTTGACGGTCTCGCGCAGGAGCGTGGTGAGCGCGCCGGGGTGGGTGGCCTTCGAGATCGCGCCGGCGGCGCCGGCGGCAAACACGTCGTCCAGCCACGGCGACTCCATCGCCAGCGTCAGCACGATCACCGCGACGCGGTCCAGCTGGGCCCGCAGCTGTGCGACCAGCTCCACCACCTGCTGGGACTGACCCATGTCGTCGATCAGCACCACGTCCGGCAACGACCCGGCGATCACCGGCGCCGACGCTGTGCGCGAATCCACGTGGTCGAGCACCTCGAACTCGCCGCTCCTGCGCAAGCCCAGCGCGATCGCGTCGACAATCAGCGAGTTGTCGGCCACGATCGTCAGTCGTTTCATCGTGCGTTCCCGCGGAGCGTCCCCATACGCACACAACGACCAAAAGAGCTGCGCGCTGCCGTCTGCTGGCCAGAAGTATAGGAGCCCACCCATCCCCTGGACCGGTCTTGAGGCGTATGGCGCATCCTGGTCTAGCGTCCACGCTGGCCACATTGCATGATGCGCGCGATGGACGCAGTCAGCTCGATCGCCGAATACCGTGCGCGCAACGGGACAGACCTCGACCGCCAACGCGCGATCGCTGGCGAATCCTTTGGCGTGGACGACCCGGTGGCCGCGATGGACGACCACACGCAGCGCCTGCTGACGCGGCGCCGGGCGGAGCGTCGCTCGTGGCTGGTGCCGCGCAGCCTGATGGTCGCCGACGTGTTCGGTCTCACGCTCGCCTACCTGCTGGCCACGCTGATGTGGGGCGAACACCGCGCGTTCGGGTCGTGGCGCGAGCTGGGTGTGTTTGCGCTCACGCTGCCGTGCTGGATCGCGGTGGCCAAACTCCAAGGCCTCTACAAGCGCGATCACGAGCGCGCCGCCCACTCCTCCACCGACGACGTGGCCGCGGTGTTTTCGCTGGTGGCGATCGGGCTGTGGCTGCTGCTGGTCGCCTCGCAGCTGGCCGGCCGCAGCGGTCCGGCGCTGGAAGCGCTGATCACCTTCTGGGTGCTGGCCATCTGCATCGTGCCGACGCTGCGCCGGGTGACGCGCGAGCTGTGCAAGCGCACGAAGGCCTACCAGCAAAACACGCTGATCGTGGGCGCCGGCGAGGTGGGACAACTGCTGGCCCGCAAGTTGGTGAGCCACCCCGAGTACGGCGCCAATGTGGTGGGCTTCGTCGACCGCAACCCCAAGGCGCGTCGCGCCGACCTGCCGGAGAACCTGACGATCCTCGGCCCGCCCGAGCGGATGCGGGAGATCATCGAAACGCTTCACGTGGAGCGCGTGGTGGTGGCCTTTTCCAACGAAAGCGAACCGGAGGTGCTCGCCGCCGTGCGCCGCCTGCGCGACCTGCCCGTGCAGATCGACCTGGTGCCACGCCTGTTTGAGCTGGTCGATCTCGGCGCCGCCATGCACTGGGTCGAAGGGATGCCGCTGCTGGGCGTGCCGCGCACCGCCCCCACGCGCGCCGCGCTGACGATCAAGCGCGCGATCGACGTGCTGGGCGCCGGCGCCATGCTGATCGTGGCGGCGCCGCTGATGGCGTTCATCGCGGTGCGCATCCGCCTCGACTCGCCCGGGCCGATCCTTTTCCGCCAGACGCGGTTGGGGGCCGACATGAAGGAGTTCACCACGCTCAAGTTCCGCACCATGAAAGTCGACACCGACCCGGCCGCCCACCGCGCCTACATCGAACAGTCGATGTCGTCCACCGCCGTGAGCAACGACAACGGCCTGTTCAAGCTCGACCAGGCCGACGCCATCACCGGCGTGGGGAGCTGGCTGCGGCGCACCAGCCTCGACGAGCTGCCGCAATTGTTCAACGTGCTGCGCGGCGACATGTCACTGGTTGGCCCGCGCCCCTGCATCCCCTACGAGGCCGAGCAGCTGCAGCCCCACCACCTGCAGCGCTTCGCGGTCCCGCAGGGCCTCACCGGCCTCTGGCAGGTGACCGCGCGCGCCAGCGCCAGCTACGGCGAGGCACTCGACATGGACGTCGCCTACGCCCGCGGCTGGTCGCTGGGGCTCGATTTGCGGCTGCTGCTGCGCACGCCGCTGGAGGTGCTGCGGCAGCGGTCGGCGACGGCGTGAGGAGTGGGCTCCGCGGCCATCGCCTACGCGGAACGGTCGCGACTGACATTTGTCCTCGCGCACCCAAACGCGACAAGTTTGGGGGCGATATGCCTAGCAAATATGCGCGTTTGACGCCCGCGCCGAGGATTCCATCGCCGGTAGCGCGTACGGTGCTTGCCGTGTCAGCGATAACCATCGTCCGCACAGTTTGCGAGAGCCACCCCTCCCTTGCAAGCGCAATCGCCGACGGCATGCTCGCGTGGGCCGGGATTCTGGGCGGTCTCACGGTCCTTTGCTCGGGGCTGCCGGCAGCCGTAGCACTGTTCATCCCGAGCAGGCCCACCTCTCTGGCGAGGCGCATCAACCGCGGACTGGGAGTCGGCTTTGTCGTGGGCATGAGCCTCGGCGTCTTGATGTTCTTTGTCTACATCGCTAGGATCGTTTCATGACGGGCTTCGACATCGTTGACTGGTACGACATCGCCATCTCCCTGGCAATAGGCGCCTTGATGGCAGGTGCCCTGGTTTTCGGAGCACCCCTGTGGGTCCTAGTGCTCATGATGTGCGCGTGCGCAGTGATTGTGTTCATTCGTCACTTCGACGAAATCATGGCTCCGTAGCGTCGTCTGCGCGCGCGAGCACTCCTGTCCTACGCGAACAGACCTTCGCCGACGAACCCGCCGGGCCGAGCGCCTGGTGGACAGGCGAAGGTCGCGCTGGAGGTGTGCAGCGTGTGCCGGTTGAGCGCGTCGGCGCTCGCCAGGCGTCGTTGCAACGGGATGAACTGCCGCGAGGGGTCGCGCTGGAAGGCGATGAAGAACAGACCGGCGTCGAGCTCACCGCTGCCGGGTTCGGCCGCTTCGCAGTAGGAGTAGCCGCGGCGCAGGATGCGCTGACCGTCGTTGTTGGCCGGGTTGGCGAGGCGGATGTGCGCGTTGGCCGGGATCGCCAGTTCGCCATCGGCGCCGGTCGCGTTGAGGTCGACCGGGTCCTCTTCACTCTTCTCGCCGAGCGGGGCGCCGCTGAGCTTCTCGCGGCCGATCGTGCGCTGCTGTCCTTCGAGGCTCGTGGTGTCCCACACATCGAAGAGGATCCTGATGCGCCGCGCGATCAGGTAGGTGCCGCCTGCCATCCACGCTGGCCCGTCGGCGTCCTGGACCCACACAAAGTCGTTCATGGCCTGGGTGTCCTCGGCGCGGATGTTGTCGGTGCCGTCCTTGAAGCCCATGAGGTTTCTGGGCATGGTCTGCGCGCGCGTGGTACTCGACGTGCGCCCGAAGCCGAGCTGTGACCAGCGCAGCGTGGCGGCACTGCTCGCGATCCGCTCGAAGAGATGCACCGCATGAAAGGCGACCTGCGGATCTTCAGCGCACGCCTGAACGCAAAGGTCCCCTCCCGAGCGCCCCGGTTCGAGGCTGTCGCCCTGAAACGCGGGAAGCGTCTGCAGTTGCCCGGGCCTGCGGCCCGCCAAGCCAAACCGATCGGCGCCTGAGGACCCGAACAGGCTCGGGCCGAACCCGACTGTCACCGTCAGCCGCGCGGGACCCAGGCCAACAGCCTCACCAGGGTCCACCGGCGGCATGCCGAGTTCCTGAGCCTGCGGCTGATAGGACCTGCCGGCGGCCAGCGCATCCGCCGCTGCGGTCCACTTTTCGAGAATCCCACGGAGATCTTCCACCGCGTCGCTGGTCACATCGAACGCAGCGAAGTGCAGGCAGTCCTGGGCCGCAGTGGCAATCCCCGCCTGGTGTGGGGCGTAGAACGGCACGGCCTGCGTCCCAGCCTCCTGGGACGAGCCTCCATCCGTCGCCGCCGAACCGTTCGTCAGGACATGACCCACCCCCGCTCCAACCCCGAACGCCACCGCACCCGACAGCACCCCACGACGGGTGATCCCTCTCTCCGGCTGGTCGGGCGCTGAATCCTCTGGAGTAGTCAAGCGATTCCAGATCATAACGCTCTTTGGATGCAACAAACGTCCACCCTACTCCAGCCAACTACCCCCATTTCCGATCATCCGACCATGAAATCCACCATCCTCGGTGCAGCGGTCGCGCTCCTTGGTGTAGTCGCCCTGATCAGTCACGCGGCGGGAGGAACCCCCAATCATGGTGGCGCGTATGGCGCAGGCGTATCTGCAGGTCTCGTTTTCGCCGCCCTCATGGTGGTCGTCGGTATCTGGGCTATGCGCAAAGGACTACGCGAACGGCAGTGATAGCCCAACCGCTCAGCCGCGAAACTCCGGAGTCCAGAGCAAGTAGTTCATCGCATCCCAGCCGCCAACAAGGATGGCGCGAGGCTCTCGCACAAGCTCCGCCAATACTTCAAAGTCTATTTCACTACATTCACGCAGCTCGTCCGCCTCGGCAATTTGGATCACAGTCGCAATAGCCGGAAACCACAATAGATCAGCGAGCAGGGACCTAGCTGCCGTGCGCTTAGCATGACCGGCTACGTACCAGAGTTCGCCATCGTAGTAAGGCGGCTCAGCGCCGGCTAGCCAGGCTGTAGAATATTGTCTGCCTCGCGGTACATCGGCCGTAGGGCGTCGTGCGCCGTCCGGAAACTGCCCCAGCAAAGCAATAGTCGGATTGCTTGTGAGCCCAAGCGTATCAACTAGATAGTCGCAGACGAGAGCGACTACCTCGCTTTCCTCCTCGGCGTTGCGCAGCGACCCTTTCTCATAGCCCGTCATAGCCCGCGACTCGTCGTCTGGCAGGAAGGCCCGAACCACACCGCCTCGTAGATCAATCAACCCGAGTAGATGCGCGAGGCCCTGTCCGTCCTCAAGCTGTCCCGCCATGTAGCGAAGACTGTCATCGTCGAGGCGAGAAACGTATATCCCATTTTATCCTCCCAGGCCCATGAAGAGGCTCCCACAGGCATTGCAGTCCCCAGATTGACCTTGTTGCGGAGTCTATCGGAAACAACGTCTATGAGTCCACGAGAGCGCCTGCTTCGTTTAGGATGGCATCCTCAAAGAACGGCCTATCGTTGGGGCGGTCTTCCCACTCACTAGCGGCGTACACAAATGGGTCGAGACTGCGAATCCGTTCTGGGTGAATGCGGAGAGTGAGATCCCATATGCGCTTCGCCCCATCGTACGGTGGCAAACTTCCATCGACGATTTTCTTGGCGATCTCACGCGCGAGGCAAATCGTCGCTGCGTGTGGGCTCGGCGTCACTACCTCAAGCTCGGCCAGGGCGCGGTCTCGCAGCGCGCAAGCTCGACTAGTGTCGAGGTCCGAGAGGCTCGCTAGGGCAACGAGCGCTGGCGAATCTCGACCGGCTGCGAGTAGATCGACTGCGGTGCGTGAGAGCCCTCCAGCGTCGCAAAGTCCTAGCGCAGCTTCCGCAGCCAGTATCTCGATATCACCCATTGGAATCACTAAATCTTGAATTCTAACCGACCGCCTGTTTGCAGGTTTTCCCAGTAATGAACGGACGTCTTTGTGCCATCCAAACCTTCGTCTACATGTTGCATCTTTACAAACTGGTCCTCGGGGTAATTCGGATCATTAGTGGGCCGGATCCGCATTCGTGGATGGGGTCCAGTGAGCTACAAATCCATCGGAGGTTGTCACAAGGTGGGAAAAACCAAGCGAGCGAAAACCCTCCCGGACGCTATCGGTGGGCAGAGTGCCTAGAACCCTGATGGAGTTCGCTGCCGGAACCCTACCCCCTCCCCCAGCAAGACCATGATGGAGCTCGACCGTGTCGATGATTGACAACAAATCGTCCTCCGGGTCTCCAGTACCTGTAAATAGAGTAATGCCGGCCATGGGCGGATTGACCTCATGTGAGGGCTGCTCTCTCCAAATCCTATGTGCCACCTCCTCCGTAGCTGACGTCCGCACCACCCACACGTGATAAGAATGCGCTAAATCGGCCAATCTCGGCGCAAACTCACCGGAAAGCACAACCACGACTTCTCTCTCTATGTCCATCATGCTATTCGTTGGCGATGCAAATATTACAACTCATCGGGCAAGCCCTTGGTCTTTGCGATTCTAATAGCCTTCAGCCAATCATTCCAGCTTGCTGGGTCACTAGTCTGGAGCGCGGTCTCATCGCGAGGGTCGACGGTAGGTCCAAGCGCATGTCTCAGGAGAGTCAAGCTGCCATCACGCCGACCACCCCTTTCCCAGTAAGCATCCACGAAATGGTACATAGCGATGTATGCGTCTTTCACGCTGACCTGATCTGCCCCGAGCCAACCGGCATCATCGTGGGACATCGTTGACACCTCCGTTGGTTATCTGACCATTGTATGTCTCAGCCCAAGCCTGCCTCCCACCCGAGAGCGTTTCGCGATAGGTGGCGACCCCGTTAGAGTCGGTACCCACGTAGTTGGCTGGATTGTTAGCGGTTTCCCGCAGCAACTGGCGATTTGCTTCCGTATCGTCTGAGAGATGCCCAGGGGCATCTCGGAACATATGTCCGGCGTTGCTCTCGGCGATATCAAAGTTGCTTGCCGCGTCCTCCGCAACATCCGCACCGGCTGCCTCCTCGTCTCCCGGCGTAAGCGCTGCCGCCGCGATGCCAATGCCCGCGCCGGCTTGGTAGGCGCTGGACGAAAAGTCGGGTTGGCCGATTCCGAGGGCGCCGCGTACGGCAGTGGTAGCTCCGGCGGTGTAGGCATCCATGGCGCCAACAAACGCCGTGGCGGCTCCTTCGACCGAGAAGTACCCCGTTGGGTCGATGTAGTCGATCGGGTCGCCGCCGGCGTACTGGTAGAGGTTGACGCCACTGCCGGCCATGCCGGCGGGGTCTTGGCTTGTGAACTGTGTGGTGGTGGGGCTGTAGTAGCGGGCGTGGTCGTGGAGCAGGCTGGTGCCGTCGTTTTCGTAGCCGGCGTACTGGTAGGGGTTGGTGCTCGTTTCCCCGGTGGTGGTGTCGGCGCCAAAAGGTTGGTAGGTGTATTCGGTGGTGGGTTCGCCTGCACCGTTGGCGAGCGCGATGGTGCTGTTCTGCGCGTTGGTGAGGTAGGAGCTGGTTCCGGCGCTGGTGGTGCGCGCGAAGCGTTCGTTGAGGCCGAGGCCGTTCAGTAGGTGTGCGGTGCTGTCGCCGGTGGTTTCGCTGACTGGGTTTTCGCCGTCGTAGAGGTAGCTGGTCGCGGTGCCGTTGAGGGCCTTGCTGGAGCGCCGGCCGAAGGGGTCATAGGCGAAGCTCCAGGTATTCGAGCCCTGGGTGATGCCGGCGAGCTGGTCGCGGTCGTTGTAGGTGTAGCTGCTGGTGGGGGTGCTCGTAAGGTTCCCGTCGGCGTCGTACGTGAGGGCGTGGCCTTCGAGGCCGGTGAGCTCGCTGTCGGCGTTGTAGCTTGCTTCGCTGAGCGCTTCGGGGAGGTCTGTTCGCGCGAGGCTGCCCGAGAGCGTGGTGAGGCGCCCGAGCGCGTCGCGGCCGTACTGCAGGTCCCCGATCTGTTCGCCGCCGGGCTTCTCGTAGTCGGTCGCGGTGAGCTGGGAGTCGCTGTCGTAGGCGTAGTTTTCGGTGTCGCCGTCGGGGAGTGTGGTCTTTGCGGTACGGCCGTCGGGGTCGTAGGCGAAGGAGACGTCTCCGTGGGGTGTTTCGATCCCGGTGAGCTGGCCGTCTTCGTTGTAGGCGTAGCTGGCGGTCGTTTCGCCGTCGACGCTCATGCCGGTGCGCTGCCCGCCGAGGTCGTAGCCGTAGCCGACGCTGCCGTCGGGGCCGCTTTCGCCAGTCAAACGGTGGTAGGCGCCGTAGCTCATCGTGTACGTGCCACCGCGCGAGTCCACCGCGGAGGTCAGGTTGCCTTCGGTGTCGTAGCTGTAGGCGATGTTGCTCGTGGGGGACCCGCCGCCGGTTGCTCCGAAGGAGACCGAAGCGAGGCCGTAGAAGGGGTTGTATGTGTAGCTGGTGGTCTGGCCTTTGGGGTCGGTCACGCTCTGAAGGCGGCCTTCGTCGTCATAGCCGTAGCTGGTGGTGTGCCCCAGCGCGTCCGTCCAGGAGGCGAGCTCGTTGAGCGTGTTGTAGGTCGCGGTCTGGGTGTGGCCGCGAGGGTCGGTGATACTTGCCAGGTTGCCGTCAGCGTCGTAGGTGTAGCTGGTTTTCTCGCTGGCGGGGTCTGTTTCGCTGGTGAGCTCGTTGTCCTGGTCGTAGCTGTATTCGGTCGTTTGGCCTGCGGGGTTGGTGATGCTTGTGGGTAGGTCGACGCCGTTGTAGGCGATGTGGGTTTCGTGGCCGAGCGGGTCGGTGCTCTTGACCTCGCGGCCGTCTTCGTAGGTGAAATGGCTGGTGTTGCCCTCCGGGTCGGTCGCGGAGGTCAGCTCACCTTCGCTGTCGTAGCCGAATGTGCTCTGGTGCCCCATCGGATCCGTGACCGAGGTCAGGTTGCCGTGGGTGTCGTAGACGTATTTGGCTGTCTGCCCCTGCGGGTCGGTTTCGCTTGTCGGCTCGGAGAAGGCGTTGTAGGTGAGACTGGTGCTCAGCGGCGTCTGCGAGGGCGCTTCATGCGTGATCGAGGTGGTGTCGCCCTGTTCGTCGTAGGTGAGCTTGGTCGTCGCGCTCGAGCTTTCTGCACCGTCACCCCCAGTCGTTGCCGTTTCGGCGATCTTGGTGATGTTGCCGGCAGCGTTTCGCTGATAGCGAGTGTCCCCTTCTTGGGATAGGGCGCTATCCAGACTTACTTCTCTCACCGGTGCGCCCATGGGGGCACCATCGGTTTCGCCGCCTTCTCCAAGGCCTCCAGGGCCACCGCTGAACGTCACCGTCCGTTCTACGCCCGCAGGTGTATTCACGACTGTGCCAAAGTCGAAGTGGCACGCGTACGCCGGACTCCCGCCACCCTCGACAGGAAGAGGGCGGCAATAGGTTTCGATATAGGAGAAGTGGAAGGTGCCCACCCCACCTACCGTCTGTTGTGCGACCTTGCCATGTATGTAGGTGTTGGAGATCAGCGTGTGTCCGCCCGCATCGATGACGCTCGTCATGCCTTCCGGGCCATACGCGTAACGGGTGACGCGCCCGAGCGGGTCGGTGACCTTGACGAGGTAGCCGGCGCTGTTGTATTCGTATTTGACAACTTGGCCGGAGTTGTCGACCGCTTGGGTGATGCGGTTGTAGCCGTCGTAGCTGAGATCGATCCAATGCCCGTGGGGGGTGCGGATCTGCGTGATTGGGCCGTCGATGCCGCCTTCGCGTGCGAGCGTGACGCGGTTGCCGTCGCGGTCTTCGATCCACTGCAGCGGCGCGTAGACGCCGAAGCCGAACTTCGTGCCGTCACGCCTCCTCAGAACCCAGTCGGAGTGGGCCGCATCCCAGTGCATGGTGGCCCCCTCCCATTCCCCCGGCGTTTCGACGGTCTTGTATTCGGCTTCGGCGTAGCCGCTGCCCGCCGAGGTCCTTACGAGCTTGACCTTGCCTCCGTCGGGCAGCGCGAGATACGCGGTTTTGTAGTTTTCATCCGACCAGAGATGCAGGTCAAACGAGCTGGCGGTTCCAACCCCAAAACTGTAGGAGTTACTGTCACCTGGGCGATAGGTGCGGGTCAGCGAGACCGGCATCATCGAGTCCGGTACGTCCAGATCTGTGTGCTGATAGACGAACAATCCGGTGGCGAGATCCACCGGATCACCGGCGTTCTTGCTCGCACCGTTCAGCGGTCCGCCGGGTGGTTCGCCAGTCCCCGAGATCATCGCGCCGGTGAATTCCCAGACACGTACGTCGGGGTCGGGGATCACCTGCTTGCCGTTGGCGCTGACGCTGCCCTTGCCGTAGACGTACCAGCCCTTGTCGCTGGGGTCGTAGTTCCAGAAGTCCACCCTTTGCCCCGGTGGCAGGTGCCCCCAGTTGGGGTAGATGATCCGCGCGCCCCTGTTCAGGTACGCTCGGCCCGGCTGCACCGTGAAGTACGTCGGGATGCCGCTGATGAAAGGCGGCAGCGGGAACGGGGGACGGTCAAGCGGGACCGCTGTCAAGTTCAGTTTGTGCACGATCGCGCCAGAGGCGCCGCGCACGACGGTGCCGGCCGGCAGACGGACTTCGAGACCCGGGATCTTGGGATTGGTGATCGTCGTTTCATGCTTGAGCGGCGACTGGATCCTCGTGCTGCCGGCGGGGTCCAGCGGCGTCATCCAGATCGTGTACCCAAGCGGCGTCGTCTTGTCGTTCGTGAGTTCCACGCCAACGGTGAACTGCCCGTAGCGCTCGCCGCCGCGGTCGGCGGCTTCACCGTCGATGATCAGCACCTGGTGGCCAGCTGGGAGCCCGGTGAGCAGGAAGCGTCCCGTGCGGTCGGTCCTCGTCGTCCGGTTCGTGCCCTGTAGCGTGAGCTCGACGTTCGCCAGCGGCAACCCGTTGGTGATGAGCGCCTGTCCGCTGAGCGCCGTCGTGCGGGCGCCTCGCCGCTCGAGCGCGGGCAGACTTGTCCACGGCGATGGCGCCCGGCCGCTAACCCAGTCATCGTCGCGGCGGTTGGCCGCGGTCGGATCCCACGCCGCCGGCTGGCGCGGCCTGTAGTCACGTATCGCAGCCTGTACCCCCGTGGCGGAGGTCCGCGCGAGCGTACGGCCCGCAACCCCCGCCCGGCCCGCCGACGGCTTCGCCGTCGCCTCGTTCGCCGACGGCTTCGCGGTTGCCTCGCCGGCGAGCAACGGTGGCTCGTGCGCGACGCCGCCCAGACGGCGGAGGTCGGGGGCGAAGTCGCCTCCGCTGCTCGCCGATTCCCCACTGACGGTGACGGTCACCAGACCGGTGCCCGCACCCGAGGGGACAGTTACGATCAGGTCGGTCGCGCTGGCTTCGCTCACGGTCGCGCTGGTGCCGTCGAAGGTCACGGTGTCGTCGGCGGGATCGGGGTTGAACCCGGTGCCGGTGATGTCGACCGTGGTGCCGGCGGGTGCGTGTTCGGGTCTCAGCGCGAGTACCGCGACAGTGCTCTGGCTGTAGCGTTCGATCGAGAGGAGGTTCCCGTCGGGATCCCACTGGTAGACCGCCGCGCCTTTGCTCGGGTCATCGACGATCGACAGTCGCCCGGCCTTGTCGTAGAGGTAGCGGATTCCCGACCCGGCACTCGCGGCGATCGGCGGCGAGACGGGTGAGGTCTCGCTCAGCGAACCTTCGCTGTTGCTCGCTGTGACCGTCACCCGCAGCGTGCTGGAAATCATCGCTTCAGTGGGCGTGTAGCCCCGGACGTTTGCGCCGGTGATGTTCGTGCATTCCGCGCCGGAGGAGTTGCAGCGCTGCCACTGGTAGCCGTAGGAGATCGGCAGCGCGCCGCTCCATTCCCCGGGGTCGGCCTCTTGCGTGCCACCCGCGTGCGGACTCCCGCCGACCGCGGGCAGGGAGATGTTCGCGAGCGTGTCCGCGGCGATCACCGCGCTCACCGGCGAGGACGCATAGTTGCCTCCTGCACCGTTGCTGGCGGTGACGAGGACCCGCACGGTGCTGGCAACGTCCCCGGTGGCAAGCGTGTAGGTGGAGCCGCTCGCGCCTTCGATGTTCGCGCAGCTTTCCCCGGCGGTGTTGCAGCGTTGCCACTGGTAGGCATAGGTGATGGGAGCCGGGCCAGACCATGTGCCGGTGGTCGCGCTCAGCGTTCGTCCGGCGATCGTGACACCTGAGACTGCAGGGGCGGCCGTCGAAGACGGCGGCGTGTTCCTGACTTCGACCGCGACCGTGGGGGTGGTGTACGTGTTCCCGGCGTTGTCGAGGATCACAGCGCGCACCTTGTATTCGCCGTCTTCCATGCCGCTGGTATCGACGGTGCACCCGTATATGTCCCCGAACACCGGCAGCGTCTGCGCCAGACAGGGTTCGGTCCACGTTTCGCTGCCAGCCGGCGCGAGCTGCAATGTCCAGCTCGCGACTCCCGACCCGCTGTCTTCGGCATGACCCTGCACTTCGTAGCTGCCGCTGACACTCGACGCCAGCGAACTCATCGCCCCCGTCGGTGCGGTGTTGTCGATTATCGTCGTGACCGCCGCGGTCGTCCTGGTGTGCCCTTCGTCGCCGGTGATCACCGCACGCAACTGGTACTCGCCGTCAGCCAGCGTACTCGAGTCAAATGCGCAGCCGTAGGTTGAGCCACTCACCGGCGCGCTCTGCACAGCGCAGGCGCTGCTCCACGAGGTCCCTCCCGCCGGTGCGATCTGAAGCGCCCAGCTTTCGACCCCCGGACCGGTCGCGGTCGCGGCCCCTTCTACCTCAACCGTTTTCGAGATCGGCGACGGCACCACGGTAAGGGACCCTCCGAGCGCCGCGTTATCGATCTGCAGACCCACGGTCGATGTCAGATATGTGTTCCCTGCCTGGTCGCCGATCAACGCGCGCAGCCGATAGGACCCATCGCTCCAGTGCGCTGTTTCCACGACGCACCCGTAATCGTCGCCACTCAAAGGCGTGGTCTGTGCCGCACACGCGCTCGCCCATTCGCTGGACCCTTCCGGTGCGATTTGAAGCTGCCACCAAGCGACACCCGACCCGCTGTCACTCGCGGTCCCCATCACCATCGGGAAGCCACCCGTCGCGCCCGACGCAGGCGCTGTGAGCGATCCCGTCGGAGGGGTGTTATCCACAAACGCAGTTACCGTGTTCGTCGTCAGCGTTTCAGTCGGAGAGCCACCGTTCAGTTTCGCGCGCAGCTGGTAGCTCCCGTCGGGGTAGGAACCTGACGCGGTTTCCCATGAGCATTCAAATTCGCCGGCCAGACCGGGGGTCAGCGAACCGCACAGCGTCTCCCAGGTGCCGCCTTCGGGTGCGACTTCGACGCTCGAGCCCGCGAACGGGCCACTGATGCCGCCTTCGCCGGAGCCGCTCACCTTCACCGTCCCCGACACATACGATGGCAGCGTCCCCAGCGATCCCGAGAGGCTGTGCGGAACCCATACCACGGTCGCGGATTTTGTGATCTGGACGCCCGCGAGTTCGGTGCCCTCGAGGATCGTGAACGTTCCGTCCTTGAACAAGATCGTCCCGCCTTCGGCGGTCCACGATCCGTCCGCGGCCTGCCCCGGGATGCCGCCGTCCTCGAACATCAATTCGCCTTCGCGCGCGAGCACGCGCCCATCGTTGACGAAGTTCACCTTGACTTCGGTTTCTTCGCTGCCGGCAATCTTCTCAAACGTCCCCGTGTTCACGATCGACGGCGCCGCGCCCGATTCCGCGTAGAAGCCATCCCACCCTTCGCTCGTGTTCGTCTCGAACGTCCCCGTGTTCTCGATTCGCGCGCCGTCGGACATGGACAGCCAGTCATGCAGGAGGGTTGCCGTGCCTTCGTTGATGAACTGGCGTCCGTCAAGCGAACCTACCTCTTTGAATGTTGCTGTCGCTCCCGGCAGAATGACCGTGGAGCCTGACCCCGACATCGTGCCACCCGTCCACGACAGCGACCCAGACACATCGAGCGTCCCAGTGCCTTCCAGGCTACCCCCGGTCTGCGTCATGCTACCTACCGTAGTCGCATCTTCGCTGGCGCTCAACGCGCCAGAGGTGAAATCCAATGACGCGTAGCGTGCATGCACCCCATCTACGCTCATCGTCGCCCCGCCCAGGTGAATAGCACCGGACAGCGTGTCGCCATGCAACGCGTAGGAGCCCGCTAGAAATTCGATCGAGCCCCCTTCCGAGGCGAACCATTCGTCGTCGTCGCCGGACCCGCCCCCGCGGAATTCGAGCCGCCCCGCACGCGACTCGACACTCCCTTCGTTTTCGAAACCCACCCGGACTTCGGTTTCTTCGCTGCCCGCCACCTTCTCAAACGTACCCGCATTCAAAATCGAAGGCGCCGCACCCGACTCGGCATAGAAGCCGTCCCACCCTTCGCTCGTGTTCGTCTCGAATGTCCCCGTGTTCCTGATCTGCGCACCTTCGGACATATACAGCCAGCCACGATTCTCCAGTGTGGTCATCCCTTCGTTGACCAGCTGGCGCCCGGCGAGCGTTACACCACCTTTCACCGTGCCCGACGCGCCAGACAGCACCACGGTCGCACCCGACCCCGACATCGTGCCACCCGTCCACGACAGCGAGCCAGACACATCGAGCGTCCCACCACCGTCGACGCTGCCACCGGTCTGCGTGAAGTCGGTCGCGATCAGCCAGCCACCAGCGACGCTCAGCGCGCCGCTGCTGACCTGAAGCGCCAGGTCGCTGCCGTGCGCTTCTTCGGCGGTGATGCTCGCTCCGGTGAGATCGATCGCGCCGGAGAGCGTGTCGCCATGCAACGCATAGGAGCCCGCGATGAATCGAATCGAGCCACCACCAGACGCGGACCAATCCCCGTCCGCGCCGGACCCACCCCCACGAAATTCGAGCCTTCCCGCGAGCGACTCCACACTCCCTTCGTTTTCGAAGCCCACCTGGACTTCGGTTTCTTCACCTCCGGCGACCTTCTCAAACGTCCCCGTGTTCACGATCGACGGCGCCGCGCCCGATTCCGCGTAGAAGCCGTCCCACCCTTCGCTCGTGTTCGTCTCGAACGTCCCCGCGTTCCTGATCTGCGCACCTTCGGACATGTGCAGCCAGCCACGATTCTCCAGCGTGGTCGTGCCTTCGTTGACCAGCTGGCGCCCGGCGAGCGTGACGCCGGCCGTCAGCGTGCCCGACGCGCCGGACAGCACCACGGTCGCGCCCGACCCCGACATCGTGCCACCAGTCCACGACAGTGAGCCGGATACCGTGAGGCGCCCGGCGCCTGCGAGAATGCCACCGCTGATCGAGAGAGCGCTGACGCTCGAAGTATTGGAGGCGCTTACGAGTTCCAGCGACCCGCTCGAGATGACCAGCGCGCCTTCGTCGAGCAGCGCACCGACTTGGTTGGTGGCGCCATCGACATCGATACTCACGCCTGCTTCCACGCAGGCGATGTCGCTGGAGTCGGGCACGCTGCCGGTGGACCAGTCACCGGATGTTCGCCATTCCCCTCCCGCGTTTGGCCCCGTCCAGGTGTCCGTGCAAGACGATTCGGCAACCACCGCGCTCGCCCCGGAGGTGCTGGCTGCCGAGCCCACGGGGTTGGTGGCAGTCACCGTGACCCGCAGCGTGCTCCCGATCTCACCCCCAGCCGGGGAGAACGTCGCGCTTGTCGCACCGGAGATATCCGCGCAGCTTGCGCCGGCGCTGTTACAGGCCTGCCACTGGTAGGCATAGGAAAGCGGCGGAGTTCCCGCCCACGCTCCGGTGCTCGCCGTCAGTTTCCTTCCCACCCACGTCGTCCCGGAGATGACGGGGGCGCTCGCTTCCGAGGGCTCGATGTTGTCGACCGTTGCGCTCGCCGTTGCCGTCGTATAGCTGTTTCCGGCGTTGTCAGTAACCACCGCGCGCAACTGGTAGGCGCCGTTGGTGCGGGAGAACGCTTCGACGGTGCACCGGTACGTACTCCCGCTGACCGGGGTGCTCTGTGCCGCGCACGCGTTGGTCCACGACGAGGAGCCTTCAGCGGCGATCTGCAGCTGCCAGGAGGCCACACCCGACCCGCTGTCGCTTGCGGTCCCGGACACACTGCTGGGACCGTGCAGTTCGCCCGGCGTGGACACCGACCCCGTCGGCGGCGTGTTGTCGACCACGGTGGCAATCGGCGCGGTGGGAGCCGCGTCCGGTGGATGTTCGCTGTCGGATAGCTGCGCACGCAGCTGGTAGTGCCCGTCGGGATAGCCGCCGCTCGCCGTGTTCCATTCGCAGCTGAAGCTCCCGTCGAGCCCCGGTGTCAGCGGCCCACAGAGCGCTTTCCATTCGCTGGTGCCAGCCGGGGCCACTTCGATACCGGCGGCGGAGAAGCCCGAGCCGACGCTTTCGCCCGTCCCCGAGATCGTGACCGTGCCGGATGCGTAGGGTTGCGGGCTGAGCGACCCTCGTGGCGGCCCCGAAACCGGCTCCCGCGTGACGGTCGCACCTTCGACGCGCACATCGCTCAAATCCACCAATTCGGCGATCAGGAATTCCCCGCCGCTCAGCACGATCGCACCGGAGCCTTCGGTCTTCCACGAGCCCACCGCGACGTCACTCGCGATCCCACCCGCACGGAAATCGAGCTCTCCGCTCTGCGCCACCACGCCACCGTTGTTGTCGAAGCCAACCCTGACGTTGATCGTATCTCCGCCGGCGTCCGTCTGAAACGTACCCGTATTGATCACGCTCGACGCGGCGCCGCCCGCGGCTTCAAAGGTGGAGCCGCCGTAACCGTAGCCACATCCGGGGTCATATGAGTCGGCGTTGAACGTACCCGTGTTTTGCAGCTGCGCGCCACCCTTCATCGCGATCGCGCCGTCAGCGGCCCCGCCACTGGCGCCGAGCGTGAGCGCACCGTGATTGACGAGCGTAACCCCTTCGAGCAGCAGGCTGGAGCAGTAGCCGTCATTCACCGCCGCGGTCCCTTCGGACCCCACCACGAGTTGCCCCGACCCGTCGATCGTCGGAGTGCCACTCGTCGAGAACGATTCCGACGCTTCCAGATGCCCACCGACGCTCAACGTGCCGCCACTCAAGGTCAACCCGGCGAGCGCGGTCGTGGACCCTTCCGGAATTGTCAACGTGCCCCCGCTCAGACTGACGTGCGAGCCGGCTCCCAGCAGGCTCGTCGCCGTAACGCCGCCGCCGGCAACCTTGATGCTCCCCAGCCCCGACCACGTGTTTTCCGTGAACGCGAACGAGCCACCGGCGAGCGTGAGTGTCGCGCCGGAAGCTGCCGACCACGTGCCGCCGGTGCCGCCACCGCCATCGTGGAACGCAAGCGAGCTCGAGCCCGTCCCGGACACGGTGCCGTCGTTGGTGAAACCCACCCAGACGTTGATCGCGGATCCTTCCGCGGCGCTCTGAAAGGTCCCGGTGTTCGTGATATTCGCAGCAGCACCGGCGTTTTCGAACGAGGTGCCGCCGTAGCCGTACCCGCACGCGGGGTCCCAGGAGTCGGCGTCAAACGTGCCCGAGTTCTTGAATTCCGCGCCGTCCTTCATCGCGATCGAGCCATCAGGCGCGCCACCGCTCGCGCCATCCATCAGCGTCCCATGGTTGATGAACGTGACGTCTTCCAGCAACAGGCTCGAGCAGTAGGCGCCGTTCACCGCACCCGTCACGCCAGAACCCACAACGAGTTCCCCCGGCCCGCTGACCCTCGGCGTGCCACTCGTCGAGAACGACCCGACACGTCAAGCGACCCGGCGACGCTCAACGCCCCACCACTCAATGTCAACCCAGCCACATCTGAGGGTTCCACCGCTTCCTCCACCGCCAGCGATCCGCCCGAAACCACCAGGCTCCCCTGATCTTCGAGCACCCCGGTCTCGTTGGTGCCAGCCGTAACGTGGACGGTCACCCCAGAGCCGATGCACGCCACGTCGGCCGACCCCGGCACGCTGCTTGTGGACCAGTTTCCGGCCGACCCCCACAAGCCGTCACCCGCGCCGCCGGTCCAGGTATCCGTGCAGCTCGCGGCAGACGCGCCACCGGGCGACGCGAGGGCGACGGCCCAAAGCGCCACGAGCAACAGGAGGCCCACGCGGATACGCCATCGCCCAACCATCTGGCTGCTCCCCATCGAGGTCACTCCCGCGCTCGGCTGGTCCGGATTTGGAGCGCCGGAACATGGTCCTACGCTCGAATGGGGGCTACCCTACCAAGGAGGCGGCGAATGTCAACATCTTATATATAAGATGCCCGCACTTTGCGGGAGGGCACGCATCCAAATTCCGCCAGGGGAACAGTCTACGACGCGACCGCAACCGCCGTGTCAACCGCCGCCGCGATCTCGCGGTGGCCGGCACCCGCGGGGGGCGCCATGACGCCGTTGAGGTGCGCGTAGCGGCAGGCGCCGGTGCGGTTGTTGACGCCGAGCTTGCGATAGACGTTGGAGAGGTGAAACTTCACCGTCTGACGCGTGATCCACAGCTGCTGGGCGATCTCGCGGTTGGCGGCGCCGGCCGCCACCAGCCGTAGGATCGAGAGCTCCCGCGGAGTCAGCGACAGGTGCTCGCTGGACAGCGGCGCAGGCATCTCGCCGAGCGCCTCGACAGCAGCCGGCGAGTGGACGATGTGGCCCTTCAGCGCCGCCTCCAACACGGTCGCCAGCGCCTGCGGGTGGATGTCCTTCAAGATCGCGCTGCTCGCGCCGGCCTCAAACGCGCGCGCCAGTCGCTCCCCGTCCATCCGCATCGCCAGCAGCACCACGGCGATCCGCGGGTCGGCCTCGCCGATGGCGCGCACCAACTCGATCGTCTGCTCGGTGGACTCGGTCTCGTCGACCAGCACCACCTCCGCGCCCGCCTCCCTGATGCGGGCGGGGTGGGCGCGGCGCGGGTCGAGGTACCCCAGCAGCCGAAACGCCTGGCCGTCGCACATCCCGGCGCGAATCGCGCCCACCAGCATCGGGTTGTCGGTCACCACCACCAGGCGCTTCATGAGCGCACCGCCCCGTTGCCGGACAGGGTCGCCACGTGGGCGCCGTTGGCCGACGGGGTCGCCACGGGTGGGTCACCGGCGGACGGGGCCGCCCCGGGGGCGCCGTCCGCGGAGGGGGCGACCGCGGCGAAGGGCGGCCAGCCGAACGGCGGCACGCCGCGGCCGGCGATCGCCTTCAGCGCCCGCCGCGACCCCTCGCGACGAGCGGGCGCGTCGGGACTGGTGGCCTTGGCGGTGGCGGCGCGAACCACGTGGCCCACACCGATCGCCGAGAGGTACAGGCCGCGGTGGGCGCGGCCGAAGTGCTTGTGCGCATACTGCCGGCGCGAGTACGCGTCCTGGGCGATCATCCGCGGCACCACCCCAGCTTTGCCGGCGTGGTGGACGATCGTCATCTGCGGCAAATGGCGCACCTCCCAGCCGGCGCGCTTGATCCGCAGGCAGAGGTCGGGCTCCTCCGACTGCAAGAAGAAGCGCTCGTCCAACAGGCCTGCGCCCAACAGCGCTTCGCGGCGCGCGATCATGAACGAGCCGGAGGTCCAGTCGCACTCCGCCTCCCGCTCGTAGGAGTCGCGGTCGAGCACCCGTTCGCCCGACCACGCGGGGTGAATCGGCCAGCGCTCGGAATACAGCGCCTCACCCAACGATCTGCTGGCGCTGGGGAAGCGGCGGATCGTGCGTAGCAGCCGCCCGTCGCCGTTGACCTGGCGCACACCCGCCAAACCCACCCGCGGCCGCGCGTCCATCAGCGCCACCAGCTCGCCAAACGTGCCCTCGATCACTTCGGTGTCGGGGTTCAGCAGCAACATGTAGCGCGCGTCGGCGTGTTCCAGCCCACGGTTGTTGCCATGTGCGAAGCCGCGGTTGATCGAAGTGACCACCGACGCTTCGGGAAAGCGCGACTCCACCAGCTCGCGGGTGCCGTCGGTGGAGGAGTTGTCGACCACGATCACCTGCAGCGTGGCCGTGCCGGCGTGGTCGAACACCGTCGTCAAACACGGCTCCAACCAGCGCGCCTCGTTGGTGGAAATCACCACGATTGCCAGATCGGCCGTGCCGCGGCTGGTTAGGCGCTGGGAGTGGTCGGACATCTGGTCAGCTGTTGGGGGTCACAAAAAGGCTGCTCCCCCCATGTAACGACCGTGCCCGACGGGTTCTTGCGAGGCCGGCGCCGGCTCAGGGCCTGTAACGGAACGGCAGCTGGTCGACGATCTCGCTCAGCCGCGGTGCGGTGGCGTCACGCTGGGAGGGCACCAGCTCGGCGACCGGCAGCGGCCACTCGATGCCCACCTCGGGGTCGTTGTAGGCGATCCCGCGCTCGGCGTCGTCGGCGTAGTAGTTGCTCTGCTTGTACAGCACGTCCGCCACCTCGCTCAGCACGCAGAAGCCGTGCGCAAACCCGATCGGGGCGTAGAGGACGTGCATGTTCTCCTCGGTCAGTTCAAAGCCCTCCCACTGCCCGAACGTGGGCGAATCGGGGCGCACGTCCACCAGCACGTCGTAGATCGCGCCGCGGCCGGCGCGCACCAGCTTGGCCGCACCCTGGCCGATCTGGAAGTGCATACCGCGCACGATCCCGTGGCGCGAGCGGGAGTGGTTGTCCTGCACCATCTCCTCGGCAATCCCCAGCTCGCCGAGCAGCGAGCGGCGGTAGGTCTCAACGAAGAAGCCGCGCTCGTCGCCCAGCACCTTGGGGGCGATCAGGATCGGGCCGTCCAGGCGAGTGTCGAGTCGTTGCATGCGGGTGTCCTCCGGTCGCGTGGGGGTGTCGGGTGTGTGGTTGGCGCGTCGAAATTGTGCACGTAACGACGCGTGCGAGACGCGCCGGCGCCGCAGAGGCTATGCGCTGGTTACGCCGGCCGCGCTGGCGAGGCCGGCCTGCGCCATGTAGTCGAGCAGCGCCTCGCGCCAGGGGCGCAGCGGCGTGAGGCCGAGAGCTTCTGCGCGCGGCCGCGCCAGCACGCCGTTGAGCGGGCGGTCCACGCCACCGGGCGGGATCTCGGTGGCGGCCGGCTCCACCGGCACGTCGATCCCCGCCGCCTCCATGATGGCGAGAGTGAACTCGTGCCACGAGCAGGCACCGGTGGCGGTGAGGTGGAGCACGCCGGCGGCGTCCGCGTCTACGGCCTCGAGGATCGCGGCGGCCAGATCGGCGGTGAAGGTGGGCTGCAGCAACTGGTCGGCGACCATCCGCAGTGCGCCTTGCTCGCGGGCACGGGCAATCATCCGCTGGACGAAGTTGCCGCCCTTGCTGGCGCTGCCGTGCAGCCCGTACAGCCCGGCGGTGCGCACCACCAGCGCACCCTCGCCGTATGCCAGCGCGGCGTGCTCGCCGGCCAGCTTGGTGAGCGCGTAGATCGAGCGCGGCGCCGGCAGCTCGTGCTCGGCGTAGGGCTCGGGGCGGCGGCCGTCGAACACGTAGTTGGTGGAGAGGTGCACCAGCCGCGCGCCGCGCTGTGCCAAGTCGCGCACGGCACGCACGTTGGTCGCCCACGCGGCGTCGGGCTCGCGCTCGCACACGTCCACGTTGTGAAACGCCGCGCAGTTGAACACCACGTCGGGCTGCGCCTCCGCGAAGGCGCGATCGAGCGCCGCGGGGTCGGTGATGTCGAGCTGCGCGTGCGAGTACACGCGCGCCCGCTCGCCCAGCAGCGCGCTCAGGTCGCTGGCCAGCTGGCCGCCACCGCCGGTGACCAGCGCTTTCAAAGGACCTCGGCGAAAGCGTCCAACACCGGCTTGACCTCGTGCAGCAGCTCCAGCCAGCGGATGTTGTAACAGCGCGGGTCGGTGAGGCTGGCGGGGTTGTCGCGCTCGATCCGCGCCAACAGGTCGCTCACCGCGTCCAGCACCGAGTGCCGGGGGATGAACCCCAGCGTGGTGGACAGCTTGGCGTTGGCGCACTCGTAGTCGCGCGTCAGTTTCGGCGCCGACACCTCTTCCAGCTGCACCGGGCGGCCGGTGAGCTGCACCGAGCCGGCGACGATCATCGCCAGCTCGCGGATCTGGTAGTTGGAGTGCACCACGTTGAAAATCTCGCCGTGCACCTTCTCCGCGGGCGCCTCGTAGGCGGCGATCATCGCCTCGGCGCAGTCGCGGATGTCCACCAGCGGCCGCCACATCCAGCCGCCGCCGTGCAGCTTCAGCGCGCCGCCCAGCAGCGCGTCCTTGACGAACGTGTTCACCACCAGGTCAAACCGCATACGCGGGCTCCACCCATACACCGTGCCGTTGCGCAAGATCACCGGGCACAGCCCGTCGAACGCCAGCTCGATCAGCTTTTCCTCGCCGTAGCGCTTGGAGGTGGCGTAGGCCGCGCGCGGCTCGATCGCCGCGTTCTCGGCGTGCATGCCCGGCGGCAAGCCGTCGTACAACGAGCAGGAGGAGGCGAACACGTAACGCTCGATCCCGCGCTCCAAACAGGCGCGCGCCAGCGTCTCGGTGGCGATCGCGTTCATCTGCCAGTTGGCCTCGGGGTTGAACTCCGCCGTCGGGTCGTTGCTGAGGCCCGACAGGTTGATCACGCCGTCGACCCCGTCCAGCGCGCTGGCGGGGACGTCGCGCACGTCGGCTACCACCAGCTCGACCTGCTCGCGCACGCTCGCCAGCGACTCCTCGCCGAAGAACAGCCGGTCGAGCACGCGCACGCGGTAGCCGCGGTGCAGCAGCTTCGGCACCAGCACGCTGCCGATGTACCCGGCGCCGCCGGCCACGAGGATCGTCTGGTCGGGGTTGGGGGCGGCGGGCGACAGGCCGTTGCTGCGCTCGCCGGTGGCGGTTACGAAGGGATTGGATCCGTTTTCACTCATTTGCTCGCAGGTGTCGGTGTGGGCTGGGAGATCGAGAGGGCGTTGGTTGTTCACCCATTTGCCGACAAAACGGGGTCGGACGCCGCCTTCTTGCGCGCCGCGCCCGGCGCGGCCTGCTGCGGCGCGCCCCAGGCTGCCTGTGGCGTACCCGACGCGGCCTGCTGCGTACCCGACGCGGCCTGCTGCGTACCCGACGCGGCCTGCTCGTAGGCGCCGAGCAGCCGCCGGCCCGCCGCGGCCCACTGCAGCTCGGGCGCCACGCGCAGGCACGCCTCGCGCAGCTGTGCCAGCCGGTCGGGGTGCTCGTGCAGCTGCGTCAGCTGGCGGGCGAGCGTGTCGACGTCGCCGACGCGGTGCAAAAGCGCGTTGTCCTCGACGTTCACCGCGTCGCACACCTCCGACACCAGCGGCACGCAACCGCTGGCGAGCGCCTCCATGCTCACCAGCGGTGAGCCCTCCTCGATCGTGGGGAGCATCAGCACGTCGCTTGAGCGCATCAGCTCGGGCACGTCGTCGCGGTGGCCGAGCACCTGCACGCTCGGGTGCGCCAGCAGGTCGGCCAGCCGCGCTTCGTAGTCGGGCAGGAACGCGCCGGCGATGCGAAACGTGCCGGTTTTACTGGCCGGCGAGCGCAGCCACGCCTCCAGCGCGAAATGCACGCCCTTGCGCACCGCGCACACCCCCACGAATAGCGCCTGCAACCCCTCACCCGGCAGGCGCTCGCGCGGGGCGGGCGCCGGGTGGTAGGTGGCGTCGTCGTACCCGTACGCGTGGCGCAACAGCCGCTCGGGCGGGAAGCCCTCGTCGCGGAACGTTTTGGCGACGAACTCTGACGGGCACAGCAGGTAGTCGCCCAGCTTGTATTCCTCTTCCTCCTGCCTCAACTTGGCGGCGTTGTAGGCGTGCTCCTGGTTGGCGGGCAGCATCACGCCGAGCCGCTCGCACTCCCGCGCGACCGACTCCATCGCGTAGCGCGTGTGCGCGTTGGGGCGCTCCACCACCGTGGGGATGCCCAGGCGCTTGGCCGTGCGCAGCGTCCGCAGTCCCGCCAGCGGCCAGGTGTGGACGACGTCGATGCGATCGCTCAGCCCCGGCAGCGCGCGCGCCACGACGCGGTCGTGGTAGGCAAGCGCGCGCAGCGTGCCCACCACCCGGTAGGGGACGCGCCAGCGGCCACGCGCCAGCGTGGTGCGCGTCTTCACGGCAGCCGGCAGCGGGCGGCTGATCGAGCCGGCGTAGACGGTCACATCGCCGCCGGCCTGCGCCACCGCGGCGGCCTCCCACCAGGCGGTGGTGCAGATGCGGGCAGCGCCGATCCGGTGGGGAAAGCTGTGCAATACCCGGACGGCCACGGCACCTCACACAACGAGCGTGGCCGACGCGATCTTGCGTGTCAAAACCCGCGCTTGGCCGCCAAATACGGCAGCAGCACCAGCTCGGCCAAGCCGGGGAACGGATCGTCGCGGGTGAACACCGCCTCGACGTCGGCGGTGCGCAGCGAGCGCAGATAGGCGCGCAGGTCGAGTTCGCCGTGCAGCAGCTGAACCGCGGCGGTGGGCAGGTCGGTGGCCAGCCGCAGCCAGTGCACGCCGGGCGTGGCGTGCAGGCCATCGGGCGCGGTCCGTGGGCCGTTGGGCGCGGCGCCCGAGCCGTCGGTGGCCGACCGCGACAGCTGCTCGGCGTACAGCAAATAAGGGAAGTCGACGCCGGCGCGCTGGGCGAGACTGTGGTAGCCCCACGTGCGGGCGTTGACGTCGAGCAGCTTGGTGGCACCGTCGCGCACGTCGTGCTTGTACTCCATCTCCACCAGCCCGTGGTAGTCGATGTGGCGCAGGAAGCGCTCCGAGCACTCCGCCAGCTGGGGGTGATCGATCGTCTGCACGAACGTGCTGGCACGGCCGAACAGCGGCGGGTGCTGGCGCAGGCGGCGCACCGTCATGCTGGCGGTGGAGCGCCCGTCGGCGAACAGCGCGCAGTAGGCCAGTTGCACCTCACCGCCGCCGGGGATCAGCTCCTGCACAATCACCTCCTCGGCGCCCACCAGCGCGGCCGCCGCGCGCACACGGTCGGCCAGCTCCGCGCGCGTGTCGGCGCGCCACGCCTTCTCACCGGTGGCGTACAGGAAGCGCTCCTTGATGGCGGGCTTGATCGCGAACGGCGGCTCGCCGTCGACCGCATCGAGATCCTCGGCGCCCGCCACCCGCCAGCTGCGCGGGGTGGGGATCTGAAGCTGTGCGGCCAGCTCGTAGGTTTTGCGCTTGTCCCACGCCCACTGCACCACCTCCCACGGGGGCGTGGGGATCCGAAACCGCGTGCACAGCCGCTCGCGGTGGCGCGCCAGCGCGGCCACGGTCTCCTCGCGGGTGGGGAACACCACCCAACCGTCCAGCTCGTACCGCTCGCCGAGGTCCAGCAGGGTGGCCACGGTGGCCTCCTCGTCGCGCAGCTCGGGGACCCGCACCGCGGCGGTGGCGAAGCGCGAGCGGCGACTGATGGAGCGCTCGTCGTCCACCACCAGCACGTCCACGCCGCGGCGGCCGAGGCTGCGGACGATCCCCAGGCCCTGGTAGTCGCCGCCGATCACCACCGCGCCGGGGGCGCCGCCCCGCTTAGCGAGCGCCCGCACGGCTCCGCGCGATCGCGCGCGCCACCGAGGTGCCGCCATACCAGCTGCCCGACACGAACCGGCAGATCGGGCCGAAGCTCCACGCCGCCGGGGCGCCGACGAAGTGCAGGCCGGGCACCGAGCTCTCCATGCCGCGCGCCAGCACGGGGTAGCCGTCGACGCGCCGGATGTTGGCGATCATCCGCTCGTCGAGGAACGGGTAGCGCGCCACGTCGACCTTGTAGCCGGTGCCGAACATCAGGTGATCGACCTCGCGACTGCTGCCGTCCGAGAGGGTGAGCGTGAGCGCCCCGCCGGTGTCGTCGGCGCCGACGACACCGGCTCCGGTGGTGAGCTGGATCGGGTCGAGGCGAACTTTGACGAAGTGCGAGCACGCCGGGCGGATCGAGCGGGCGGCGATTCGGTTTTGCAGTTCACGCGGGAGGCGGCGGAAGAGCAGGTCGGGCCGCTCTACCAGCCGGCTGTACCACAGCGGACCGACGTCGGTGGGCGCGTACACAACCGGTCCGAGCCGCCCGATCGTCTTCTTCACGCCGTGGCCGCGCAGCCACACCACCGCGGGCTTGCGCACCAGCACCTCCACGTGCGCGGCGCCACGCTCGTGCATCAGCACGGCCGACTCGAACGCGCTCTGGCCGCCACCCACAACGGCCACCCGCTTGCCGGCGAACACGCTGAGGTCGCGATGGCGGGCGGTGTGGGAGACCCGCTCGCTGGGGAGGTGCTCGAAGCCCGAGGGGGTGCGCTCGAACGGTGCGATCCCACCCGCCACCACCACTCGCCGCGCCGTTACCCGCGCGCCGTCTTCCAGCTCCAGCGCGAAGCCGCCGCCGGCGCGCTCGAGCGAGGCGACCATGCGCTCGTCCACGTCCGGCACCGCCGTCTGCTGCACCCACGTGCCGTAAGCAACGAACGTATCCAGCGGCACCGGCTGCTCGACCGGCGTGCCGGTGGCGGCGGTGAAGCTGGCCAGCGACAGCGGTCCCACCGTCTCGGCGATGTTGGTGGCCGACATGTTGGAGCGCAGCAGCATGCCCTCCGGCATCGTCTTCCAGAAGCCCATCGGCGCGCCGAAGACCTGCGCCTGCACGCCGGCGCGGCGCAGGTGGACGGCGGCCGAGAGGCCGTGCGGCCCGGCGCCGATCACGGCGACCTCGAGGTCGCGCTCGGCGGCTGGCGGGCGGGCGATGGTGGTGGTGGCTGCGGTCATCTGCATGTTGTGTCCTCCGTGAGCTCCAGCGGCGGGGCGCCGGCTGCGTTTGTCATCTCCATGGGGTGCCCTCCACAAACTCCACGCGCGCCTCCTCGGCGGCGGGTCCGGTGACTGTCCACTCCCCTCCCACACGCTCAACGCGCGAGGCAGCCCGCCGGCGCCACCAGGCGCTCACCTCGGCGGGTAGCGCCTTCCAGGCGGTGTCGTCGGCGGCGAAGCGCTCGAGCAGCCGTCGGTAGGCGGTGAGAATCCGCTGGTCGAGCAGGTAGTCGGGGTGCGTGTCGATCATCGCCATGCCGCCCCGCGCGCGCAGCGCCTGCGCCTTCTCCACCCACGCGTGCTCGTCGCGGTGGCGCAGGATCACGAACAGCGTGTGGTCTTGCGGCATCGTCAGCGGCAGCTCCACCATCGGGCCGTTGAAGAACGGCAGCCACTCGCAGCAGCCGCCGCCCTGCGGCTCGAACGGGTCGGTGTCGGGGGAGGAGGAGTCGTAGTCGAAGCCGAGCTGCGGCATCAGCCCCCAGTCGCGATGGGTGGCGGGGGAGCGGAAGCCGACCGCGCCCCAGCGCTCGGCGGCCGCGCGCATGCCGGGCAGCCGTTCGCGCAGCCGCGCCGGCGACTCCAGATCGCGCCCGTCGTGGTAGAGACCGTGCACGCCCACCTCGAAGCCGTCGGCCTGCAACGCGCGGACGCGCTCGTCGGGCACGTCGTAGCGGCGCGGCACGAAGTTCCACGCCGAGCGCAACCCCAGCCCCCGCTCCAGCTCGAGGATCGGGTCGAGCGCAGCCAGCCCGGCGGCGGTCTCGACGTCGTGGCTGAGCACCAGCGCCCAGGTGTGCTCGTGCGGCCAGGCGGCGATCCGTGCCAGCGGCGCGCCGGCGACGTCGGCGAGGATCGACGTGAACAGCTCGAAGAAGTCGTGCAGCGAGGTCTCCACCGGCCAGCGGGGAAACGGGGTGCGCGCCTGGCGGCGCGCATAGCGACGGCGCAGCCAGATCTGTACCGGGCGCGCCAGCAGGCCGCGCACGCGGTAGTAGGCAAGCATCGCGGCGCGGTGAGCCAACCGGCGGCTGCCGGCGCGCGCGAGCGTCTGGTAGCCCTCGCTCCAGTACTGCAAGCACACTTCGTCGGGGTCGAACGGGAGGAACACGCTGCCGTCTTGCGAGCGCCAGATCGAGGCTAGGGGCTCCGCGTCGTCGCCGGCGCCCACGACCGACGCGACCCGCGACCACTCGCCGCCGCGCTGCACCAGCAGGCGCTCGGCCTCGCGGTCGCCGGTCAGCCGCGCGAAGATCGGGACGCTTCGGTCGCCGGCCCGCGCCACAGCCGCCACCGGCGTTTGCGCGCCGGCAGTCGGCCAAAGCAGCTCCGCGGCGCCGGCAGGCAGGCGCGCCAAGCCGTGGTTGGTGTCGCCGGCGAGCTCGAACGTGAGTCCGAGGTGCTCGACGATCGCCGGCCGCCGCCGCTCGTGCTGGGAAGTCGTCGCGTCCGACCCCGTGCGATCCCTTACGCCCACACTCATATTGCCGCGCGGTCCCGCTCGGATCGTGCTATGCGCCCCACCGCTGCGCCCTTTGGCCGCGGAGGGTGCGTGGTGTGTGGCTGGACATGCTGCCAAAGAAACTACGCGTGGCAGCGCAAACTTGTGTGCCGCGGGAGACCAAGCATCAGTTTGCCTTGCCATGTGGTTTGCCTTGCTTTTCGAACCCCACCATCTCGCGACAACACATCTGTTGTCTCTTATTGGTTGGCACTCGCAATCGGAGGCATAGTCGGCGCCCAGCCCCGGTGGCGCATCGGTTGGACGCGCGGCGCCGTTCACCATCCGCCGGCGATGCCCGCCAGGTGAGCGGAGAGCCGCGCCGCCAGCACGCGCACGCCCGGCTCGGAGATCGGCGTGGTGAAGTAGCCGGGGATCGTTTCGATCTCCACGCTGTGAGCCAGACCACGCCAGCCCATGTCGGGGGCGACGCGGGCGCCGAGCGGCATGCGTGCGGCGCGAAAGACAACGATCGGCCCCGGGTAGGGCGTGGGGGTATACGCGGCGAAGGCATTCCGGAAGGCCAGCTGCGGCGAGCCGCTCGACGCTTGGTGATCGAGGCCGCGGTGGGCGCCATCGGGTGGGCCGCGGTGGGCGCCACCGGGTGGGCTGCTGTGGGCGCCACCGGGTGGGCTGCTGTGGGCGCCATCGCGGGCGCCTCGGCGCGCGCCCGAGGTTTTGCGCGCCAGCGCCGCGCGCGCTCGCTCGGCCTTGGCGGCCACGTAGGCGCGCCTGCCGGGCATGTCGAGGCGGGCGAGGTTGGCAAGGTGAAAACCGACGATTCGCGCGCGGTGCAGCAGTCGGTGAAGGGGTCGTGGCATCCACGTGCGCAGTAGCGGCTGGCCGGGCGGGAAGGCATCGATGAGCGCGAGCAGCGCCACCTCGCGGCCGTCGGCGCGCAGTTGCTGGGCGATCTCGTAGGCCAGCGCCCCCCCGGTGCACTCGCCGACGATCAGGTGGGGACCGTCGGGCTGGGTCTCGGTGATCGTCTTCACATGGCAGGCGGCGATGCGCGCGAGCGACGACGGCTCGCCGGCGACGACGGCGGCGGTTGGCGTGCACAGCCCAAGCACGGTCCGCTCGGATGCGAGGTGGTGGGCGAGCGCGTGGTAGAGCGATACGTCGCCGGCCTCCGCGTGGACGCAGAACAGCGCGGGTTTGGTGGGCGCACCCGGTCGGATGGTTACAAGCGTCGGATCCAACATGCTGGCTTCGACCGTCACTGCCGCTAGGATCGCACGAACCGCGACCGCCGACGGCCGGGCGCGCGATCCGCTCACGGCGAGCGGGACGCGGGGGCTGGCAGGAAGCTCTGATCCAGATTTCACACTCTTCCGGCGAAAACCCCGCGCGCAACGGCCTGTCGGCGCGGATTCGATGGGCGGCGGGCGCCGCCCGTTTGACGCTGCGCGAGCCCGGGGACGGGTTCGACCGCGCGCTTGGCCGCGCGCGGCGGCTGGTGAGCGGCGGCGAGCCGTTCCGTCGCGAGTATGCGGCGGACGCCGAGTGGGAGCGCGAAATGCACGAGCGCCTCGGCCGGCCGTGGCCGTGCGCGGAGGCGCAGGAGTTTGAGCAGCTGTGGTCGCAGATCGCGCAAACGTTTGAGCAGCAGGGTTTGGCGATGGGTCGCGGCGCGTACGGCGGCTGGGACGACGGCGACCGCGGGTTTGCGCGCGCGGCGTGGTGTTTGGCGCGTCACCTCCCCGCCAAGTCGGTGGTGGAGACGGGCGTGGCGCGCGGGATCACCTCGCGCGTGATCCTCGAGGCGCTGGCGCGTGGCGGCAGCGAGGGCCGGCTGTACAGCATCGACCTTCCCGCGCTGGACACCGCCATCCACAGCGAGATCGGCGCCGCCGTGCCCAGCGAGCTGCGCGAGCGCTGGACCTACCTCAACGGCACCAGCCGCAGCCGCCTGCCAGCACTGATGCGCGAGCTGGGCGAGATCGATCTGTTTGTGCACGACAGCAGCCACACCACCCGCAACCTTCGTTTCGAGCTGCAGCAGGCGTGGGGCGCCCTGAACAAGGGGGCGGCGATCGCCGACGACATCGAGCGCAACACCGCCTGGGGCACGTTCGCCCGGGCGCATCCCCGCGATCCGTCGTGGGTCGCGGCTGCCGACGACCGCAGCGCCCAGTTTGGGATCGTGCTGAAGGGGTTTTAGGTCGCCGGCGCGGGAGGCCACCCGAGGCGATGTACGACTACGTGATCGTCGGAGCCGGGTCGGCAGGGTGCGTGCTGGCGGGACGGCTCAGCGAAGACCCCGACGTGCGGGTGCTGCTGATCGAGGCGGGACCGCCGGACGAGAGCGAGGACATCCACGTCCCGCTGGGCTATTTGAAGCTGGGAGCAGAGTTCGACTGGGGCCACGAGTCGGTGCCCGAACAGCATTGTGCGGATCGCCGGATCGCGCTGCCGCGCGGGCGGGTGCTGGGGGGATCGTCGTCGGTCAACGCGATGATCTACATCCGCGGCAACCAGCTCGACTACGACGGGTGGGGGGTGCCGGGCTGGTCGTGGGGGGAGCTGTTGCCGTATTTCGTCAAGGCCGAGGACAACGTGCGCGGGCCATCGGCCTGGCACGGTGCGGGCGGCCCGCTCGGGGTCAGCGACGTGCGCGCACGCAACGCGGTGTCGCACGCGTTCATCGACGCCGCAGCCGAAGCGGGGGTCGCGCGCAGCGAGGACTTCAACGGCGCCACGCAGGACGGCGCTGGCTTCTTTCAGCTGACCCAGCGCGACGGCCGGCGCGCGAGCGCCGCGGACGCCTACCTGCGCCCGGCGGCGGGGCGCGCAAACCTGACGGTGATGACGGGCACGCACGTGCACCAAGTGCTGTTCGACGGCACGCGCGCGGTTGGTGTGCGGGCCGTCAAACACGACCAGAGGCTCGAGCTTACGGCCGCCCGCGAGGTGATCGTGTGCGGTGGCGCCTACAACTCGCCGCAGCTGCTGATGCTGTCGGGCATCGGGCCGGCGGAGCACTTGCGCGCGCATGGGATCGAGGCGCTGGTGGACCGGCCGGCGGTGGGCGAGAACCTCTCCGACCACGCCGCCACGGAGCTGGTGTGGATGGCGGGCGAGCCGCGGGAGCGCGACGCGCGCAGGCGCTGGCGCAGCGCGCGGCTGCTGTTGGCGACGCGGGCCGGCTCGTTTGGTGCGAACCTCGCCGAGGTGGGATGCTTTTTGCGCGTCGGCGACCGCGCGCCGGCGCCCGACGTGCAGTTGCACGTGGCGCCCGTGCAGTACCTCGGCGAGGGGGTGTCCGAGCCTGAAGCACACGGGCTGTGGGTGTCGCCGTGCCTGCTGACGCCGGCCGGCCGCGGCTCGGTGCGGCTGGCTTCGAGCGATCCCGATTCAAAGCCGATCGTGCGCAACGCGTTTTACTCCGTCGGCGACGATCTCGACCGGCTGGTCGCGGGCGTGCGGCGAGCGCTTGCGATCTGCGCGCAACCGGCGCTGCGGCAGTGGTGCGCCGAGCCGCTCACCGTCCCGGCCGGCGACGATGAAGAGGCGCTGCGCGAGCACGTGGCGAGCACGACGTTCGCCTTCTACCACCCAGTTGGCACCTGCCGGATGGGCGTGGACGGCGACGCGGTGCTCGACGCAGAGCTGCGCGTGCGGGGCGTGGAGGGCTTGCGCGTGGTGGATGCCTCGGCGATGCCGGCAGTTCCCCGAGGCAACACCAACGCGCCGACGATCGCGCTCGCCGAGCGCGCCGCCGATCTGCTCCGGCCCAGCAGGGCGCTGAATTAGGCCTCGACCTGCCGCACCGCGAGGTCGCCGGCCTCGTCGGGCAGCCCCGCCAGTTGCTCCTCCAGAAAGCCGTCGAGCAACGCGTGGACCTGGAGCTGGAGCCACACCGGCGTGAGCGTGTGGGTGTCGACGTCGGTGCCCATCAGCGCCAGCCGGAGGTTGGGCCAGCGATCGATCCGCTCCAGCACACCCCGTTCGGTCAGTTCGCGGCGCAGGATCTCGCTGCCGGTGAACAGCAGCAAGCCGCGCTGGTGGCGATCGCGCAGCGCGTCGAACAGCGCTTCGATCGGGTCGCCTGCGGTGTTCTCGTCGGCCCGCCGCGGAACGGCGATTCGCTTGCGGGCGCGCGCTGGCGCGCTCGCGGCGCGCCTCACGAGGGTGCGACCTGTTTCGAGGTGCTTGGCAAACTTGATCTCCCCCCGCAGCAGCCGGCGCCAGGTGGAGGCGCGCAGCGCCTGCGAGCGCAAATGACCGGTGCGCCGCTGGGCATGCCGCCACTCATCGAACACCAGCGTGCGCGGGTTGAGCATCGCCACCGCCGCCACCCGCTCATCGGCGAGCGCAGCCTGCACCGACCAGTAGCCGCCGGCGCACAACCCCACCATTACGAACCGCGGCGGCAGCCCCCGGGCGGCGAGCGCGGTAAGCGCAGCGCGCGCCTGCTCGGCGTAGGCCGGCCGGTAGAACTCGGCCACGCGCGCAAGCACGGTGGAGTCGCCGTCGGAGTCGCCGATTCCGGCGCAGTCGAGCCGCAGCGAGGGCACCCCTTGCGCGGCCCAGCGGCGGGCGATCTCCACCCACATGCGGTTGGGCCCCGTGCGGCGCTGGGGCCCGGCGTTGAGCAGCACGGCGGTCAGCCGGCGACGCTCGCCGAGCGGCTCGGCGAGCACGCCGAACAGCGGGCCGTCGGGGCCATCGAGCAGCAGCGGCCGCTCGCGCAGCGTCACCCCCGCGCACTCGATCTCGAGCTCGTCGCTGTCGAGCGGAACCTCGATCTCCCCGGCGAGAGTCCCGTTGGGCGAGGAAGGCATGTGTTGTTGTTTACTTTTTGGACCCCAACCAGCTTTCGTTTGTAAAGTGGTTGGCGTCTTAAAAGTTGCTCCCTCACCCCCCTCCTCCTCCTCTCCCTCCCGCAGCCACGAGCCGACGCGCTCAATCACCTCGATGGGAGTGAGCGCGTCCTGAGGCTCCACCATCAGCGCGCCATAGCCGGGACCGTCGGCAACCATCACCTCGGCGCCGGCGCTCCTGAGCGCGTCGGGGAGAGCGTCCGCGACTTTCATGCCGTCACGCCCCAACACGAGCGCGCGCCGCAGCTGCGTGCCCGATGGCTCCAGCCGCGCGAGGTCGAGGCGCCCCAGCTCGCTCACCGTGTCGGCGCTGAGCATGTAGCCGTTGGCCGCCAGCGTGCCGTCGTCGGCCGCCACGGGCTTGCACGGCGCGGGCTCGCTCTGCCGCACCTCGCCGTCGCCGGTACCGGGGTGGTTGGCGACCCCGAACGCCGAAAACGCGCGCAGCTCGCGCAGCAGCGTGCGGCCGCGGACGGGGACCGCCCACAGCGCAAGCTCGTCGATCGGGGCGCCCCGCAGCGCGGCGCGGGTCGCCACCAGCCCACCGAGCCCGATGCCGACCGCCGCCACCCGCTGCGCGCCCTGTGCGTGACGCAGCCACCGCGCCGCCCCGGCAATGGCCTCCGTCCAGGCGTCGAGCTGTCCGGGGTCTCCCGGCGCACCGGCGCTGTCGCCGCTGCCGGGGAGGTCGATGCGCAACGTCGTGTGGCCATCCCGCGCGAGCTGCTCCGCCCATTGGCGACGGATGCGGTAGCTGCACATATCCTCCCAACCAAACGGCGGGCAGAGCAGGATCGCCGTCGGTCGGGGGGCAAGCACCGGAGTGTGCAGGACCGCAAATGCGGCCCCATGGGACGGGTGAAGCGGCCGCAGATAGAAGGCGCGCGGTGCGCTCATACAGCAAGCACCTCCGCGACCAGCGCAAGTCGCCCCTCAATCATGTGGCAAGCACCTCCGCGGCCAGCGCAAGTCGACCCTCCATATTGAGCGCGCCGATGGTGGCATGCTCCAGTGAGCTTTCCGGCCCGGCGGGGCTGAGAATCACGGCACGCGTGCCGCCGGGCTCGATGAAGAAGCCGTCGTCGCTGGGCAAGTACCCGGGGGCATCGATACGCACACCGTAGGCCAGCCGCCGGCTACCGACCTCCAGTCGCACGCTCTGGTCTGGCCGCCAAGCGCTCTCGACGGTGAGGCCCAACGCCTCCGGCGCCTCGCGCGCGATCGGCCGTCCCGCCGGGAAGCGCGCCGTCTGGCAGATCACGCGCCGCTCGGCCTCGCCCGCCGCCCGTTCGAGGCCCGCCGCCTGCTCGAGGCCCGCCGCCCGCTCCAGGCTCACGACGATCGCGTCCTGCGCGGGCGGGCCGAAGCGGTAGGCCCACGCGGCGTCGACGAAGCGGCCGATCACGCTCTCCACGTTCCACTCGCCCTGGCTGTGCGGTGGCAGCGCAACGGGGGCGAGCGCCTGCTCGACGCACAGCTCGCCGCGATACAGCGCGACGCGCAGCGACGCGTGAAGCGGCTGCTGGGTGTCGTTGGCGACGTGCGCGACGATCCCGCCGAGGCCCTCGTCGACCGTCCACACCGCCACCGGGGCGAGCGCGCGGCGGAGGTGGTGGTAGGCGAGCTTGGGAACGCCGCCGTGGTCGATCACGCCCCACCCGGAGCCAGGCAGCAGATCCCGCAGCCACAACACCAGCCCGCCCCCGCACGGCGAGCCGGCGCGGCGCCACTCGCCGAACACCTCCGCCATCACCTCGCCGGTGGTGGCGCGCGCCAGCTCCAAATAGCGCTCGGGATCCCGGTCGCGCAGCTCGTGCGGGTCGATGTCGAACAGCTCCCGCAGATAGTGGTCGCGCACGTCGGCGAAATCCCAGTCGGCGCCGGCGTCGCGCGGGACCGGCTCGAAGGGCCCCGCCGAGGGGACGTTGGCGAACGCCAGGCACTCCGCCGCAAAGCGCACCGCCGCGCGGCGGGCGTCCTCGAGCGGGCGACGGTAGCCGCCCACGCCGAAGTAGTTGGCGATCCCGCGATCCGGCCGGAACGGCAGCTCGCCGCCACACGGAGCCGAGGGGACGTAGGCGGCGTCCACGCCGCTTTCACCCACCAACCGCGGCAGCAGCTCGCCGAACAGCTCACCCCGCCCCAGCGCCGGGTCGAGCCCCAGCATCGCCACCTGCTGCTCGACTTCGCTGTTGCCGCACACCACCGCCAGGCTGGGACGACCGGCGAGCGTGTCCAACACCTGGCGCGCCTCGCGCACGACGCTCGCGCGGAACGGCTCGTGCGCGAGCGGGTAGTCGAAGTTGGCGAACATGAAGTCCTGCCACACGAGGATCCCCAGCTCGTCGCACAGGTTGTGGAACACGCGCGTCTCATACGCCGCGGTGCCGGGCAGCCGCACCATGTTCATTCCCGCCTCGCGCACCTGCACGAGCGCGGCGCGCAGCTGTTGCTCGGAGGGCGCCATCCCCACCGGGTCGAGCGGCGTCCACACGGCCCCGCGCACAAACACGCGCATGCCGTTGACGTGCAGGTCGATCCCGTCGCGCTCGATCTCGTGGTGGTGCGTCTCGCCGAACGCCAGCTCGCGGAAGCCCACGCGGCCGGCGTGGACTGTGATCTGCTCATGTGCGCTGCCCACCAGCATGCGGACGTCGTACAGAGCGGGCTCGCCGTGCGTGTGCGGCCACCACCGCTCCACGTCGGGCACCGTCAGCTCGCCGGCGACGTCGTATCCCTCGGCTGAGCGACGCAGCGCAAGCGCGGCCCTGTGGGTGCCCGACGGTCCGCTCAACTCCACCTCCACCCCGTCGATCGCGACTCCGTCAAGCGAACGCAGTTGCGCGGCCGCCGACAGCACACCGCGCTCGCCGTCGATGCGCGGACGCAGCGCGAGCCCCTCCGCAACCACTCCCCGTCGGCGCTCCAGCCACACCTCCCGCCACGGCCCCACGACCGCCGGTCCGGGCGCGAAGCCGGGCGCGCGGCCGAGCAGCATGGTGCGGAAGAAGCGCAAGTTGCGCTCGCCCACCAGGCGGGTGCGCCAGCGCGCGCGGGGACGGCGCGACTCGGCCAGCAGCGGCGCCAGCGCGCAACAGCGGATCGTCAGCTCGTTGCGCTCCCGCAAACGCTCACCCAGCGACAGCGCATGCGCCTCGAACATCGATTCGCTGCGCAACAGCAGCTCGCCGTTGAGATGCACCTCGGCGACCGTGGCGATCCCGTCGAGGTGCAACACCGCCTCTTCGCCACGAGCGAGCGGCCGCGAGTCGAAGCTGGTGCGAAACCACCACTCCTCCCCGTCCAGCTCGCGCGACTCGCCCGCGCGCCACAGGCCGGCGTCGCGCAGCGCTCCGGCCGCCGTGCCGGGGACACACGCGGGGATCCAGTCGAGCTCGGCCGGGTCGCAAGCGCGATTGGCCGGCGCCCGGGCAGCCTGCCATTCCCGTGAGACACTCTCAACCGAGCGCGCCATCGAGCAGGCCCATCGCCTCGTCCCACGCCGCCGCCGCCGCCGCGAGCGCCGGCGCGGGGTCGAAGGCGCGGCGGCGCGCGAGCTTGAACGACAGCGCCTTGCAGCCTTCCACGATCCGCATCAGCGCCTCGGCCGCCGGCGTCGCGGCGTCTCCCAAAAGCCATTGCGCCTGCGAGGCGGCGACCTCGAACGCCGAGCCGGCCATCCGCACGGTGGCAAACGCGTAGGCGTGGTAGTCGTCGGCGTCGCCCGCCAGCAGGCGCGGCAGGTCGCGCTCCAGCTGTGTGGCAAACCGCGCGAACGGGTTGCTGGCGGGGCGCCGGTCGAGGTGGCGACGCACGAGCGTGCGCGCGACCTCGCGCAGCTCCCCGCCGCTCAGGCAAGGGCCGGCGTCGAAGCGCACCAGCTCGGTGTAGGGGGGCAGTACGTCCTCGGAGAGCTCCCGGCCGAGGCGCAGCGCCCCGCGGTAGTCATCGCCGCACAGCTCGTACAACCCGGTGCCGTGGAAGTAGCGCAACCGCTCGCCCGCCGGGTCGATCGCCTCCACTACCACCGAGCTCTTGACGTGCTGGCGGCGGTAGGCGGTGGCGACTGTGTCGGGCAGGTGCCACGAGTCGAGCTCGACGATCAGCGTGCGACCGTGCGCGATCTGCTCGACCGCCTGCTCGGCCAGTGGCCGGTAGGGCTGCATCTCGTGCACGTCGATCCCATACAGCAGCTCGAGGTCTTCCGGGAACGGCTTGAAGAACGTCCACTGGTCGCCCTCCACGTCGATCCGCAGCGTGCACCCCAGCGCCGCCAGCGGCTCCACGCCGCGGGCGTGCAGCAGCTCGATCAGGATGTCGGTGTAGCAGTTGGTTTCCGCATACGTGCGCCCCGGCTGGTGCAGCGCATGGGGGACGTATGTGGCGGGGTCGAGCCCCATGAGGCTGACGAACCCCGAAGCGGTCGCGGTGGCGCTCATCGCTCCCGGAGCCGCTCGCGCACCTCCGCCGGCCAGGCTTCGACGGCAAATCCGTGGGTGGCGAACAGCGCGATCGTGATTCGCTCCAACCCGAAGCCCAGACAGGCGGTGTGGGCCTGCTCGCCGTCGGCGCATTGCAGGCCGTACACCGAGGCGAAGTGGTCTTGGTGGTAGTTGAACGACGCCACCGCCGTCGGGCTGGGGCCGGCAATCTGCGTGAGCACCTCGAACTTCAGCTGCTGCTGGCGCTGGCTGGCCGTGAGCATCCGGCCGCTGCGGCCGAAGAACGGGTCGGAGGCGAGGTCGAGCTCGACCTTCAAACCGAGGCCGCCCAGCAGCTCCAGCGCGCGCTCGCGCCAGGCGTCGCGCCAGGCGTGCACCAGCTCGGGCTCGCCGATCCGCACCAACTCGCGCTGATGGAACATCTGCAGCCGCGCCGGGTCGGTGGAGGGCTCACGGCGGAACACATACGCCCCTCCGGCATCCACCATCACACCGCCCACCGGCAACTGGCCGCGGGCGGCGATCGCCGGATACACCGGGTAACAGGCGGCTGGCGTCAGCACCAGATCGGTCATGCTCTGGTACTCGCTCCAGTCCTCGTGACGACAGGCGCACTCGTACTGCTCCTGCGCCCGCGCTTCGCTGCCGTCGAAGGCGAAGATCGTGCCCGCCAGATGCGGAAACGACTTCAGGTACTCGATCCGCTCCAGCTCATGGCGCGGCAGGATCGGCGGGAACCGCAGCTGCTCCGGGGCTTCGCCGGCGGAGGCGCGCGTGACCAGCGCGGCAACCCCCTCGCGCACCCGCTCAAACTCGCCGCCGCGACCGTACACGCCGGGCACGCCGCTGTCGATCAGCAGGCGGCGGTCCAACAGCTCCCGCAGCAGCGCCATCTGGTCGGGGTCGGCCGCGCCGGGGGTGCCGGCGGCGGCAGGCGTCCGCGAGGCTGTGCCCGGGCGCGTCGCGGTGGACATCAGACCTCCTTGGCGATTAGCAGAAGGCTGGCGTTGGTTTGATGGATGCGCTCGTTGGCGATCATCAAACAGGCCGACATCGTGTCGCGCAGGTGGCGCCCTACGCTGAACGGGGTGTCGTTCTTGAAGCCCACGATCCCGCACACTCCCAGTGCGCCCTGGCACACGCGAGGCGCCTGCTCGGAGGCGGCGATCTTGAGGTTGTTGAAGCGCAGCGCACTGGCCATCGTGGAGAGGCGCTCGCGCCCGGGCTCTTCGGAGGCGGCGACGAACTCGTCCAGCGCCGAGGCCACCTCGGCGCGCAACAGCGACAGCTCGCTCATCACGTGCGAGAGGCGCAACGCCACCGGCAAGGGCGTCTCGCCCGGGGCTTGGCGCTTGGCGGCGGCGCGCACGAACGCACGCGCGCGATCGAACGCGTCGGTGGCAATGCCCAGCCACAGGTGCGACCAGAGGATGTGCGTGATCGGCACCAGCGACTCGGCCATCACCCGCGGGAACGGCGTGGGCAGCACCTGCTGGGGCGCGAACGTGGCACGCACGGTGTACCCGGGCGAGCAGGTACCGCGCATGCCCAGCGGGTCCCACGTGCCGGTCTGCTCGAGCGTGGTCTGCTCGCCGTGCACCAACGCCACCACCTGGTCGCTCTGCTCGGCCTCGGGAGCGCGACGCAACGTGACGAACAGATCGTCGGCGTAACTGCCGTAGCTGACCGTGGGCGCCTGCTTCTCGAACGTGCACGCCCCCTCCGCGGGCCGCTCCCCGACCGGCGTGACGGCGGCGATCGAGCGGCCCATGTCGCCACCGGTGCCCACCTCGGAGGTGACCGACGCGATCAACCGCTGCTCGGCGGACAGGCGCTCCAAATACTCCTCGAACCACGGCGCCTCGTCGAGGTGGCGCACGATCGTGGCCGCCTGGATTTGATGCATGGCGAACACCATCGCGCTCGACCCGCACCGGCGCCCCAGCTCGAAGCAGGCCGCTGCGATCGCCGCGAAGCTGACACCGCCGCCGCCCAGCTCGGTCGGCACGCACGCCGACAGCGCCCGCTCGGCGCGCAGCGCGTCGAGCGCCTCCACCGGGAAGCGCGCCTCGCGGTCGACCTCGTCGGCGTGCGGCGCGGCGTGCTCGTCGGCCACATGCCGGACGGCCGTGAGGAATTCCTGGTCGCGATCGACGGCGACGCTCACGACTGGCCCACCCTGGGACGCAGCTCGCTCACCGCCGCCTCGATCGAGGCGATTGTCGCGAAGACGCCAGGCGTGAGCATGTGATCGGGAAACTCGATGTCAAAATGATCCTCGAGCGCAAGCATCACGTTGACGCTCGCGTGAGAGCTCAAACCCGCCTGGTAGAGGTCGGCGTCCACTGCAAGCGTCTCCACGTCGGTCGGAAGATGACCGTGTTCCTTGACGATTTGGCGGATTTCGTCAGTCATGTCCTAATCAACGAGACGCCGTCCGCATTTTTTTCGGACCACACTCGGCTGCCACCACCGCGGTAGCGTAGTCGTGCTCGTGGGAGATGCTCACGGCGAAGTCGTCCAGGCCCTGCGCGACGGCTGCGGCGGCCGCGCGGCCGGCCAGCCGCAGCTCGACCCAGCCCGCGGGCTGGCGCACCAACTCGATGTCGCGCCACGGGATCGCATCGCCGGCCGGGCGCAGCACCTTCAGCGCGGCCTCCTTGGCTGCAAACCGCGCCGCGAGGCGCTCGGTGGCGACACCGTCGAGCGTGTCTGAAACGGCCGCGTGACAGTCGTGCAGTTCGCCGTCGGTGTAGATGCGCCGCAGGTAGCGCTCGCCGTGGTCGCGCACCGCCTGCGCCACGGTGCTCACACGCACCAGATCGATTCCCACACGTACCGCCATCTCGCCCACACCAACCAACGCCGGGGGCCGCCCGATACTCTCGTGCCGACCGAGAGCACCAACCAAAAGTCGACAACAAATATGTTGTCGCGAAATGGTGTGATGCGGCACATCCACGCTCCCTTGGTGGGAGCGAACGCCCGCGCCGCGCGAGCGGTGCTCGATCTCCCGCCCGGGCGCGCCGCGCAAACGCTACGCTTGGGCGGTGGCAAATGGAATGCCCGAATCGATTGGCCGCAAGGACGCGGTGCTCGGATTGGCGGACGAGCGCCTGATGTGGCGCGAGGTGGAAGACGAGGTGATCGTCCTCGACAAGCGCACGTGGAACTACATGGCGATCAACGGGTCGGGGGCGTTGCTGTGGAAGGAGATCGCGCGCGGCGCCAGCACCGCCGAGCTGGTGAGTTGTTTGCGCGAGAGCTACGAGGTTGACGAGCAAACCGCCGCCGGCGACGTGGATGCATTCCTGACCATGCTGCGCGAGCACGACCTTTTGGCCCGCGAGCAGCGGTGACGGAGATGCACGCACGCAGGCAGCCGAGTGCGCGGTTGCGCTCGCTCGGGCGGCTGCGCTGCCTGGGGCTGCGCCGGCACTGGCGCCTGCACGATCCGCGACTGCGCCGGCTCGGGCGGCTGCGCCGTCTGGGGCTGCGCCAGCACTGGCGCCTGCACTATCCGCGGCCGCACCAGCTCAGGCGCCTGCACGATCCGCGACTGCGCCGGCTCGGGCGGCTGCGCCGTCTGGGGCTGCGCCAGCACTGGCGCCTGCACTATCCGCGGCCGCACCAGCTCAGGCGCCTGCACGATCCGCGACTGCGCCGGCTCGGGCGGCTGCGCCGTCTGGGGCTGCGCCAGCACTGGCGCCTGCACTATCCGCGGCCGCACCAGCTCAGGCGCCTGCACGATCCGCGACTGCGCCG
>Ga0210398_10000309_pt1 | contig 58220 bp, 47 predicted proteins | sample IncBWC4OmetaG_FD_161047 | JGI IMG/M metagenome (GOLD analysis project Ga0210398, IMG submission 161047) | Forest soil microbial communities from Barre Woods Harvard Forest LTER site, Petersham, Massachusetts, United States - Inc-BW-C-4-O | ecosystem: Environmental > Terrestrial > Soil >...
AACCTAGCCAGGGTAGTGTTTCGGCTGATCTAACCCTAGAGAGCGATTTAGCCTTTGTTTTCAATGCAAGCCGGGTGCGACTTGAGTGTTGCGTCGACCTATTGAGACCACCCGCCTAACCGGACATTGAGAATCGCCGGATCGGCGCTTGTCCTGTAAGGGCCACGTTAATCAGGGCTTGAGCAAATTGTTGCGGTGGGCAAGAATCAGTTAGCTCTTGCAACTCACGCGGAAGAGAAAACAGGCCAGTTCTCACGCCTCGTCTTTGTGTGTTGGTGGCGGTTTCCCAACCGTTCGACCAAACGCTGCAGGGGGAAGAAATAGCAAGACGACCCGGGGATTTTCATAAGGGCAGTGCTCTTTGGGCTGGCATTGCGGGCGAGACGAGGATCCGATGAACCGAAGGGATTTTGTACGGCTTGGATGGGCCACGGTGATCGGGGTGGGGGCAGGAAAGCTACGGCCCGCATGCGCGGAGTCGCTAGCGCTCCGGCACGTTCCGGCGCCGCCACAGCATCCGCAGATGGCGAAGCCGGATCCGAAGGCCACCGGACGCGGGGCGGATTTCACCCTGCGCATCGCACCCACGATCGTTGAGCTGGCGCCGCAGGTGGTCATCAGCACGACCGGGTACAACAACAAGGTTCCCGGTCCGCTCCTGCGGGTGCGCGAGGGCCAGCCGGTCAGCGTCGAGGTTGTGAATGAGACAGACGTTCCCGAGTACGTGCATTGGCATGGGCTATTGATTCCGCCGGAAGTGGATGGGGCGGAGGAAGAAGGCACGCCCGCGGTCCCGCCCCACGGCCGGAGGCGGTATGAATTCGTGGCCAAGCCGGCGGGCACGCGATGGTACCACTCGCATACCGCAGCCATGCTGGACCTGCATCGGGGCTCCTACACCGGGCAGTTCGGTTTTTTCATGATCGATGCCGCGAATGCCCCGGGGCTTTACGACCAAGAGGTCTTTCTGGCGCTGCGTGAATGGGAGCCTTTTCTGACCACGGCGGACCCGGACCAGGAGGAGCGGGATCCCAACGATCCGATGCCCGAAAAACCTGCCATTCCGGACGCGCGTCCCAACGGGCTGGAAGTAGGCGCTCCTCTTTACTCGATTAACGACAAAATCCTAGGCGCGGGGGATCCCCTCCGCGTGCGGCCAGGTGAGCGCGTCCTGATGCACCTGCTCAATGCCAGCGCTTCGCAAATTCATCGAATAGGTCTTTTCGGTCACCATTTTCAGGTGATCGCTCTCGATGGCAATCCCGTGCCCACGCCTCAGCCGGTCGATGTGATTGAGATCGCCCCAGGCGAGCGCGTGGATGCGATCGTGGAGATGAGCCTGCCGGGCGTTTGGATTTTAGGTGAGATGCGCGATGCCGCCCGGCAATCCGGAATGGGTATCGTGGTGGAGTACGCCAATCAGGCACAGCCGCGCCCGCAATGGCTTCCGCCTGCGAAGCGGCGTTGGGACTACACCATCTTTGGCAAGACCGCGCCGCACCCCGCGCCAGACCAGACCATCGACATGGTCTTCGAAAAAGTGCCGGGTGGGCCCCGCGGGATCAATCACTGGCTCATCAACGGCAAGGAATATCCGCATGAACGGGAATTCATGTTCCGGCAGGGGGGCCGCTACCGGCTGGTGTTTCACAATCGCAGTGACGATTCTCACCCGCTGCACATGCACCGGCACCTGTTCGAGATCGTCGAGATCAACGGCAAGCCGAGTGCCGGCATCAAGAAGGATACGGTGATCGTTCCCGCATTTGGACGCGCCACGGTGGATGTGGTTGCCGACCAGCCGGGCCTGACTCTCTTTCACTGCCATATCCAACAGCACATGGACTTTGGCTTCAGGGCGCTATTTCGCTACGCCTGAGCACGGCGTCGCGTGCAAAACGGCGATGCGGCGACGGTGAAAATGAACACAGGATTTACCTGCCGCGGGGACGGCAAGCTTTTGCGAAAGCCTGACTGATAATATGCAAAGAATTGCAGTCACGAGCTTTTCACAAATTAGTGATACACACGAAATATGGAAGTGATGAAAATCGCCCCTTTGGCAACTGTCCCAACGCAAGTCCAAACGGGAGGAATGGCATGAAGACGATCGGGAGAAGGTTCCGAGCGGCAGCGCTCATTGGCGCAGCTGCCTTGGCGCTGGCATTCGCAGCTGGGGCACGGGCACAGAATCGAGACTCCGACCACGAGGGGGATCGACATTCCAAGGACAACACATGGCCTTACGCAAAGACGGGGCGCTCGCCGGTGCTTGCGGTGGTAGGCGATATCGCATGCCAGCCAGGCGAGGCGGAGCCGACAGGTGAAGCTGGGCATGAACTCTGCATCAACCCCAAGTCCCCATACACCAGCACGTCTCTGTGGCAGTCCCAGGAGGCCACCGCGAATCAGATTGAGGCCATGAAGCCCGACGCCGTCGCGATCACTGGGGATCTGCAATACCAGGTAGGCCAATATTCAGACTTTAAGAACTCGTTCGATTTGACCTATGGCGCTTTCAAATTTCTCCACCGGCCCTCGCCCGGCAACCACGAGTTTTATGACGAGCATAGCGAGACCGGCGTTGCAGGCTACGGCTACTTCTCCTACTACAACGGCTTCCAGGTCGATACCAACGGGAACCCGATCACGACTACGCTCCAAGACCCGTGCCCACCAGCTTTGGCGGCGGCGTGCAACTTTCCGGGCCTTACCACTCCCAACCCCCAACCCATACCGCGGGCAGATGGACAGGCGGGGCACTTCGAGGAGCAGAGCGGAGTCGCAGATGGCTGGTATTCCTACAATCTGGGCACGTGGCACCTTATCTCGCTCAATATAGAGTGCTCGACGCAGCCGGGCGGCTGCTCGAACACAGGCTCCTGGTTTGGAGCCGAACTCGCATGGCTGAAAAAGGATCTCGAGGAGAATCATTCCGCGTGCACAGCCGCCTACTGGCATCAGCCCACGTTCAGCGCCACTAACGGCATCACACCAGAGGGCATTGCCGCTCAGGCCTTTTGGCAACTGCTCTACGAACACAAAGCCGACCTGGTGCTGAACGGACACGACCACCTCTATGCCCACTATCGCCCCCTTGACCCCTCGGGGAATTACGACCCCAAAAATGGCATCCGTGAATTTATCGTGGGTACCGGCGGCGAGACCCTCGATCCGGTCGTCACAACCAACACGACAACCGCCGATCCTACCGGCAACCCGAGCTTCAACGCTTTGAATCTCGAGGCGGGGTCAACTGGGAACTTCTGGGGTGTGATGGCACTGACGCTTGATCCGAACGGCTACAAGTGGAATTTCGAGTCGGCACTGCAAGCTCCTGTGGCGCCTGCAGGGACACCGACTACTTTCACCGACAAGGGCGTCGGCCACTGCCACGGTGGGCCCAATTGGGATGGCGACAAATAGGGTGGGTAGCAATAACAACCAATAACCAGCTCGGCTTCGCGGCGTTATCAATGACGTTTCGTTCGGCACGTATCCCCCACCCTTCGCGCCTCGCGAAGGGTGGGGGATTTTCTTTAGCTCGTCTGCAGGCGCTGCTTCCTTGCGGAAGGTTATGCTGCACCTTGGCTTAGAGCGTTGCTATTGCGCGAGGAATTGCTTTAGAACAATGCCCTCAGGTTCGTTTGCGCGAGATCCAGGATTTCATCACCCTTGCCGCTGAGCATGGCTTTTACGAGATAGATTCCGAAGCCTTTCGCCTGCTCGAAGTCAATGGTAGGCGGAAAAGAAAGCTCGTTTTTGGCAACTTTAACACTGACCAACGCTGGACCAGGATGGGCAAGCGCAGCGCGGACAGATTCCTCAAGATCTTCCGGGTCATCCACATTGCGGCCGAAGATTCCGGAAGCATCGGCGAGTTTGGCAAAGTCTGGATTGACGAGGTCGGTGCCGAAGCTGACGATCCCCACCGCCTTCATCTCGAGTTCGACAAAACTGAGTGCGTCGTTCTGGTAGACAACGACTTTCACGGGAGCTTTGAGCTGCCGCAAGGAAAGCAATTCGCCCATCAACATGGCAAGCCCTCCGTCGCCTGAAAGAGAGACGACCTGGCGACCCGGGAAGGTTACCTGCGCTCCGATGGCTTGCGGCAATGCATTGGCCATCGAGCCGTGGTTAAAAGAGCCCAAGAGGCGGCGCTTGCCGTTCATGGTGAGGTATCTGGCAGCCCACACGGTTGGCGTTCCAACGTCGCAAGTAAAAATCGCGTCCTCGGAAGCAAGGCGGTCGAGCACAGCGGTAACGTGCTGCGGATGAATCCGTTTTTGGCCGGGTTCGCCGGTTGCCAGTTCGTCCAACCCTTTGCGAGCCTTTTTGTAATGCGCCTGGGCATCGGCGAGATGAGCGCTGTCTGTCTTCTGCTGGAGCAATGGCAAAAGCGCTCGAAGCGTATCCTGCACTGTTCCCACCAAACCCAGATCGACGGCCGTCCTCCGGCCGATCTGCTCGCCGCGCGAATCAACCTGAATTACTTTTGCGTGCGCCGGATAGAACTGCTGATACGGGAAATCGGTGCCAAGCATGAGCAGTTGATCGCAATGTTCCATTGCGTGGTAGCCCGAGGTAAATCCAAGTAGTCCAGTCATCCCGACGTCATAAGGATTGTCGTATTCGATGAATTCTTTTCCGCGGAGGGCGTGGACAATCGGGGCCTTCAGTTTCTCCGCGACCTGGAGCAGCTCGGCGTGGGCGCCCGCGCATCCCGCACCGCCGAGGATGGTCACTTTTTTGGACGCGTTTAGCATTTCGGCTGCGCGCGCCAACAGGGCGGGATCCGGTATGCTTATCGGCTGCATGGAATCGAGGGTCAGCTTGATGCGGCGAAGTGTCGCTTCCTGGAGGGCCGTATCACCAGCGATTACGATCACGCTCACGCCGCGCTTGGCGATTGCAGTCCTGATCGCTATCTCGAGCACCCTGGGCATCTGGCTCGGATGGGAAATGAACTCGCAGTAGTGGCTGCAATCCTTAAAGATATGGTCGGGTTTGGTCTCCTGAAAATAGTCGCTCCCGAGTTCTTTGCTGGGAATCTGTGCGGCAATCGCCAGCACGGGGACGCGATTGCGATGACAATCGTAGAGGCCGTTGATGAGATGCGTATTCCCTGGTCCACAACTGCCGGCGCACACGGCGAGCTTGCCGGTCAAGTGCGCTTCAGCGCCCGCCGCAAATGCGGCCGCTTCTTCATGGCGCGTATGGATCCAGGCAATCGAAGGGTGTGCTCGAATGGCATCGGTGATTGCGTTTAAGGAGTCGCCCGGGACGCCATACACGCGTTTCACGCCAATGGAAGCGAGCGTTTCCACAATGATGTTCGCTATTTTTGTCGTTGGCATGGCAAGCCTCTCTTCGCTGAATATGAGTGACTACGGGCTTCCGTGGGTGGTCCACACAAACTTCCACCCTATGCTTGCGAGTACTTAAGTCTTCCGATGATCCTCCTCTCCCAGTGGGTGCACGAATATTTCCGGTCCAGGACTTATTGACCGTGGTTGCGTTGCGGGTCGAACAGGCGATTTTGGTTTTGCTGCAGTGCGGTGCAGGCCCATGCCGGAAACGGCCGGGGAATTTCCAATCTCCCCAACGCCAGCCCGCCTGCAGGGTTCATCCTAGTAACCACCCAAGTCCGTTTTAGCGTAAAATCCCTGGACCCGTTCTGTCGCGCGGGGCATCTAAGATTCGTCCAAGACCTGCGGGTGTCCTCCTGCCCGCCACAGGAGCGAATGTGAGCCAGGCGAAAACGCAACTGGACCTCGATCAACTAAGCATCAATACCATACGGACGCTGGCAATCGATGCGGTTCAGCAGGCCAATTCCGGGCATCCCGGTGCGCCGATGGGGCTTGCGCCGGTGGTGTATGAGCTGTGGCAACGGTATTTGCGCTATGACCCGGCGGATCCGACGTGGTTCAACCGCGACCGCTTCGTGCTCTCTGCGGGCCACGCATCGATGCTGCTTTACGCCACGCTGCACCTCACAGGGGTTCGTTCCGTCAATGCGAAGGGCGAAGTTACTAACGAACCCGCGGTTTCGATGGAAGAGATCAAGCGCTTCCGGCAAATCGGCAGCAAGACGCCTGGGCATCCGGAGTCGCATATCACCACCGGTGTGGAGACGACGACCGGACCGCTTGGACAGGGCGCTGGAAACAGCGTGGGGATGGCGATTGCGAGCAAATGGCTGGCGGAAAATTACAACCGGCCCGGATTTGAAATTTTTGATTTCAATGTCTACGCGATTTGTGGAGACGGAGACTTGATGGAGGGAGTGGCGTCGGAGGTTGCGTCACTCGCGGGCCATCTAAAGCTTTCGAATCTTTGCTGGATTTACGACAACAACCGCGTAACGCTGGATGGTCCTGCGGAATGGTCGTTCAGCGAAGACGTGATGACGCGTTTTGTGGGCTACGGCTGGAACGTGACGCGCGTGGCGGACGCGAACGACTTGCGAACGCTGGGTCATGGCTTCGAGACGTTTTTGAAAACGAAAGACCGGCCGACGCTGGTGGTGGTGGACAGCCACATTGGGTATGGATCGCCGCACAAGCAGGATTCCTACGAAGCGCACGGCGAGCCGCTGGGCGAGGCGGAAGTCAAGCTGGTGAAACAGAATTATGGCTGGCCGGAAGATGCGAAGTTTCTGGTGCCGGACGGCGTTTACGATCAGTTTAAGAATGGCGTAGGCAAGCGCGGCGCGGAAGCACACGCGGCGTGGAGTGCGAAGTTCGAGGAGTACAAGAAACAGTTTCCGCAGCAGGCCGATCAACTGAACCGGATGCAGGCCGGACAATTGCCGGACGGCTGGGACAAGGATTTGCCGAGCTTCCCCGCGGACCCCAAGGGCATGGCCACGCGCGAATCTTCGGGAAAAACGCTGAATGCACTGGCGAAAAATATTCCGTGGCTGATGGGCGGTTCGGCGGACCTGGCGAAATCCAACAAGACAAACCTGACGTTTGAAGGCGCGGGGGATTTCTATCCGGATCAGTATCGCGGGCGCAATGTGCACTTCGGCGTGCGCGAACACGGCATGGGAGCGATCGTCAACGGCATGACGCTTTCGAAGCTGCGGGCGTTCAGCGCGACGTTTTTCAACTTCAGCGATTACATGCGCGCCAGCATGCGGCTGGGCGCGCTGATGGAAATTCCGTCGCTTTATATTTTCACGCACGATTCGATTGGCGTGGGAGAAGACGGGCCGACGCACCAACCGATCGAGCAAGTGGCGTCCTTGCGCGCGATGCCAAATATGCTGGTGCTGCGGCCGGGCGATGCGAATGAAGTGGTAGAGGTGTACAAGATCGCTTTGCAACATAAGCATGGACCTTCCACGCTGGTGCTGACGCGGCAAGCCATGCCGACATTTGACCGCACGAAATATGCGCCGGCTTCGGGCGTGGCCAAAGGCGGTTACGTGCTGGCTGACGCGGCTGGCGGAAAACCGGATGTGATCCTAATGGGCAGCGGGAGCGAAGTGTCCCTGTGCATCGAGGCTTACGAAAAACTGAAGGCGGAGGGCATCAAGGCGAGGGTCGTCAGCATGCCCTCGTGGGAAATTTTCGAGCAACAGGATGCCGCTTACAAAGAAAGCGTTTTCCCTGCAAGCGTGGCGGCGCGCGTTTCAGTGGAGATGGCGACGACATTTGGGTGGGAGCGCTACGTCGGCCTCAAAGGCAAAATGATCGGGATGCGAACCTTTGGCGCATCGGCGCCGCTCAAGGATCTGCTGAAGAAATTTGGGTTCGAAGTCGAGAAGGTCGTGGCGGCGGCAAAGGAAGTTCTCGGAAAGTGAGCTGGCAATGAAGATGGTGATTGGCTCGGACCACGCGGGATTTCAATTGAAAGTGGCCATGGGCGATTTGTTGCGCTCACTGGGGCACGAGGTACTGGATGTCGGCGCGTTCAACGAAAACCCGTCCGACTATCCGGACTTTGCCGAGGCGGTGGGCCGGGCGGTACTCGATGGGAAAGCGGAGCGCGGCGTGCTCATCTGCGGCAGTGGCGTAGGCGCAAGCGTGGCGGCCAACAAACTGCCTGGGATTCGCGCGGGGATGTGCCACGACACTTATTCTGCGCACCAGGGCGTGGAACACGACAATATCAACGTGCTGGTGCTGGGCTCGCGCGTGATCGGCGAGAAACTGGCGGAAGAGCTGGTGAAAGCGTTCCTTGGCGCCAAGTTTACGAACGAGGAGCGGCACGTAAGGCGCCTAGGAAAAGTAAGAGCGCTGGAAGCAAAGTTTGGAGCTAGCTTCAAACATTAAAAAAATTTAATGAGGTCCATGGCGCAGGCGCTCCAAGCTTCCGCAGGCGTACAATGGAGTTTGGAAGATTTGTCAGTGAGAAGGAGAAATGGCATGACCACTACAACGACAGTTCCGAGCGTCGGCGCCGGGCAGGAAACGAATCCGCTGAAGGGGCTGCTGGCCTACGGGCAATCGCCCTGGATGGACTACATCCGAAGAGACCTGCTGACCAGCGGCGAGTTGAGCCGGTACATTGATAACGACGGCCTCCGCGGGATGACCTCGAATCCCGCCATTTTTGAGAAAGCCATCACCGGCAGCAAGCTGTACAACGATATCCTCTCCTCGCCCGAGGCGAAGAAGCTCACGGCCAAGGGGCTTTTTGAGAAGATCGCCATCCGTGACGTGCAGGACGCGTGCGATATTTTCAAACCCGTGTATTCGTCGTCGAAACGGCGCGACGGCTACGTCAGCCTGGAAGTCTCGCCAAACCTCGCGAGCGATACCAAGGCGACCATTGAAGAAGCCCGCCGCCTGTGGGGCGCGGTGGCGCGGCCGAATGTGATGATCAAGGTGCCGGGCACTCCGGAAGGGCTGCCGGCGATTCGCCAACTGCTCGAAGAGGGGATCAATATCAACATCACCCTTCTGTTCGCACAGTCTGCGTATGAAAAAGTGGCGGAGGCATTTCTCGCGGCCCTTGAAGCTCGCGCTGCAAAGGGACAGGACATCAGCCACATTGCAAGTGTTGCCAGCTTTTTCGTGAGCCGCATTGATTCGCTGGTGGACAGCAAGATCGATGAAAAACTAAAGAAGGCAAACGCCAGCCAGAAGGCACTGCTGGAGAGCATTCGCGGCAAGGTTGCGATTGCGAATGCGCGACTCACTTACAAGAAGTATCAGGAACTTTTCGGCGGCCCGCGTTGGAAGGCCCTCGCGGCTAAGGGCGCGCAGACGCAGCGACTGCTGTGGGCCAGCACCAGCACGAAAAATCCCAATTACCGCGATGTGCTGTACGTCGAAGAGTTGATCGGCGCGGACACCGTGGACACCATTCCACCGGCGACGTTTGATGCCTTCCGCGATCACGGCAAGTTGCGGCCGAGCCTCACGGAAGACGTCGAGGGCGCGGGAAAGACCATGGCGGGCCTGGAGAAGGCGGGCATCTCCATGAAGGAAGTGACGGAAAAACTTCTGGAGGACGGAGTCAAGCTGTTCGCGGACGCGTTCACGACACTGTTGGCAGCGACGGGCAAAAGCGCTGGAGTGCGCGCGTGAGCGTCAACAAACTAACCTACAAATTGCCACAGTCGCTTGCGGGTGCCGTGGCCGCATCGGTCGAGGATTGGAAGAAGAACAACAAAGTCGCGCGGCTGTGGCAGAAGGATGCTTCGCTGTGGACGGGCACGGACGAAAGCAACTGGCTGGGCTGGCTCACCATCACGGAAGAACAGATCGCGCATATTGAGGCTCTCAAGCAAATTGCCGCGGATATCAAGAAGGCTAAATTCAAACATGCACTGTTGCTGGGCATGGGAGGATCCAGCCTGTGCCCCGAAGTGATGCGCATGACCTTTGGAAAAATCAAAGGCCATCCCGAGCTGCACGTCCTGGATTCCACGGACCCCGCGCAGATCAAAGCGATCGAAGCGAAAGTAGACCTCAAGAGCACCATCTGTATCGTGTCGAGTAAATCCGGAAGCACGCTCGAGCCGAACATTTACAAGCAGTACTTTTTCGAACGCGTGAAAGCCAAGGTGGGCGAGAAGGAAGTTGGCAATCGCTTCATCGCCATCACCGACCCCGGCTCGAAAATGCAGCAGGTCGCGGAAGCGGACAAGTTTCGCAAGATATTTTTCGGAGTGCCGAGCATCGGCGGGCGCTATTCCGCGATTTCCAACTTCGGCATGGTTCCCGCGGCCATCATGGGCGTGAACGTCGAGAAATTCCTGAAAAATACGGAAGAGATGGTCAAGGCTTGCGGCGCATCCAGTGCTGCCGATTCGAATCCGGGCGTCCTGCTCGGAACGATTCTGGGCACCGCCGCGAATCATGGCCGGGACAAACTCACAATCATTACTTCGCCGGGCATTTTCGATCTCGGGGCCTGGCTCGAGCAATTGATCGCCGAATCCACGGGGAAAATCGGAAAAGGCATTATTCCCGTGGACCGCGAACGCCTTGGCAAGCCGGCGGTTTACGGAAACGATCGCGTTTTCGCGTATCTGCGGCTGTCTTCGAAACCGAACAAGGCGCAGGATGCGGCGGTGGCTGCGCTCGAAAAAGCCGGACACCCGGTGGTGCGCATTGCGGTGCCAAACATTTACAACCTCGGCCAGGAATTTTTCCGCTGGGAGATTGCCACGGCCGTCGCCGGCTCCATCATCGGCATCGACGCGTTTAATCAGCCGGACGTCGAAGCCAGCAAGATCGAAACGAAAAAACTGACGAGCCAATACGAGGCGACGGGCAGCCTTCCGCCGGAAGTGCCGTTTTTCGAAGCGAGCGGGATCAAACTTTTCGCGGATGAAAAAAATGCAGTGGCTGTCCATGGCCCGAATCTAGTTGATGTTTTGAAGGCCCATCTTGCGCGGGCCGGGGCGGGCGATTATTTCGCGGTGCTAGGTTACGTCACCATGAACCCCGCGCATGAAAAGGCGTTGCAGGCCATCCGTCACGCGGTCCGCGACAAGAAAAAAGTTGCCAGTGTCCTTGGTTTTGGGCCGCGGTTCCTGCATTCCACTGGACAGGCGTACAAAGGCGGCCCAAACAGCGGCGTGTTTCTGCAGATTACCTGCGATGACGCCAAGGATTTGCCGGTTCCGGGACAAAAATATACGTTTGGAATTGTGAAGGCGGCACAAGCTCGCGGCGATTTTGCCGTGCTTGCCGAACGCGGCCGCCGGGCGTTGCGCGTGCATCTTGGCAAGAATGTGAAGGCGGGACTTGCCGCGCTCGCCAAAGCCGTGCAAAAGGCGATCGTCTAGAGCAGCGCACAGGATTTTTCTCACCTACGACGCAGAGGAGCGGACACGATGCAGCTGGGTATGATTGGACTCGGCAGGATGGGCGCCAACATGGTGCGGCGCCTTCAGAAAAACGGGCACAAGTGCGTCGTGTATGACCGCACCGCCGATTCTGTAAAACAGTTGGAAGGTGAGGGCGCGACGGGATCTACGTCGCTGGATGATTTTGTCAAGAAATTGCAGAAGCCCCGCACCGTTTGGCTGATGGTTCCGGCGGCGGTGGTGGATGCCACGCTGCACGACCTGGTCGGCAAGCTGGAGAAAGATGACGTCGTCATTGATGGCGGAAATTCCTACTACATTGATGACATCCGCCGGGCGAAGGAGCTTTCCGCGAAGGGCGTTCACTACTGCGACGTGGGCACCAGCGGCGGCGTCTGGGGACTGGAGCGTGGCTATTGCCAGATGATTGGCGGCGAAACGGACGTCGTGAAGCGCCTTGATCCGATCTTCAAGACGCTGGCGCCGGGCCGCGATAACGTGGATCGCACGCCTGGGCGCGACAAGGTTCCCGGAACCGCCGAAGAAGGCTATCTCCATTGCGGCCCGTCCGGCGCGGGGCATTTCGTCAAGATGGTGCACAACGGCATTGAATATGGCTTGATGGCAGCGTACGCAGAGGGCCTCAACATCCTGAAACACGCGAATGCCGGCAAATCTCACCGCGAAGCGGACGCGGAAACCACGCCACTGCGGAATCCGGAACATTATCAATACGATTTCAACCTGGCGGATGTCACCGAAGTCTGGCGACGCGGAAGTGTGGTGGCTTCGTGGCTGCTCGACCTAACTGCTATTTCCCTGTTGGAGCAGCCGACGCTCGAGCGATTCTCCGGGCGCGTCTCGGATTCCGGCGAAGGACGCTGGACCATTCTTGCGGCGATCGAATCGACGGCGCCCGCGCCGGTGCTCACCGCTTCTCTGTTCCAGCGCTTTACCTCGCGCGGCGAAGATGACTTCGCGGCGAAAGTGCTGTCCGCGATGCGTTTTCAATTTGGCGGACATATTGAGAAAAAGTCCGGACACTAAAAATTTCGCAAACACTGCCAGGTTCGAAGACAGGAAATTCTAGCGATGATCCCAAACCATCCGGATTCGAATCCCACGGCCGCGCCCTGCATCATGGTTATCTTTGGCGCCACCGGCGATCTGACAAAACGGAAACTGATTCCCGCGCTTTGCAATCTTTCCCAGGACGGCCTTCTTCCAAAGCAGTTCGCCATCGTCGGTTATGCAACCAACGACTACACCACGGAGACCTTCCGAAAGATGCTGGGCGAGGAAATCCCCAAATTTGCCCCTGCTCAACTGGACCTAAAAGTGTGGGAATCGCTCTCCGAGCGGATTTATTATGTTCGGGGAGATTTTCAGGACTCCGAGGCCTACAAGCGGCTGAAGGAACAGATCGAACAAGCGGACAAGACCCATGGCACGCTTGGAAACCGATTTTTCTACTTGGCGGTTGCACCTCGATTTTTTTCTCCGATCGTCAACAAGCTCGGCGAGTGCTGCCTGACGAAGGAGGAAAACAATTCCTGGGCGCGCGTGATCGTCGAAAAGCCGTTCGGCCACGACCTGGAATCGGCGAAACAGCTCAACCATGATCTGCAGCAGGTCCTGACGGAAAATCAGATTTACCGGATCGATCACTACCTGGGCAAAGAGACCGTGCAGAACGTCATGGTCTTTCGCTTCTCCAACAACATCATCGAGCCGCTGTGGAATCGCAACTATGTGGATCACGTGCAAATTACCGCGGCGGAGACCGTCGGCGTGGAGCATCGCGGCGGTTTTTATGAAACGGCCGGCGCTCTTCGCGACATGGTGCCGAATCACCTATTCCAGCTCCTGACCATGACGGCAATGGAGCCGCCCATCTCCTTCGACGCCGATCAAGTCCGCAACAAGCAAGCAGAAGTACTGCACGCCATCCAGCCGCTCAGTCCCGAAGACGTGCTGAAAAACATGGTGCGAGGCCAGTACGGAGTGGGCACCGTGGACGGCCAGCGCGTCGCCGGGTACCGCAGCGAGCCGGATGTTTCACCGGATTCGAATACGGAGACGTTTGTCGCGCTGAAACTGCAGATCGACAACTGGCGCTGGGCAGGCGTGCCGTTCTATTTGCGCACAGGAAAGCGGCTGGCGCAGCGCACCACGGAAATCGTGATCCAGTTTCGCAGGACTCCCTTCGTGCTGTTCCGCAACACCACGGTCAAGAATCTCGAAACCAACCGGCTGGTCATCCATATTCAGCCCGAAGAAGGCATTTCGTTGAGTTTCGGCGCAAAGGTTCCGGGCTCAATCATGAAGCTCGGGTTGGTGAATATGGATTTCGATTACGGCACGTATTTCGGATTGGAACACAGCACGGGGTACGAGCGCCTGTTGCGCGATTGCATGGCGGGCGATCCCACACTCTTCCAGCGCGCGGACATGGTAGAAGCCGGCTGGAATGTGATTCAACCCATTTTGGATGTATGGCGCGCGTTGCCTGCCCGCGGTTTTCCGAATTACGCGGCAGGGTCTTGGGGGCCGATTGAAGCCGACGATTTACTGGAGCGCGATGGGCGCTCCTGGCGGCGCATCGGCGAAGAAGAAGTGGATAAGCGCGGCCGGATTGCCATCCCGGATCGGGCAGGCATCATCACCTGAGAGGAGCAGAGGTGGAGCGCGAAATTCGAATCCTGAGCGACGGAGCGGCGATTGCCCGGCGCGCCGCGCAGGAGTTCGTGCAAGCGGGCGCTTCCGCAGTTCGCGAGAAAGGCACTTTCGATGTGGTGCTTGCTGGAGGCTCAACACCTAAAGCGCTGTATAACCTGCTGGCCACCGATCCATCGCTGCGTTCGCAAGTTCCGTGGGATAAAACGCATTTGTACTTCGGCGACGAACGCCACGTAGGGCCCGAGCACCCGGACAGCAATTTCCGCATGGCCAGGGAGTCGATGATCTCCAAGGTGCCTCTGAAGCCGGAGCAGGTCACGCGGATTAAAGGCGAATACCCGGATGCGGAGCAGGGCGCGCTCGAATACGAAAAGGCTCTGCGCGAAAATTTCAAACTAAAGGATGGAGAGTATCCGCGCTTCGATCTTCTTCTTGTGGGCATGGGTAACGAGGGTCACACGCTGTCGCTCTTCCCCGGAACGAAAGCGCTGCATGCCAATGGGCGAGTGGTTATGCGAAACTGGGTGGGCAAGCTTTACACCGAGCGCATCACGCTCACTGTGCTGGGGGCGAGCAATGCCGCGCGAATCCTATTCATGGTGACGGGCGCGGACAAAGCGCTGGCGTTGAAGGCTGTGCTGGAAGGGCCGTACGAGCCGGAGCAATTGCCCGCGCAATTTCTCCAGCCGAGGGATGGGAAACTATTGTGGCTGGTAGACACGGCTGCGGGCGGCATGCTTTCGATAGGAATTCGAGAATCGTGAGACTACTTAGCAGTCTCGCGTGAGTTGGCCGCTGAGCGGCCACTGGTGAAACGAGGAGAAAGAAATGGCAATCACAGCAGGTCTTGGAAAGATTGAAACGTATCTGGGTGCGAAGGCGGATTCGCTGCTGGGATTCAACTCACCCAAGATCTCGAAGGAGCGGCTGCATCTTCCCGGGCCGGATTTTATCGACCGCGTCTACGCTTCGACGGACCGCAATCTCCGCGTCCTCACGAGTCTGCAGCGGATGTTTGGCCACGGCCGCTTGAACGGGACAGGCTATCTCTCGATTTTACCCGTCGACCAGGGCATTGAGCACTCCGGCGGCGCGAGCTTCGCAAAGAATCCCGACTACTTTGACGGCGGAAACATCGTCAAGCTGGCTATCGAAGGCGGCTGCAACGCCGTGGCCTCCACGTTTGGCGTGCTTGGCTCCGTCGCGCGTAAATACGCCCACAAAATTCCTTTCATCGTGAAGATCAATCACAATGAGCTGCTCACCTATCCCAACAAGGCTGACCAAATCTTCTTTGGCACGGTGCAGCAGGCCTTCGACATGGGCGCGGCTGCCGTCGGCGCCACGATTTATTTCGGCTCGGAGCAGAGCGGACGCCAGATCGTGGAGATTTCCCAAGCTTTCGCGCATGCTCACGAACTCGGGATGGCCACCGTTCTGTGGTGCTACCTCCGCAACAACGCTTTCAAGAAGGACAAGGATTATCATCTCTCCGCCGACCTCACCGGCCAGGCCAATCATCTCGGCGTGACCATCCAGGCCGACATCATCAAGCAAAAGCTGCCGGAAAATAACGGCGGCTATCAGGCGCTCAATATGGGCGATTCCAGTTACGGCAAATTCGACAAGCGCATCTACACCGAACTCAGCAGCGATCATCCCATTGACTTGACGCGCTACCAGGTCGCCAACTGCTACATGGGCCGCGCCGGCTTGATCAACAGCGGCGGCGCTTCCGGAGCCAACGACTTTGAAGAAGCCGTGGCCACCGCCGTCATCAACAAGCGCGCCGGCGGAACTGGCCTCATCTCCGGGCGCAAAGCCTTCCAGCGCCCCATGAAAGAAGGCGTGCAGCTCCTGAACGCCATTCAAGATGTTTACCTGAGTCCTGAGGTCACCGTCGCCTAGAGCTCATTTCTTGCGTTTGCGCACGAAAATGAAAATGAGGGCAGTGAGCACCGCTACAATCACGGCGACAACTGCAACGAGCGCTGGATGTCCATGCTGCAAGAAGATCGTAAGTACATGCCGTCCATAGCGGGCAGCCAGGAACGCGAGGAGAGAGTATCTGACAATTCTCCCGAGCGTCATCGCTAGCAGGAATTTTTTCACGGAATATTGCATCGCTCCCGCGGCAAAGAGAAATGGAACCAAAGGCACGGGCGGCGGCAGTAACGCGGCGATAACGATGGCCCCAAAGCCCCATTGCCCGAAAATCTTGTACACCTTCTTTAGCGTCTTGGCGGGAAACTTGCGTTCCAGCGTTTCCTTGCCTCCTTTGCGAGCAAGCCGATAGGTGACGTAGCCTCCGATCACGGAACCAATCGTGGCCATCAATGCGTAATAAAGCCATAGGTCCGCCGTGCGCGCGGATAAGACGATGGTCAGAACATCCATGCTTCCCGGAAGTGGAATGACCGAACTGTCCAGAAGTCCCAGTGGGATAAAGCCCAATCCACCGAGGTGGAAAATCCAGCGGCGCAGGCCGCGGGCGACCGTGGGTGCGGCGAACGCGAAAATCCGGCGAGCGAGCATTTTTTTCTAGAAAGCACATTCATTCTCGCATGCGCTTGTCTTGAGCGCCGAGCGTTGTTTGCGAGACTTGAGTCACCGGCGCCGTGGGGGCGAAGGGCTCTTTGGCGGCCTGACGTGGAATCATCAGGAACAGTAGAAAATGACGAAGACTTGTCCGCGGCACGGAGAGGATTTTCGCACACTGGAGGTTTTTTTATGCGTGAGTAAGTGCCGCGGAACGCGCGGCTTGCAAGAGTTTGCGAGCGTTCTCGCGGATGTCGCCCTTGCCAAAAACAGCGTTGCCGGCGACTAGCAGCTCCGCCCCTGCGCGCACCACCTCGCCAACGGTTTCCAGCGAAACGCCGCCGTCCACCTCAATGCGGAATCCAAGCCCGAGCGATTCGCGAACCTCCACCAGCGTTTTGATTTTGTGCAGCGCGCCGGGAATGAATTTCTGCCCGCCGAATCCCGGATTCACGGACATCACCAGAACATGGTGAACCAGGTCCAGCACTTCATCCAGCGTGTGCACCGGCGTGGCGGGATTGATCACCACTGCGGGCTTGCAGCCATGCGACTCGATGAGCTGCAGGGTGCGATTAAGATGCACGCAGGCTTCCTGGTGCACGGCGATCCAGTTCGCGCCGGCTTCCGCAAACGCAGGGATGAAGTCGTCGGGATTTTCGATCATCAAATGGCAATCGAGAATGGCGTTGGGAAGCGCTTTTCGGAGGGAGGCCACGACGGGTGGACCGATGGTGATATTTGGGACGAAGTGGCCATCCATCACATCCACGTGAAGCACGGAGCCCCCGCCGTCCAGCGCAGCTTTGGCGTCCTCGCCAAGCCGCGCGAAGTTCGCGGACAAAATCGAAGGTGCCAGTTCAATCGCCATAGGCTTCCGGCGCTCCTCCTGCCTTGAAGAAAGAGATTATACGCGGAACGTCCGCGAGGCTCGCGGAAAAGTGTGGTCTGGGCGACAGTTTGCGCATCACCAAGGGATCGTGCGGCGTTGCTCGCTGCTTTGGCGCGCGAGTTCGAGCAGGCGCATCACGTCCAAAGCGTATTCGGGAGTGACAGCGAGCGCAGCGCTTCCGAGAAGCGCATCGCGCACATTCGCGTAGTAGTCGCGAAAGTCGCAGGCCGCCGAGGGAATGCGCTGCTGCGTAAACGTGTCGCCGGAAAGGACGGTCAGAACGCCCCAATTCTCTTCCGGCTCTGCGCCCCAGGCTTTGTCAGTAGGGATGAATCCGCGTCGAAGATTACCTTCCTGGGGATCAAAGGATTGCTTGACGAAGCTGCCTTGCGTGCCGAGAAGAACAAATCGTGGGCGCGGTGAGGCCGCGAGAATGCTTGACCGCAGCACCGCGCGCATGCCGTGCGGATAATGAAGCATGATATCGAACGCATCGTCAGCGACCGCGCCTTCGCGCTCAATTCGAACGTCAGCAGCCACCGCTTCCGGAAGACCGAATAGCACCAACGCGTGATCGATGAGATGGGGAGCAATATCGAAGAGGATTCCGCTGCCGGGGCGTCGGGTTTCCCGCCAGGCTCCCGGTTTGAGTTGCGGGCGATAGCGGTCGTAGCTGGTTTCGAAGCGAACGATCCGGCCGAGCGTTCCAGCAGCCACCAGCTTCCGAATAGCCTGAAAATCTCCATCGTAGCGGCGGTTTTGATAGACGGTCAGCAGACGGCCCGCATTTTTTGCGATCTGCACTAACGAGGCCGCTTCTTCGAGAGTGACGGTGAAAGGCTTGTCCACAACCACGTCGCGCCCTGCTTCCAGGCATTGCCGCGCGAACGGATAGTGTGTTTCGTTCGGCGTGGCAATTACAATCAGGCGAATCTCGCGGATCGCCAGCAATTCATCCAAAGTACGAGCGATTCGAACGTCAGGATACTTTTCAGCAGCCTCGCTCCCGCTACGCTGAAGAATGGCAGCGAGGTGCAGGCCGGGTACCGCGCGAATCACAGGCGCGTGAAAGGCGCGGCCGGCAAGACCGAATCCAATGAGGCCGACTTCAATCATGGCAAACGATATTTCCTCGAACGCAAACGCTAAAGAATATCGAACATTTCGATTCCCCGCAGAAGGATTTTTCGGAACCGCAAAGTTGCCTGAAAGCTCGGCGTACCGCAGAATGGCAGATTGCCAATGAATGGACAAAACTCAACCGTCAGCGAAGGAAAGGGACATCGCAACCTGTTGATCTTGCTGTTCGTCGGGTTCGTGCCGGTTGGAATAGCGACGGTCATTGTCGGGCCTTTGCTGCCCATGTTCATTCAAAAATGGTCGTTGGATGACAGGCAAGCAGGTTTTTTCTTCACCGTCCAGTTCACGGCGGCGATGATCGGAGTAGGCCTGTCAAGCGCGCTTTCGGCGTGGCGCGGATACCGGCCCGCGCTGATTCTGGGCTATGCGCTCACTGCAGCGGGGCTTGCGGGATTGAACACCAGCAGTCATTTGTTTGCCCTTGTGGCCACCGCGTCGTTTGGGTGCGGTTACGGCCTGGTGATTCCTGGAACCAACCTCTTGGTAGCAGAGGCAGGAGGAAAGCGCAGCGCCTCTTTACTAAACTTTTTGAATTTCACCTGGGGGGTCGGAGCGATCGCCTGCTCTCCGCTGGTTCTGCTGGCGTTGAAGCATATGCGGCTACCTGTGCTACTCCTCGGCCTGGGAGTCTCTGGCGGCCTGATGACTCTGGGGATGGCTCTTGCTTCGTTCGAAGGGGAGAACCCGAGAGAGAGTACAAACGCTTCGGCATCGCGCGTGGCAGACGTTGGGCGCGGCGTCACGATTGCCCTCGCCGCGTTATTTTTCATTTATGTCGGGATGGAAACCAGCGTGGGAGGATGGTCTGCGGAAATCGCCAAGCGCCTGGCGCATGGGTCAAGTGGCATTACGACATTAACCCCGATGTTTTTCTATGCGGGGCTGACGTCGGGACGCGCGCTCGCACCGCTTGTGCTATTGCGCGTGAATGAAAGACGGTTAGTGCTGGGTGCGCTCGTTTTAGCTGCATCGGGAACATCAATCGTGATGGCTTCGAACACCTTCAACACGGCCATACTTGGGGTGTTTTTAGCCGGGCTGGGATGCGCGAGCATCTATCCCATCTATATCGCATGGTTGTCGAAGTGGTATGGCGCCCGCACAAAACGCGTTGGAGGCGTGCTGTTCGCGCTTGCTTCCCTCGGCGGAGCAGCTGGACCCTGGTTGGTCGGAGCCGTCTCCAAGTACTCCGGCAGTTTGCGCCTTGGATTGCTGGTGCCACTTGCTAGCGCGATCATAATGATCTGGCTGGTGCTGCTACTGCGTCGTCAAACGGCGGCGTGAGGTATTCTTAGCCCGTGCCAAATGCCGCATCCTCACAACGCTCGCCGACAACTGGATTGTTGCTGGGACTTGTAATCACGCTGACAGCGGTCGTGGCCTATGCCTCCTACATCACCGTGCAACTCGCGGGTCTGCGAAAACTTCAAAGCGAAATGGTGGACCGGAACCGCAAAGATTCGCTGCAGCTTTTGCGAATTCAGAACGATTTGAACTCCGTCGCGCTGGCGATGCGGGACATGCTTGATACCACGGAGCGTTATCCGCTAACGGCATGGTCAGCACAGTTCGATCGTATTCATCAGGACCTGGATGCGGGACTGAAGCTGGAAGAAAAACTGGCGGTGGTGAATCGCACGCCGGAGCAGCGCCAATATCTCACGCAATCGGTGGCGCAGTTCTGGGACGCCGTAAATCGAATGTTCGCGCTGGCGGAAAGCGGCAAGGATGCGGAAGCGCGAGAACAGATTCGATTGTCGCTGCAAGCGCGGCAGCAAGCGCTCAGTACGGCCGTTTCACGGCTGCTTGTCGAGAACAACGAAGGCGAAGAGCAAGCCGCGGCGCGAATTGCGCAGATTTATGACGGCGTTCAGCGGCAACTTTATATTTTTCTTGCAGCGACATTGATCGCGATCGTCCTGACCAGTCTTTATCTCATTCGCAGCAACCGGCAGATTTTCGCACGGCTCGCGGAACTTTCTGAGCAGCGCAGCGACTTGGCGCAAAAGCTGATCTCCACGCAAGAATCTACCCTGCGGCACATTTCCCGCGAGCTTCACGATGAATTCGGGCAGGTCTTGACGGCTATCGGCTCCATGCTTCGCCGCGCGGGCAATTACATCCCTGAAGGATCGCCTCCGCGAGAAGATTTGAAGGAAGTGCAGGAGATCGCGCAAGCAACCTTGAACAACATCCGGACTCTTTCGCAGGCGCTCCATCCGGTTCTGCTCGAAGAAGCCGGCCTGGAAAGCACGCTCGCCTGGTATATTCCCACAGTGGAGCGGCAAACTGGTCTCGTGCTGCATTATGAGAAAAGTGGGCAATCCTTTCCTGTGGAAACAAGCGCAGGCGTGCATATCTATCGCGTCGCGCAGGAAGCATTGAATAATGTAGGCCGCCATTCTGGAGCGCGAGAGGCCTGGGTCCGGCTTAAATTTTCCCCCGATTCGCTGGAGCTGGAAGTGGAAGATCACGGCACAGGTTTTGTGGCGGAGAAGATGCAGCGCGGAATCGGGTTGGTGGCCATGCGCGAGCGGGCAGAATTGATTGGCGCAACCTTGGTCATTGCGCCGCGGGCGCAAGGCGGCACCGCGGTTCGCCTGAAAATTCCAAAGGAAAAAGCGGAGATTCATGGCTCCTAAAATAACCGTATTGCTTGCGGACGATCACGCGCTGGTGCGCCGTGGATTCCGCCGCATGCTGGAAGACGACCCAGGAATTTCCGTCGTAGGCGAAGCCAGCGACGGCAAAGAAGCCTTGCGGCTCGCCCTCGAATTACGGCCAAAGGTAATCGTCATGGACTGCGCGATGCCGGAACTGAGCGGCATCGAAGCCAGTCGAAAAATTCTAGAGTCGTTTCCCGAAGCCGAGATCCTGATGCTGAGCATGCATTCCGAGGAAACTCTGGTGCGGCAAGCCTTGAATGCCGGCGCGCGCGGTTACGTTCTGAAAAACGCGATGGATCTCGATCTGGTCAGCGCGGTCAAAAGTATCGCGTCAGGCATGACCGTGCTGGACCCGCAGGTGTCCCTCCCCGCCAATTTGAAGGGCGAACGGAGCGGAGGCTTGACGCCGCGTGAATTGGAAATCCTACAACACATCGTGGCCGGAAAATCGAACAAGGAAATCGCCGTTGATCTGAATCTCAGCGCCAATACGGTGGCGGTCCATCGGGCAAATATTATGGACACTCTGGGAATTCACAAAACCGCTGAGCTTGTGGTCTACGCCATTCGAAACGGCCTGGTGAATCTGCCTTGAAGCGGCGCGAGTTCTTGCGGGGCACCTGCGCCGCCGGCATCGCCGCGACCCTTCCCACCGCGCGCGCGCAAACGAATTCGAACTCGGGACTCGCGTTCCGTTTTGCGGACGTCACTTCATCCGCCGGTATCCATTTTCAGCACAACAGCGGCGCGTACGGCGGGAAATTGCTCCCCGAAACGCTCGGCTCCGGTTGCGCGTTTCTGGATTACGACGCGGACGGCTGGCAAGACATCCTGCTAATCAATGGCATGGATTGGCCGGGGCACAAGCGCCAGCGAAGCACGCTGCAACTTTATCGCAACAACCGCAATGGCACGTTCACAGACGTAACCAAAAGCGCGGGCCTCGATCTCGAGATGTACGGGATGGGCGTGGCCGTCGGCGACTACAACAACGACGGATTCCCGGACATTTTCATTTCGTGTGTTGGCCAGAGCCGGCTTTTCCGCAACACAGGCAAAGGCACATTTGTGGACGCGACGGCGAAGAGCGGCCTGCAAAATCACCAGGGCTTTAGCACTTCCGCGCTGTGGTTTGACTATGACCGCGATGGTTTGCTCGATCTGTTCGTCTGCAACTACGTGCGCTGGTCTCCCGAGCACGACGTTTTTTGCAGCCTTGACGGCACTCACAAATCCTACTGCACGCCGGAAGCGTATCGCGGCGACACCTGCTGGCTCTTTCGCAACCGCGGGGACGGCACCTTTGAAGACGTAACCCCCACCAGCGGCATCTTCGACAGCAGCTCAAAATCCCTCGGAGTGGCCATGTTCGATTACGACCAAGATGGCTGGCCCGATCTTCTGGTCGCCAACGATACGCAACCGAACAAGCTGTACAAAAACTTACGCAATGGAAAATTCAGGGACGTAGCCGTGGAAGCGGGACTGGCCTTGAGCACGGAAGGCAAAGCCCGCGCCGGAATGGGCGTGGACACCGGCGACTTCGACAATTCAGGCCGACCGGGCGTGGCCATCACAAATTTCGACAATGAAATGATCGGACTGTTTCGTTCGGTCAGTGCCACCGCTTACGACGACGTCGCCATTCAAGCGGGGGTCGGCGCCGTCTCCAGGAACACGCTGGGATTCGGATGCGCTTTCTTCGACGCCGATCTCGACGGCCTTCTCGATCTGGCCGTTGCAAATGGCCACATCGATGAAACGGTTCGCAATATCCGTGGAAACGTCGGCTACGCGCAGCCGCCCCAACTCTTCCTGAATTTGGGCGGCGGAAATTTCCACGACGTCGCGCAAGGCGTGGGCGGAGGCTTTGAAGCTCCGAAAGTCGGCCGAGGACTGGCCGTCGGCGATTTCGACCGTGACGGAGATTTGGATCTGCTGATGACCACAAACAACGGACCGGCCTATCTCTACCGAAACGATCAGTTGGCCAAGCGCCGCAGCATTCGATTCCAGTTGCGAGGCACAAAATCGAACCGCGACGCCATTGGCGCGACCGTTCGCATCTTCCTCAACGGACAAACCCAGTCCCGGATCGTCCGAGGCGGCTCCAGCTATCTCTCCCAGTCCGAACTGCCCGTCACCTTCGGCCTGGGAATTCGGGACAAGATCGATCGCGCCGTCATCGACTGGCCGAGCGGTCGTACCGAGGAATTCAAGGACCTCGTCGCAGGAAAGGCCTATGACTGTCTGGAAACAAAGGGGATACAGCCGCAGCCAGGCTTCTAATGCTTTTAGAGTATTGCCACCCTTTTCCCCCCGCACTATATATCACGCACAAAGCGCCACCGCCCCCAAAGGAGCCAGGCTTGGCTTGCTTCGGGGCAACCCAAACTGAACTGCGGCCGGATGTTTCTAAGCATCCGGTCGCTGTCGTAATAGACACAATCGCGCGGCTGAATGGAAACGATGGCAATGAGCTCCGTTAATCGGTGGTTATCGCGAAGCCTGATTGCGCTGACGATCAGCGCCCTCTATCTGTATGGATACCCCACGGCAACAATCACGTATGCGCTCGCCGACTTGTTCCATATCGTCCTCGGAATCCTCTTCACCATTCTCCTCGTCTACTACCTGTTGCGTTTGCTTCCGAATGAAACGCTTCTTGCCCGCTTGGGCTGGATTTTCTTGGCTGTCGGAGGAGGCATCGGGATCGTGCTGATCAAAGTCGGCACACCCATCCGGTTGAAATCCTGGCTTTTCGCGCATATTGCGCTGTGCGTCGTCGGCGCACTTTTCCTGGCGACCTCCTGGCTCGCGTCGCGCGGCTGGCTGGGCCACGGCATCGTGCAGCGAGGACTGGGATTTGCCGCGCTGGCGCTTTTGACCGCGGGAATTGCCGCCGGCGCCTGGTGGACCCGCGAGGTCACCTGGAAAAAAGCAAATCGCATCACCAACCCCCTGATGCCGCCCGAAACCATGGACAGCGAAGGCGACGGCCCTCAGGGAAAGTTTTTCCCCAGCTCCGCGCAAACGAAGCACGGCGGCAACATCCCCTCGCAATATTTCATGAAGTCCGATGCCTGCCAGCGCTGTCACGCCGACATCTATAAACAGTGGGACAGCTCGATGCACCATTTCTCTTCCTTCAACAATCAGTGGTACCGCAAGAGCATCGAATACATGCAGGATGTCGCCGGCGTGCGCTCTTCGAAGTGGTGTGCCGGATGCCACGATCCCGCGCTCCTTTACAGCGGCTTGTTCGATACTCCTATCAAGCAAATCGTTGACCGCCCCGAAGCGCGCGCCGGCCTCGGCTGCCTGATGTGCCACAGCATCGTGCAAGTGAAAAGCACCATGGGCCAGGGGGATTTTTTCCTGGAATATCCGAAGCTGCATGAACTCGCAGCCAGTGAAAATCCGCTCGTGCGCAAGTTGCACGACTTCATGGTTCGCCTGAACCCCGAGCCGCACCGCCGCACCTTCCTCAAACCGTTCATGCGCGCGGACACCGCAGAGTTTTGTTCTTCGTGCCACAAAGTTCATCTGGATGTCCCCGTGAATAGCTACCGGTGGATTCGCGGCTTCAATGAATATGACAACTGGCAAGCAAGTGGCGTCTCCGGACAGGGCGCGCGCGCGTTCTACTATCCGAAGTCGCCCATGAATTGCGCCGATTGCCACATGCCGCAGGTGCCTTCGAATGACGATGGAAACTCCAACGGTCTCGTGCATTCTCATCGCTTCCCTGGCGCGAACACCGCCGTGCCCACCGCAAATCAAGATCAGGCGCAATACGAGTTCGCCAAGAAATTCCTTCAGGACAAACAACTGAGCGTGGATATCTTTGCCATTTCTCCAGCAGAGAAGGAAACCAATGCTCCGGTGCGGAGCGCATCGGGAGCCCCGGAACTTTCGACGACCTTTGCCGTTGGCGAAGAATCCGAATCTTCACTTCCCAAAGGTCCGGCCGGCGAAGTCCGCCCAATTACTGCTCCAATTGATCGCGCCGACGCGACCGTGCGGCGCGGCGATGATGAACGCGTGGATGTCGTTATCCGCACGCGCAAAGTCGGCCACTTCTTCCCTGGCGGAACGGTGGACGCGTTCGATGTGTGGATCGAACTGGAGGCCACGGACGAAAAAGGCCAGACGATTTTCTGGAGCGGCAAAGTAGAGGGCGGCGGCAAGGGCCCGGTCGAGCCGGGAGCGCACTTCTATCGCTCGCTGCAAATTGACGCGCACGGCAATCCCGTCAACAAACGCAACGCATGGGCCACACGCTCCGTCGTTTACGTTCGGCTGATCCCGCCGGGCGCTGCAGACACGGTGCACTACCGGCTCCACATTCCGGACAGTGCCGGCGACAAAATCACGCTGCACGCCAAGCTCAACTATCGCAAATTCACTTGGTTCAATACCCACTTCTCGTTTGCGGGCGTTGATGCGGCGCAAAGTGCGCCGGCTAGCAGCGGCGCGGTGACCACAAAAGACTACGACGATCGCAAGTGGGCTTTCACGGGCGACACCTCGCACGTCTCCGGCAATCTCAAAGCAATTCCCGATCTTCCCATCACCATCATTGCCGAGGACACCAAGACGCTCCGCGTCCTTGCACGATCCGCTCCCGTCCCCCAGCCTAAAACGGTCAGCACCAAGGAAGACTGGACGCGCTGGAACGATTACGGAATTGGCCTGTTCTTGCAAGGCGATTTGAAAGCGGCGGCAGCCGCGTTCGAGAAAATTACAGAAGCCGACCCGAAGAATCCCGATGGTTGGACCAATATCGGCCGCGCCTTATTGCAAGAGGGCGACACCGCCGGTGCGCGCAAGGTGCTTGAGAAATCACTGGCTATTAGCCCGCAATTGGCGCGCACGAATTACTTTTACGGGCGTGCGCTTAAAGAAGACGGCGACTACGACGGCGCCATCCAACACCTGCAGATCGTGCTTGCCCAATTCCCGCGCGACCGTGTCGTGCACAATGAACTTGGCCGGGTGCTCTTCCTCCAGAAGCGCTATGCCGACGCGGTGAAGGAATTCGAACAGACGCTCACCATCGATCCCGAAGATTTGCAGGCGCACTACAACCTGATGCTCTGCTACAACGGCCTGGGCAACGACGCGAAAGCCGAAGAGCACAAAGCGCGCTACCTGCGTTTCAAAGCGGATGAATCCGCGCAAGCCATTACCGGGCCGTACCGCCAAATTCATCCCGAGGACAACAATGAGCGACAGGCGATTCACGAACATGTAAGCATCGCGCTTGCCCCGACCCCGCTAAAGAAACCTGCGGCGGCAAGTATTGCCGCAAAAGTCGCAGAGCACGCTAGTGTGAAGCCCGGCAGTGGACAATAATCATCCGCAGCCATTTCTATCAAAACCGAGGGACCCGATGACCTGGATCAAAACTCTTCGCATGGACGAAGACCCGCTGGTGAAGCGCGCGATGGAAGAGGAGCGCAAGCTCTATCCGCCCGAATATCGCACGCCCGCGCCAACGGTGGACCGCGGCGAGGAGAACAGCATCACGTCGTCGCACTCGCTCATCCCAGATGCGCTGTTCCATTCCTTTTCGGCGTATGGCGCCATGTTGTCGCCGGATTTGCCGTTGAAACGGCACCAGCACGAAATGATCGCCACCGTCGTCTCGGTCACCAACCGATGCCACTATTGAATCGAATCTCACGCAGAGTTTCTGCGTCGGGTCACGTTGGATGAAAGCATGGTGGACGCACTTCGCGAGGACTATCGCACTGCGCCGATCAGTCAACAGGATCGCGTGATGTTGGACTACGTCGTGAAACTGACGAAGGATGCCACGCGTTGTTCGCCCGACGACCATCTCAAATTGCGCGCGGCCGGCTTCGATGACAAAGGAATTCTTCAGATCACATTAATCGCCGCATGGTTCAACTACATCAACAAGGTCGCCGACGCTCTTGGCGTCGGGCGCGACCCAATCGCGAGGCCCGAGTGAAGCGTTCTCTCCTGGCTTTTCTGCTGTGCGTCTCCGCCGCAATTCTCCTTCTGCAAAAGGCCGAGCAGTCCGTTCTGGCGGCGCCCGACGCCCCTTCCGTGACGTTTCGCGACGTTACTCGCCAAGCTGGAATTCGCTTCGTCCATAACAATGGAGCCTTCGGGAAAAAATATCTTCCCGAAACCATGGGACCGGGCGTGGCCTTCATCGACTATGACAACGACGGCTGGCCCGATATTTTTCTCGCCAACGGCATGGACTGGCCCGGCCACGTTCAGAAACATTCCACGCCAAAGCTCTATCACAACAATCACGACGGCACTTTCACTGACGTCACGCACAAAGCAGGCCTGGACGTCGAAATGTTTGGACTTGGCGTGGCCGTGGGTGACTATGACAACGATGGCTACGACGATCTCTTCGTGACCGCCTACGGACAAAACCATCTCTTCCATAACAATGGAAACGGCACGTTTACGGATGTCACGCAAAAATCGGGTCTGCTCGGACCGCAGGAATTCAGCACCAGCGCGGCGTGGGTGGATTACGACAAGGATGGCCATCTCGATCTCGTCGTCGGCAACTACGTGCAGTGGACTCCGGAAACCGATCTCTTTTGCACGCTCGACGGCAAGAGCAAGTCCTATTGCACGCCGGAATCCTACAAAGGCACCTCCGTCCGCCTCTGGCACAGTCGTGGCAACGGCACATTTGAAGACGTAACGCAAAAAGCCGGCCTCGGCGACCCGACCTCAAAAACTCTCGGCATCGCCATGCTCGATTACGACAACGACGGCTGGCCCGATCTCCTGCTTTCGAACGATACGCAACCCAACAAGCTCTACCGCAACAACGGCAACGGCACCTTCACCGAAAAAGCGGTCGTCGCCGGCGTCGCCTTCAGCGAAGACGGAATCGCCCGCGCGGGCATGGGCGTGGATGCCGCGGACTACGACCATTCGGGCCTTCCCAGCCTGCTGATCACCAACTTCGCCAACCAAATGCTCTCGCTCTATCACAACGAAGGAAAAGGACTCTTTATCGATGAGGCTCCGCGCTCGGAGATCGGCCGCAATTCTCTTCTCACTCTGGGATTCGGCTGTTTTTTCTTTGATTACGATCTCGATGGCTGGCCCGACGTCCTCGTAGCCAATGGCCACATTGACGAGGATATTCAGCGCGTGCAGGCCAACGTGAAATACGCCATGCCGCCGCATCTCTTCCGCAACATGGGCAAAGGGAATTTCCAGGAAGTGACAAAATCACTGGGCCCGGCATTCGCAGCGCCACGCGTCGGTCGCGGCGCCGCCTACGCCGACATCAATAACGACGGCCGGGTGGACTTGCTGTTCTCCACCAATGGCGGACCCGCGTATCTCTTCCAAAACGAAGCGCAGGGCAGCGCAGCGCCAAATCGCAGCTTGCGGATCAAACTAATCGGCGCAAAATCCAACCGCGATGGCATCGGAACATCCGTCAAGCTTACGTCCGGTGGAGAAACGCAAACGGAAATGCTTCGCAGCGGCTCCAGCTACCTCTCCGCAAGCGAGCTTGTTCTGACATTCGGCCTCGCGCAGCACGACAAAGCCGACTCCATCGAACTGCGCTGGCCGAGCGGACAAGTCGATAGGCTTTCGAACGTGGCCGCAAGCCAAACCATCACCGTGACCGAAGGGAAAGGCATCACCGTGTCTCGCGCCTACGGCAAGAAAAACTGAACGCCCGGCAAAACATCCAATACAAAAAACAAACGCCCCCAAGTCACTGGGGGCGTTTGTTTTGGTTCAAAGATTTATCCCTAGAACTGGTTCCAGAGGTATTGGTTGTACACCTCGTGGTGGAATTGCACTTCCTGCGCTTTCACGATCGTGCCCAGGGTGCGCGGGCAGCGGTCCGCGGCAGCGCGCTTCAAATCGGCATAGCGGCCTTTGACATCCGCGCCGAAGAGTTTGGTGGTCCACTCGGCTTTTTCGAAGTTTTCAATGGCCGTGTAAATATTGTCCGGCAGAAACCGTTTCGCTGAACGCAGATCCTTGATCTTGGCCGTTTCTCCGTCCAGGCCGGTCTTGAAAATGGAATACATCACCATATACGGATTGGAATCGGGAGCCACCGCACGTACTTCCGTGCGCATACTTTTTTCATTCCCAATCGGGATGCGCACCATGGCCCCGCGGTTGGTGGGCGAGGCGTTAAGCTGGTTCGGCGCCTCGAAGTGCGGGTCCAGGCGGCGATAGGCGTTGACGCTCGAATTGATCAGCAGGCAAATGTCGTTGCCGTGCGTAAGAATGCGGTCCACAAACTCCCAACCGAACTTGCTGAGTTTCTCTTCTCCCTTGGGATCCCAGAACAGGTTCTTGTCGGCCTTGCTCACCGACACGTTGGTGTGCATGCCGCTGCCGTTGACGCCGACGACTGGCTTCGGCAGGAAGCTGGCGGTGAAACCCATGTTGGTGGCCACTTGGCGGCAGATCAATTTATACAGCTGGATCTGGTCGGCGGCCGAAACGACTTCGCCATAGCCGTAGTTGATTTCGAATTGCGAAGGGGCGACTTCCGGGTGATCCTTTTCATTCTGGAAGCCCATCGCTCGCTGCACTTCCGCGGTGGTATCAATAAACGAACGAAGCGGATCGCCGGGGAGCGAATGGTAATAGCCGCCGGTATTGACGTAGTCGAATTTGCCGGTTTCGTGGTAACGGCGCTCGGCGTCGGGGCCGGCGAAAAGAAATCCTTCAATTTCATTGGCCGCGTTCAACGTGTAGCCCTTTTTGTCGAACAGACCGTCGGCGTAGCCCTTCAGCACGCCGCGAATGTCGGCGGAATACGGCGAACCATCCTTATCAATGACGTGTCCGAAGACGAGAACTTTGCCGGATCCAAATACATCCGACGGAGACCAGTAGAACGCGCCCCAATCCATCGCCAGCCGCAGGTCGCTCTCCCGCTGCGCCGTAAACCCGCGAATCGAGGAACCGTCGAACGTCAAATTGTCCCAGCTCTTGATCAAAAACTTCTTGTCGTAGTCCAGCATGTGCAAGCGGCCTTCCAGGTCGCTGAATAGCACCGTTACGGCCTTGATGCGCTTTTCATCCGTCAGGTACTTGATACGGTCTTCCTGGACCTTGTGGGGGGCGACGCGGTTCTTGCGCTGTTCCTTGGCTTTTAGGTTCAACTCCTCCAGCTCATCATAGGGAAGGGATAGAAAATTGCGCAGTTCGTTCGACATGAATCTCCTCAAAGTGGGATAAGGCTCAAGCTTGGGGCAAACTCTTGCCGGCAAGGGACGGCCGGCCCGGCAATAGGGTATCGCGTGGTTCTTCCGACCGTCAATCGAAAGACCTGATGCAATGGATTCAAGAAATTGAACCAGAACCCGTCCAATTTTGCGCAAATTGTGTGGGAAAATATCGGAGATGGGGCAAATTTTGGTAGCGATACCGGGATTCGAACCCGGATTTTAGCCTTGAGAGGGCTACGTCCTAACCCTTAGACGATATCGCCGGAGCCGTGCTTCTGCGGGCCGTCGCCGCAACACGCAGCGCTTCCAGCCATTTTCGCATGTACGATCAGCACGATCAAGCAGAGCAATCCACGACGGCGAGAAATACTAGGGCTCCAGGCGGTCATTCCACTCACGAGAACTTCTTGAGACCCGACAACTCCAGCGCAACCAGCACCGCAAATTCTGAACCGTGTACGAGATACCTGTGCCACAGGCGCCTCGGCTCCACAGACAACCGAAAGAGCCATTCGAACCCGTGTTCACGGATCCAGACCGGCGCGAGCGGGACACGTCCGGTGTGAAAATCAAACGCCGCGCCGACGCCGATCAGCACCGGAACGCTGAGCCGCTTGCGGTGTTCGAACATCCAGCGCTCCTGTTTCGGCGCGCCGAGGCCAACCCACACGATATCCGCGCGCGAGCGTTCGATGTCCGCCACTTGCTCGTGATCTTCCTCCGCCGACAAGGGACGAAACGGCGGGCAGCACGTTCCGGCTACGCGCAGGCCCGGAAATCGCGCGGAAAACCGTGCCGCCAGATCCTCCGCAACTCCCGGCGCGCCACCATAAAAGTAGTGGCGGTAACGCTTCCGTGCCGTCTGTTCGCAAAATGTGGCCATCAATTCCGGCCCATACACGCGCCGCCGCAGGGCAAATCCCTTCCGCTGGCCCATCCACACCAATGGAAAACCATCCGGCACCACGAGATCGGCTCCCGTCAGCATGGGTTTGAAATCGGTGTCATGTTGCGCCTCCATCACGCTGTGCATGTCCGTGACCGCGATAAAGCGGCACACGTCGCGCCGCGCGATCCATTCCTCCATCCGCACGATCACGCCCGGGATCTGTACCGCGGCGACAGGTATTCCCAACACTCCATAGCTGCCCGGCTCGCGCATCGTTTCGGTCAGCGGCATCATGCCGGTGCGCCTCTCCGGTAGTAAGCCGCTAAATTGTTGCCAAGAACGGGGAAGCCCATTGCTCTGACGGTAGCCTCCGGAAACAGCTCCTGCATTTCTCCCGCAGAAAGCAAACGGATTAGTTCATATTTTCGAAGATAGCCGGGAGAATATGGCGCCATTCTCCTCTGCAGGGGAACCGGAAGGAATTGGTAGAAAGGCAAGAGCGTGTGCGGCTCCACCGGAAAGAATTTATTCGGAGTCGCGACAAAATAACCCCGCGAAGCCACTCTCCTCACCTCGTTCGCGAAGAGAACCTGGTCCTGCCACCGTCCGACGTGTTCGATGACCGCATTCGAGAACACCCAGTCGAAGGAATTCGTTTCGAACGGTAAATCCCGGCCGTCGGCCACCATTCTTTTCACGGTGACACCCGGAGGCATATGCATGCATTCCGCATCAAGATTGACGACCACGACCTCGCTGAACCGGCTATACAGCTGCAAGAATTCACCGTCAATTCCAAGCCCTCCTCCCACGTCCAGCAGCCTCCCCGGCGCAGTGCCGTTTCCCACCATGCGCAAAAAAAGATCGGCCTTCTGCCCGCGCAGCTTCCGATGAATCGGTTTCACGTACCGCAAAACTCTGCTTCGAACATTTTCCACGCTCACCATTCATCTCTTCCCTTCCATGACGCGCTCAAAAATTCCCATCAGCCGCTTGTAGTTTTGTTCCGGCCCGTATTTCGAGACGTACTCCTGGCGTCCGGCCTTGCCCAACTGCTGTAACCTGCCGGGATTCCTCCAGGCCCAATCGGCCTTAGTCGCCAATCCGGCCGCGTCACCCGGAGTGACGTGCATACCGGTATCGCCGTCCGTAATCATTTCGGCCATTGATCCCAATCGCGAAGCGATCACCGGCAATCCGCAGGCGAATGCTTCCGCCACCGCGAGCGGAAAGTTCTCGTAGCAAACACTCGGAAGCACCAGAAAACGCGCGCCCAGCATGAGCGAAACGATTTCGCTGGGCGGAAGCTGCCCCTGCAACTCCACGCTCGATAGCTTTCTTGTCTTAATCTCCGCCGCAACCTCTTCCTTTAATGGTCCGTCACCCGCGATACGCAAGGGAATTCTCTCTCCTACGTGGCTCCATGCCTCGAGAAGCACGCGCAATCCTTTTTCCTCCGAGAGTCGCCCTACGTAAAGCGCATATTCACCGGCTCCGCATTTCAGCCCAGGATCGGGATCCACGAAGTTGGGCTTGACCACGATGCGCTCTGCCGGCAGCCCGCCCTCTATAAATTTCCCCCGCGCGAACTCGGACAGCGCAATGTACACGGCGACTTTCTCCCGCCAGGTATTCATCCCGTGATGCACGGCGATCATCGTCGCGACCGCAGCCGTCGCCGCGCGGCTCTCGCGATAGCATCCATGCGCTACCCCCGGCCACGGCACGCTCCGTCCAAGGCACTCTTCGCACACCCGCCCATCCCGCAAAAAATTGGCCCCCGGACAAAGCAACCGGTAGTTATGCAGCGTCTGTACCACCGGCACACCGGCGTCCGCGCACGCGTAATATGCCGCCGGCGAAATGAGCGGAAAAATATTATGAAAATGAACCACATCCGGCCTTTCCCTCGCTGCAAGCGCCGCAATTTCATGCGCCGAACGTCCCGACCATACCGTCTGGATTCCCGCGGCGATGGTGCCCATCGGCCCACGGCCGCGCAGCTCATCATTGTGCCGCCGGTACCGCACCACGCTGTGCCCGTGCGCTTCGAGCAGCCGCGCCTCCGCCTCCACAACGGCGTCCTCCCCGCCGCGCCTCTGATACGCCGCATGGGCCAAGAGAATTTTCACAACGCCTCTTGCATCATTTCGATTCCCTATCTTTCCCGGTACGTCCTGTTTGGCTCTTTCGCTGCAAAGTCCTGCTTCGAGGCGTAGGGCGGACGGTTCAAGTCTCTGCCGGCAAGCTCGAGAATCGCTTCCGCTTGCGAGCTTTCACTAACAAAAGTTGCCCGATCCAAAACGGCATTCTCATTTTCTCCAGGCCTCGAGCGATGAGCGTCGTGGCGCGATTCGAATGGGGCAGCAAACGAGGATCAATCTGCACGGGTCGCGTGCAAAGCACATCGAACAGCTCTGCCATCTCACTTCTCAGCTCGGAGCTCGTGAATCGATGATAGAAAATGCCGTTGGAGTGGACTCCCTCCCTTTTCCTGCCTAACAGCGCGCGCAACGCACTGTAGTAGTACGCAGTGAGGACAAACTCGCCGCCATCGCGGAGTGTCGCGGAAACACTCGAGAAAAAGCGCAGCCTTTGCGCTCTATTTGGAATGTGTTCGAGTAATTGCGTCGCTACGGCCACATCAATCGAGCCGGGCGCCAGCCGCAGCTGCGTTGCATCGCTCCAGATCAATCCCACCTTTGCGCCAGGAGTTAATTTCCCTGCCAGAATCCGGAGGGATTTCTCGGAGAAGTCCACTGCGATGATCGCTCCGGCGAACGGTGCCATCTGACTCGTCAGTCTCCCGGTTCCACAGGCCAGATCCAACATGGTCGAGCAGCGCGTGAAACTCTCCGCCGCGCGGATGGCGGACATTTCAATCGTGTTTTCCCACGGCCTGAATCGCGCGTCGTACTGCCCCGCGCTCCGATCCCTCGCTTCCTGCTCGGTTCGAACGAGCGCCTCAATCTCCTCTTGCCCCGGCAGCAGCCGGAGAATCCCCGATCGTATTTCATAGCGAGCAGTGCATCTGTCGCAATGTACCCAGCCTTGCCGGACGAATGGCGTGGGCTCCGTCAAACGCAGTGCAAGCCGCCCGGAATCTGCCGGGCATAAGACTCGGTCGATTAATTCAGCCGGAAAGCCATATCCTCCGGAATCGTTTTGCTCTTCAACCAGCGCGCCTCCGAAATGTTCGCTCATGTCAGGCCTTCTCGACTCGAAGCGCCTTGTCCCGGATGATCTCGCCTGGCCGCGGAGAAGAACCACGCTATTTTTTGAGTCGCGGAATTCGACAGTCCCCATATTTTTTCTATCCGCAAGAGTTCCGCTCCGCGCCAGACTCGGGCCGCCAGCGGATTCATAAAAACAGTCACCTCGTAAAGCGGATGCGCCACCGCGCCAAACTGTTCCTTATACGGCGAATTGCCCCACAGCAAGTGGTAGCGGGTGATTCCTCGTGCGATGAGATCTTCAATCGTCAACCACAAGCAAACGTTTCCCAGATTTAGCCGGTCATGCTCCGGATCGTGCGCGATGACCACAAGAAAAGCATCTTTGCCATAGACAAAAGACAGAGTTCCCGCGACAAACCGATCCCGATAATGAATCGATTTTAGTGAACCAAATTCACTCGCCAGCCCCCATCGATGTTCCGCAAGCTTCTCCGTCCAGAGGCTCCGCCGTCCTTTTCGATCCATGCGCAATCGGTTCAGCGCTAGTAAATCGCCGTACGACTCCTTTGTTATTCGAAGGCCCGAAGTCTGCTCCACACGCCACTCTTTCTCCCATTCCCTTTTCAGCCGCCGAAGGTAGTACGGCAGGTGCTTGCGGGTCTTGCTCCCTAGTCGGCTCAAATATTCCTCGACGCTCGCGGGAAGTTCGATGCAGTAATCATCCGCACTCCGCCGAAAATGGATTTCCCGACACTCTCCGGGCTGCGCTGTGACAGTTGTGGTTAGCAAAAGTGGAATTCGAATCAGGTCCGCAGGACAATCACAAAAGAGTCTCTGCAGGATCTTGCTCGACGGCTCCACGCGGCCCATCAGCGAAATGCTCTTGAACATCCCGGCCCACTTCTCTTCCCTGTAAAAACAGGCTTCACCGATTTCGCCGTCACCGTCCATGACATAACTCACCCGCTGCGCGGGAGGATCGCAGTACGATTCCGCGAACGCCAGCGTGCTCATCCAATCACTCGCCTGCCAGCGCCGCAATCGCAAGCGAGCCTCACTAGAGAGCTCCGCCAGCGAGCAGTCGCAATAGCAACTCGCCTCACCGTCTGCTTTTCGTTTCTCCACAACGCGTGAAGCTGCCGTGCTCATTTCGGCCGTTCGTGACGCCCTTCCATTTCTCGCGCCACGCACCTATAGTCCCCAAAAGCAGTTCCAGCTTTTTCCACTGCTTCTCTTCCTCGATTTCCCAGGAATGCCCCCAGAGGTGAAACACTCCTCCTCGTTCCGAGGTTCGAATCAACATTTCCATGGCAAGTGCCACCCAGTCCTTGGCAAACAATGCCGCAGGCAAGCTCAACAGGTGAGAACCCTTCATCCGCTTCACCGCGTTCTTCGCATACGTAAGCCGCCCGTGCGGAAACGCGTGGATGGTTGTGGGAATAATCCACAGTCCGCTGACGCACCGCGGCTCCTCAATGGAAAGAAGCTCGACGGTCCTCGCCGCGCGGAAGCCCGCTTCCCGCACCAGCCGAAGCTGGCGGGCATTAAATTTCCCTCCAGGAAAACAAAAAGCGCTGCACTTTTTCCCAGTAGTTTCTTCGACCCAGCGGCGCGACCCCAGCAGCTGCCGGCTCGCTTCCGCATCCGGCACGCGGTCGATGCGCACGTGATCCAAAGTGTGCGCGCCGATTTCGAATGTGCCGCTCAACTCGCGCACCTGCGCCGCGGTCATAACTTGCCGCTGCGAACTGGGCGGCACGTAAAACGTTCCCGTGAGCCCGCACTTCCTCAGCAACTCCGCAATGCGAAAATCCAGTGGGTGCCCGTCGTCCCAGCTTGTGGTCATCAGAAATTTCTTGCCGCCGTTGCCGCCTGCCCCGTTGCTGGCTGCGCTCATGACGCCCGCTCTTCCCCGCGCCAGGCGGCTCGAAGTCCGCCCCGCTGCGGCCCTGCGAGGCACCGCCCGATGCCCTTTCGGAAATTCTCAGCCATCGCTTCAATGGAATATTTCCGCGCGGAGCTCCGCGCCCCTTCCTGTAGAACGCAAAGCTCTTCCGGGTTCCGAAACAATCGAATGGCAGCAGCGGCGTACGCATCCACATCGTGCGCGGTCATCACGCCATTGACGTGCTGCTCGAAGTACTCCATCTCCGGCCCATGAATCGCCACCCTCGTCGTCACCAGCGGCAAGCCCGCCGCAAACGCATCTAATATCGCCAGCCCCACTGCCCCGGGAAGAAGAAACAGATCGGCGATTCCCAGCAATTTCGCTTTTTCCTCTCCAAACTTCGGCCCGGTAAAATGCACCCGCGTGTCCCCGCGCGCGCTTTCCCGGATTTGCTCTTCCTCCGGCCCTCCGCCCACCACGAGCAGATGGAAATCCTTCGCCTTTTCTCGAATTCTCCAACAGGCTTTCAAAAGAAGTGGCAGCGATTTTATTTTCTGAAGCGTGCCCACGAAGATGCCGACCGGTGCAGCGGCAGGAATTCCCATTGAAGCGCGCAACGCCGCTCTCGCATTTGCGTCAAAGCTCTGCAAGCTTTCGCTGATTTGCCGCGTGTCCACGGAATTCTGTACCACCGTAATCTTCGATTCCGGCACGCCCTGGCGCCGCAAATATTCCGCCGCGCCCGCCGTATAGGCAAACCACCAGGTCACCCAATGCAGCGTCCGCTTCTGGTAGCGCCCCAGAAAAAAAGAAGAGCTTCCTTGCTTGTTTTCTCCGTGCCCCCAAAACGCCACGCGTTTAATTCCCATCCGCGAGAGCAGCAGCAGATAGTGCGTCAGCACCAGCCGGTTGGCTTGATCGCTGATCACCAGATCCGCCGAGTGAATTTCCCGCAGCAGCGGCTGGTACAACATGCGCTTTCCGAAAAACCACGAACCTTTCACCTTCAATCCGTACTCGCGCGGCAACTCGCAGTTGTCCTGCTTCGCCAGCTCTTCCTGCGCCGGCCCGCTGTACGCCACTCGAAGTTGCAGTCCCTCTGACCGCAAGCTTTCGTATAGCCGCGCGTAAAACGGAGGCCGGTATTGCTTCATCTGCGCTTCGATAATCAAGACTCGTTTCATTTTTTGCCGTGACACGCGCGCTTTCCTGCTTCGCGCTGGAAATCTCACGCTCTCCTGCTTTCTCTCAACCCGCTTGGATGAACGTGAACACTTCCATCCGCGGGCAAACGTGCCCAATCTTCATCCCGCAGCTTTCCAGCAGCGAAATGGCCCTTCGCGTGTCGCCCGTTCCAAACGCAGAAAGCCGGTGATGAAACTCCACCAGCAGCTGTCCGACCGGAATCTGCGTCCGCGCAAGGTCTTCGATCACTCCGTATTCCGCGCCTTCGATATCCATTTTCAGTACGTCAATGTGCGAGTGCCCTAGCCGCTCCATCGCCGTGCCCAGGCGCATGACGGGAAACCTCGCGGTCTCCCGGCTGTATTGCCGCGCGGAAATCATGGAATGCGACACCCAGTCATTTCTCGGCGGAAGATGGAACACCGCTTCTCCATCCGAATCCGCAATCCCCACTGCGTGGAAATGGAATTGTTCCGGAAGCGCTTGCGTGGCTAGCCACTCTTTCACCTTGGGAGTTGGATCGAACGCTTCAATCTCCGCGCCGAAGTGCTCGATCAGCGATCGGTCGAAGGAAATGTCTTCTCCAATTCCCACCGAGTAGACCACCGCGTCAGATTTCATCATCGATGGCGCAACGTAATATCCGCCGTACTCCGTCCCGAATCGTTCCAGCCGTCGCTGCACTTGCACGTGCGGCAGTGCAAAGTGCCATTGCGGATAGCTTCGAACGTACTTCCGGAACTGGCTCTGGAGATTCATGCAGGTTCCCCTTGGGCGGGAAGAGCGATGGCACACGAAGCGGCCTTCTCCCGCACGCCGATGCTCTTGCATTGTTGAAACCCGATGAGGTACTCGCTCACTCCCACCCAGAACATCAGCCAGATCGAGGTCTGTATCGAGTCGATGACCATGGTCGTCGCGCCATACAAAATGAACGTGGCGGTGATCGAAGCGCACGTGGCTATCAGGATGTTGCGCTCCAGCCCCTGCATGCTCCGTGCGGTTGCCACGGCCCTCCGGAAAAGCCGGATAAAAAACGCGAACAGCAAAATCGTCGCGGGGAGCCCGTAGTGCACCACGGAGTAGAGCGCCAGATTGTGGATTTCCTGCGTCTCCCGCGATTGCGCGTGATACAGATCGGAAAAACCGCCGGTTAAAAGGACTTCCGGGTGCGCTTTGACCAGCCGTATCGCTGACGAAACCATCTCTTCCCGCCCTTGGAACGATCCAAACTGATCCCAGTCCAGAATTCCCTGCGTCAGGAAAAGAAAGCCAAGTAGAGCGACTACGCCCGCCACCACTGCCACGCGCGCAAATTTCTTTTCAGGATGCAGCAGCAGGAATACCAGCGTCATGGAGGCTGTGAATACCACCAGCCCCGATCGAAAGATGGTCAGCAGCAGGCACACGAAGAGAAGCAGGCTCGCAGCAAGGCAAAGAAGTCTACGTGACCTTCCGATTTCGTGTGTAAATACAGACGTGGTCGCAAGGCACAGCGGCAACGAAAGAAAGCACGCGAGATTGTTTGCGCCCGTGTACATCCCAATGGGGAGCGCGTTTCCGGGTGCAAGCGATTCCCCGAAAAGGGAGAGTCTCGCCAGTCCGATCTTGTACTCTTGCCATTCCGCCTCGCCCGCTCCTGCAAACCATAGGAAGTTCCCCGTCTCATATTGCAGAAGGCCCAGTAAGGCGTTCCCCAGCGCTAGCGCGCAAGCCAGTTTGATCAGTGCGTGGACTTGTTGCCGATCCAGCCGGCAGCGCACCAGAAGAAGAAAGAATAGGAACGGCACAATCAAATCGCGGTACACGCTCGCGGCGTGCGCCATGTTCGATTCGAACAAAACGGAAGGAGCGGCGCACACCGCCAGCGCGAGAATCAAAATCGATTCGCGCGGCGTTTCCAGCAGGGTTGCGGATGGCGCTTGTTCCCAGCGGCGAATCGGCCAGACTCCCAGCGCTACCACCACGCACAATTCGGCGAGGTCGATGCTGAAAAGGCTTGGCCGCACGCGATATTCGAACGCGAGTAGAACCGGAAGCAGATAGACGAGCCGTGAGGGGCTCGCGGCAATCCACAACAGAAAGACAGCGCTCGAAAGCGCCACGATGGGAATTGCTATCAGCATCGAGTACGCCACGGTCGGCTCTTCCGGCCGTATTTTCTGTGGCCTTGCCTGGCGTGCTGCGGCCGCAAGACCGCGAAACGGATCACCGCGAACTCCCGGCGGAGCTCGCCGCTGCTTGTTGCCCCTCTTCGCTCGGCTGTGTTCCTGCCAGCCCTTTCACAAAACGACGCAGCCGCTCTTGCGTCTCGCGATCCGGATTGCCAAGGCCCACGGCGCGATACGACATCGCGTCCATGCCGGTGGACCTGCGCAGCATTCGCCAGCCGTCCACAATTACTGGACGCGGCGCGCAACTTGCCGTTTGTTGCAGCACCGCGCGGAATTCCGGCCAGTCCGTGGCCAAAACAATTGCCGCTGCTCCGCGCACGCACTCGGCCAGGCTTGCTGCGTAATGGACGGTATCTCCCAGAACACGCCTCGCACCGTCCAGCGCCACGGGGTCAAACACCGCGACGCTATGGCCGCTGTGCACCAGTTCGTGTGCGATGGCGATGCCCTGCGACTCTTCCACCACGTTGGTATCGGGCTTGTACGCTAGGCCAAGTACGGCTACGCGCTGCGGCGTTCCTTCCGTGACGCGGTTGACCAGCGTCGCCACGCGTCCTGCCTGGCTGCGGTTGACGCGGTCCACCGCGCGTGGCAATTCCGCCGAAACTTGTAGCTCTTCCAGAAGACAGGCCAGCGCCTGGTTGTCGCGCGGGAAGCATGGACCGCCATAGCCCAGCGCGCCCTTCAAGTACCTCGCTCCGATTCTCTGGTCCATCCCGAGCGCGCCTGTCACGGCGTCCACGTCCCCGCCCGGTAAGCGCTCGCAAAGCTCCGCGAGCAGGTTGGCAAAAGTGATCTTCGCGGTGACGTACGTGTTCAACGCTATTTTTGCGAGTTCCGCGTTGATCGCGGACATCCGTGCCACGCGCGCTTCGCATCGCAAGGCGTCCCGGTAAAAGGTCGTCAGCCGTTCCCCCGCCTTCGCGTCGCACTCCCCTACCAGCAGAAAATCCGGATTCAGAAAATCCCGCAGCACGCTGCCCAACGCGATGAATTCCGGCCCGTAACACAGTCCGAATTGCGGCCCACACCGTTTTCCCGAAGATTCTTCCAGCAGCGGCTTCACGAAAAATTCCGTCGAGCCCGGCAGTACCGTGCTCGTCAGCACCAGCAAGTGATATGCGGACTTGGTTCGTAGCGCGCAGCCGATCGCTTGCATCGCTTGGCTGACGTATTCAAGGGAAAATGCTCCTGCGCTGTTGCTGGGCGTGGGAACCACTACGAAGCTGATCTCCGAATTCTGCACGGCCGATTCGAGGTCTTGCGTTCCGCCGAGCAAGCCGTCACAGCTCGCGATCATTTCCGCAAGTCCTGGTTCAAACACCGGCGCCCGTTTTTTCTGCAGGCTTTCCACCGGCGCGGCATTCACGTCCACCCCGGTTGTTGGCACGCCTCGCGACGCCATTGCCGCCGCCATGCAGGCGCCCAGCTTCCCCAATCCGATCACAGACACCCGTGTCTCCATCCGTTCTCCTCTGGAAGGGGTGATTTCCTACTGTTGGCTATGCCGCTCCCAAAAGCGGCAATGAAGATCTAGACCTGAGGCCTCTCCTCGCGTGCTTCCGGCTGTGGCCCCGGCAGTAAGGCTTTGCCCGCTTGCACCAGAGGCTGCACGAATCGGTTCGTGGTGATGGGCTGGATGAAGCAGCGCCGCAGATCGAAGGGAATCGCGCGCCGCCGCACGCCCCGCCGCCTCAAGTGATGCGTGGCGTCGCGCAGCGTGTACGCGTGGCGCAGCCCGCCGCCTAAAATCATATTGCGTTGCGTTTCCAGGCCGTGCCAAACGCCGCGCTCCCCGCCGGGATGATGTCCGCAACTGTGGTTTTGATGGACCGCGGTAATCCGCTCGGTCGCATCCACGACCGGCGCGCCCCGCGTGCGCGCGCGATACAGCAGCCACTCGTCCCACAATCCCCGGCCAATCGCGAATGGCGGGAGCTCGCCCCAGAAGGAACGTGGAAAGACGAAGTAGTCCAGTCCGGTGATCTCGTGCAGCCGGGCTTCACGGTTGATCCGGCCTAGAAAGTGTTGCTCCCAGCCGGCTTCGCCAAAGGCAAGCGGCTCCTCGAGATCCAAATCACGCCGCCGGCCGACGATCAGACTGCCGGCATTCCACGCAAAGATTTCCTTCACGGCGGGAAGGAAATCGCTTAACAACACGATGTCGGCATTCAGGTAGCAGAGATGCGTGGAAGACGAATGCCGTTCGGCTTGGAGAAAGATGCTATTGAGCAGAGGTGTGCCCACCTCGTTACACTCCACCGCCGGAATGTGCAGCGCTCCCACCTCTTTCGCCATCTCGCGCGTTCCTTCGTCGTGGCCCACCAGCAGAATTTCACAGGCGGGACGCAGCGCTGCCCAGCTGCGGATGGCGTTTTGCTGGATGGGGCCGAATTCGTCACGAAACGCTTTCGGAATGGTGAACAGTGTGAGCATCTGGCGATATCCTTTTTCCTGCTATCGGCCTGCCGCCGCGCGGTGCAGCGGTTGCTTCTCCCGGCGTGCGGCTGGGTCTCCGATCGAGAAAACTTCGCCGCGTTTTAGCCGCATGGCTTGCTGCAGCAGGTTCAGCGGCTCCGCGATGAAATGCCGCCGCAGTTTCTCTTCCTGCCACGCGCAAACTTCTTTTTGCAGGTCTTCCGAAGCGCGCACACGGCGCAGACGGCGCGGCAAATCCTGCAGGTCGCCGCAAAGCGTTTCCGGATGGCACAGCAGCCGGTGATAGGCCTTGTCCTGCTCGCCGAAGCACAGGCAACCGAGGCACGCGGCGTCCGCGAGGCCTTGGCCCCCGCCGCTCCTCGTCCCAGGCACAGGTAATATTTCTGCTTTCCCAGTTCCCGCAGATACTCCGCCGCATCGCCCCAACGCGGCGGATCTTCTCCGTGATACAAGCCCATCGAAAACGATCGGAATGCGACCGGGAGTCCCAGCGCTCCCTCCAGCCGCCGCGCGGCATGCTGCGGTGCCGGATGGTCCTGGCCGTTTTTTGCGGGGCTGAACGCCGCCAGCGTCCGCCAATCCGCCCAAACTGCGTCGGAGCGCTCTTTCACTGGAAATACTTCTCGCATTGTTCGCATGTCGCGGACGTAGGGGAACGCAATCGCCTGCGGCAATCTGCCAAGTCCAAATGGGGCGTCCAGCATGTGTGCGAGGAAGAGATCCGCGTTCGCCAGTGGACGCCGGAGCGACTTGCGGTAGCGCCAGTCCCAGTGCTCGTCCACGAAGTAGGCAAAGAGCGTGTCGCGCCCCGCGGGAAATTTCAGGATGGGATCGAGCGTGATCACCAGCTCGTAGGAATCGAACGGAATCTCCTCGGGCGAGGTGACCCGCCGCGTGTGCTTCCGCAGAATTTCCGCCTGGCCCGCATGCTTCAGCACGGAGTCGTAGGTGAATTCGGTATTTATCTGTTGCGGCACAATGTACCAGTCCGCCTCCAGCAGTGTGGTCATCTCCCAGTGCAGCCCCCTGCATGGCCAGAAACGGAACAAGGACTCGGCTCCGCTTTCTTCCCAGCGCAAGCTTGTCCACGGTCCCACTGTATCCAGAAGCTGCTTGACGATCGCGACCTTCATCGCTTTGGTCCCTCAGCTGCGACGGCCGCGTATCGCCGGTGCGTGGGCTTTGCCGCTACCACCATCTGGTCGTAGCTTTCTCCCGGATTCCGCTGCCGCACGCGCCTCGAAGCCGCATCCAGAACGAAAATCTCGTATCCCAAAGTTTCCAGCAGCCACATGATTTCCACCGGATGGTAGTGAAACCCCGCGGTGCACCAGCTGTAGCCTTCATACAAAATCAGCGGCGCATCCTCGCGCGCCAACAGCCCGCGCGCGCCGCGAAACACCAGCAGTTCCGCTCCCTCCACGTCCACCTTCATCACGTCCACGCCGGGAATGTCGTGTTCTGCGATGAACTCATCCAACGTTGTGGCGCGTACCGCCACCGTTCCGACTACTTCGGCGTCTCCGTGGCTCGGATCTTCAAGCGAGTTCAATCCGTCTTTCATCGCCGCATTCACGTACAGGCTCGCTTCGCCGCTGCGCTCGGAAACCGCCATGCTGTACGCGCGGACGCTCGTCAGCCCGTTTTCGTGCAGATTTTTTTCAAGAATCGCAAACGTCGCCGGGCACGGCTCAAAGGCGTAAATCCGACTTTGCGTCGCTTGCAACGTTTTTCCCGCGGCCACGCTGAACACGCCCACATTTGCCCCGATATCGAAAAACGTCATTCCCGGCTCGAGCATTTTCAAAATGAATTCCAGCTCTGGCCGTTCGAATCGCAACCCCGACCAAATATCGAACGCCACCGCGCCTTGCGGCATCAGCCGGAATGACACCGTTCCGGCTTCCGCGTGGATTGGCGCCGAGCGTTTCAAAATGTTGCGCGCATGAAACGCCGCCACCAGAACGTGCCGGTACGCGAGGAACAGCGGCCGCGTCAGCCGCCGCCGCGCCTTCGCCAGCAGCTCCCCAAACGTAAACGACGAATACGATCGGTGCCACTGCGCCAGCCGCGCTCCCACGTACACCGGCATCTCAATCGGCATAAGCCTCTTCCGTGAACAAAATCTTTGTCGCGCGCACGTCCCGCTGGAAATACCACGCACACGCCGCCACCAGCACCGCCGACATCGCCGCTGCCGCTCCGCAGCCCAGCGGGGGTGTCAAAGTCACGATCATCCGGCTGCCGCCTACCGCCATCAGCCACAAGCTCGCCGCAAAACCCATCGTCCTCAGATCCACTGGCAGCACGTAGTACCGCCGGCTCACCACCGCCATCAGCGCGATGTTGACTCCCAGCGCCCCGGCCCACGCCAGCGCCGCTCCCAGCGCTCCCAGCCGCGGCACCAGCACGGCATTCATTCCCGCGCACGACAACACCCCCACCGTCGCCAGCGCCCCAATCCAGTGCGTCTTGTACGTGAGGTACAGGGGCAAACTGCTCCAATACTCAAACAAACGAAACGCCACCGGCAGCAGCAGCCACGGCAGCAGCGGCACCGCCGCCAAATACGCGCGTCCCGCAAACAGCACCACCAGAAACGGCCCGAACAAAATCATCACCGCAATCAGCAGCATCAGCACGACCAGCGCGTACCCCAGCGTCTTCGTGTACGTCAGCGGCGCGTGCGGCCGGTGCGCGATCGGAAACGCGATCCCCGCCCACGCGCTCCCAAACGGCTGCAAAAATCCCATCGAAATAATGTTGGTAATCTTGATTCCCACCACATACAGCGCGACCTCCGCCAGGCTCTTATCGCTCGCCAGAAAGAATCGTCCCGCGGCATCCAAGAGCAACGCCATGAACGCGCTCCACACCAGCGGCGCGCCGTACTTCAACATCGGCCGCAGCGCCGCCAACCGCATCTTCAGACGCTGCCCCGGCACGCAAAATCCCAGCAGCACCGCGAAGCACGCCGCATCGCCTGCCAGCCAGCTCTCCAAGACTCCCGCGATGCCTCGGTGATGCAGCACCACGAACCAAATCCCGCTTCCGGAAAGAAACACCAACCGCGCCACCGCCGCAGTGACATACGCCGTGGCGCGCTGCGCCGCTTGCAACGCGCAAAACAGCAGCCCCTGCAAATTCCGGAAGACCACCACCGGCAGCAACAGCCATCTCAACTGCTGCAACGCCGCGAACCACCGCAATCCCGATGGCCCCGCCAGCGCTACCAGTAATCCCCCTCCCGCCAGCGCGGCCACCAACGCCGCTGCGCCGCACGATCCCAGCAGCTCCCCGCGCCGCCCCGCTTCCGTTTCCGCATACCACCGCACATACGTCGTGCCCAATCCCAGCTGCGTCGTCGTCACCGCCATGAACAAACTAATCTCCACCAGCGCGTACACCCCGAACTCTTCCGCCGACAAATACCGCGTGTACAACGGCACCAGCACGAAATTTCCCAGCCCCACCAGCGCCGCGCCCATCAAATAAATCGCCGACTGCTGCACCAGCGGCAAAAGCGACGCCAGCAGCGGATGCTCCTCAATCGCCTGCATCCATCGCTTCGGCAGCATCGCGCGCAGAAATGTTGGCACCGTGTTCCCCGCCGCTCCGGAAAAACTCACTGACCTTCTCCTTCGAGAACCACGGCCGCCGTCCGCAGCAGCACTTGCACATCCAGGCGCAAGCTCCACGTCTCGATGTATTTCAAATCCTGTGTCATCGTCGCTTCAAACGATGGATCGCGCCGCGCCGTCACTTGCCACAGCCCCGTCACGCCCGGCTTCACATCCAGCCGCCGCAAATGCTCGATGTTGTAGCGTTCGAAATCGTCCACCGGATGCGGCCGCGGCCCCACCAAACTCATCTCGCCCCGCAACACGTTCACCAGTTGCGGCAGCTCGTCCACGCTGTATTTCCGCAGCCATCGGCCGCAGCGCGTAATGCGCGGATCGTTTTCCATTTTAAAAAATGGCCCGCTGCGCTCGTTCGCGCCCCGCAAATATTCTTTTTGCGCTTCCGCTTCCGCCACCATCGTTCGCAGCTTAAAGCAGCGGAATTTTCGTCCCTTCCGCCCGACGCGCAGCGCGGAATAAAACACCGGCCCCGGCGAATCGAAGTGGATCCACGCCGCCGCCAGCGCCACCAGCGGAGCCGTCGCCGCCAGCCCCAGCGTTGCGCCCATTACATCCATCACGCGCTTTACCGCCAGTCCAAAAATCGGAATCGGCTGCCCATGCAGCTGAATGACCGGGAAGCCGCCGATGGATTGCACTGGCGCGCGCCACCCCAATCCGTCGTACAAATCCGGCACCACGTTCAAGTTCAGCCGCAGCTGCCGCGCCTCCAGAAACATTTCCTTCACCACTTCGCGGTCCGCCGGCAGCGTGATGAACAGTTGATCCACGAACTGCCCCAGCGCCACGCTGCGCAATTCCTGAAACGACCCCAGTACCCGCGGGTCGCCATTCGGATACGCGTCCAGAAAACTGCACACATGAAATCCCAGCTGGCGGTTCTCACTCAGCCAGGCCGCGAAGTCCTTCCCCATCTTCCCGGCGCCAACAATCAACACCCGTGAAACGCCCACGCCGTGCCTCGCGCGGCGCAGCACGTGCCGCCGCTTGCCATACCGCCATCCCGCGAGCGTCACGACATTGAGCGCGCCTGCTCCGGCCACGACCATCCTCGAAATCTCCTTGTTTCCCGAAGTGAAAATGAACAACGCAAGTAAACTTGTCGTCAGCACCACGGCCTTCGCTACCCTCGTGCTTTCTTCCAGCGCGCTTTGTTCCCGCGCCGTGCGGTACAGATCCTGGCTGATGCACGCCAGCACCATCATCGCGCCGTACAAAACCAGAAAACCCGGATACGCTCGCGCTGTCATTTGCTGCGAAAATTCATGCAGCGACAGCGTTGCCGCGCCAAACGGATTCGCAAATCCGAACCGCACCCAGAACGCGCACGCTCCGCCAAGGCACACCAGCACGAAATCCATCACGAGATACGCCGCTTGCCGCGCTAGCCCCCCGCGCGCGCTGGCGTTTCGGGCGCGCGCCGCATGCGCCGGTTCCGCTGGCGGCCACGTATCCACAGCAATGCCCGGTATCCACTCGGAGACGGGTGGTGCGGCTGCTCGGCGTGTCGCTGTTCCATCCATTGGGTGAAGTCCGCGTTGGCTGCTCAGGTCCTTTTAGTTCGCCGCTACGCTTGCCGTTTGCTCCATCGTTCCGATGGCTGGGGAGTGTGTGCGCTCGGTCAGCAGCCGTTCGAGGGTGGCTGCCACTTGCGCGCGGTCTTTCTTTGAAAAATACCAATCGGTCGTTTGCCGCAGCCCGCCCATGAATTTCATTTTTGGCTCCCAATCCAGCAACTGCTTTGCGAGCGAGTTGTCAGCCACCCGGTTCATCGGACCGGTGGGCATCTCCGGATGCAACTCGATCGTGGCTTTGTGCCCGGTGTAGCGCAGCACTTCGTTCACTGCATCAATGACTCGCGTGCGCTCCGTAGTTCCCAAATTCACTGCCGTGCCGTCCTCAATCACCTCGGCAGCGCGAATCGTTCCCGTGACGATGTCGTCCACATGCGTCCAGTTGCGGATCTGCCGGCCGTCCCCCCAAACCACATACGGGTTCTGGCCGATGAATGCCCGCGCGATCATGGCGATCACCGCGTGATTCTCGTGCCCCCGCGGGCCATACACTGTGAAATACCGGCACGACGCCGCCTCTAGTCCGTGGTCCTGGTGATACGCTCGCAACGTCATCTCCCCCATCAATTTGGCCCAGCCGTAAATGTTGTCGGAGTCGTACGGCGGACCCGCCTGCGTTTCTTTCAGGAAAAGAAGCTCGTCGGGGTTGCCTTGAATGAAGTTGGGATACACGCAGCCGGAAGACGCGTACACCACTTTGCCGGTGTTCTCCTGGACGGCGGCGCGAAACACCAGCCCATCAAGCGTTAAATTCCCCGCGCATGCCGCTTGATGCAAATCCACGTAGCCTCTTCCCCCATGATCAGCGGCCAGATGGAACACCACGTCCATTCCCCGCAGCGCCTTCCGCGCTACGCCGTCTTCCAGCAGATCCGCTTTGACAAATTCAATCGCGCCTTCTTCCAGCGGTTGGAGCAGATTTTCCCGCTTGCCGCTGGATAGGTTGTCCACCACGCGGACTTGTGCTCCACGCGCCACCAGCGCATCCACTAGCACCGACCCGATAAACGATGCCCCTCCCGTAACCAGTGCTTTTGTGTGCGTCCAATTCATCTCGCTCTTCCTCGCTTTCGTTTCCTTCGGCGTGCTATCCCAAGCTGTTTCGCGCCGCCCGCGTTAGCTCCGGCGCTTCCTTCTCTTTATCGGCTGCTGTGACTTGCGCGCTAGTTTGTTCCGCCTCTTTGGCGCCCGCTTTCCATCGCCGTGCCCAGACCTGCTGCAACATCGAGCTTGCGGCCGCCAGACGCAGCACTTTTCCGCGGACCGTTCCGGCAACTTCCCGCGCGAATTGCTTTCCCGGATCCTCGGAATCCAGTCCGTTCCACCCGTGCTTCACTAGAATCCAGGCGCACGCGCCGAGAAATGCCATCGCCGTGCCTCCGGCGGTGAACACCAGCCGCGGCGGATACGATTTCTTCGTTGGAACCACTGCCGCATCCAAGACTTTCACGCTCGGAACTTCCTTGGCCTCTTGCACTTTGGCCAGTTCGTATTGCTGTGTCAGCAGCTCGAAGACCGTTTCCTGAATCTTGGTCTGCCGGTACAGGTCGGCGTAGGTCACTCCCAACAGCGGCAATTGCCGGATCGCCGGATACAGCGAAGAATCGCTTTTCGAGCCGCCGTACGATGTCCCGTCGCCGCCGAGCTTTCCCAGTTGCGCGCGAAGTTCTGCCACCCGCGCGCGCGCGGCCCGCACCCGCACGTTTTGATCCGTGTACATGGACTCCAGCCCGCGCAGTTCCGATTCCCCGGCGATCAGCTGGCCCTGCAGCGTCGCTGCGGCTTCGACCATCGCTTTGCTTTGTGCCGGAATATCAATCGCCGTGTTCTTGCTCGCGAATTCGCTGAACTTTTGCGCGGCGCTGTCGAGATCGAGCTTCACCGCGCGCAGGCGTTCCTCCAGAAACACCCGCTCCCGCCGCGCCGATGATGTGCTGACCTGCTCGACCAGCAAATCCAGCGCGTTGATGTAACCCTGCGCCAGTGCTGCCGCGCGCTTTGCATCGTGCTCCGTGACGGTGATCGAAATGATTCCGCTTTTGCGGTCTTCGGTGATGCGCGTCTCGGCAGCCAGCGTGTTCCTCGCATCTTCCGCTCCCGGAGTGCTGTAGGCTCGCTGCAAATCGAATTGTTCGACCAGCCAGTCTTGCACCGTGCGGCTTTCGAGAATTCCGACGAACAGCGCGCCGGAATTCCGCACCCCCAGCATGTCGCCCGCCAACCCGCCGAAACTTCCGGCGCGTCCTGCCAACGCCGATAGCATGGCCATGCCGGAACCTGACTGGCCATCTGGAGGCATTAGCTGCGCCGTGGCTTCATAGCGATTGGGAATGAGCAGCGCGAACCCCAGCGAAAGCAGCGCGCCGAGGACGCACACGCGGAATAGCAGACTGCGGCCGTGCCACAGCACGCGCAGCTGTTCGACCATCTGCGCGCGCGGCGTCGGCGAGCCGCTCAACGCCGCCTGCGTCCTCGCTTCTCGTTGCGTTTCACTCACGCGAAGTTTGCTCCTTCATTTCCGCTGGCGCTGCTCCCTTGGTCGTTCCATTTCGTTCTGCCCTCTTTCTCGTGCTTCAGGGGATCGCGACCGCGGCAGCGACCGCCGCGGCCTGGGCGATCTGCGCGATAGCCACAACGTTCTTCCACGTGTTGCTGCCGAACGAGGATTTTTCCGGCACTACAATCGTGTCTCCCGGGCCGATCGCTGCGCTCAGGATTCCGCCGGACCACGCGTCTCCGCCGCCGCTGCTGACCGATCCGTTCGCGCGGATAATGAAGATGGCTTTCTTGTTTGCGAATCCCGTGGCTCCGCCGGCGTGCGAGAGATACCACCCGGCGTTTTTTCCTGGGGAATACGTGATGGCGTTCGAGTTATAGACTTGCCCGACGATCACCACGAACCCCGGTTGCTTCGGAATTTCGAGCGAGTCGCCGGCGCGCAGTTCGATATCGTCCGCCGAGCCCTGGAAATCTTTTTGCCCGGCGCGGATGTGCACGACCAGACGCCCGGAAACCGGCGTACGCCGCAGCGCGTCGATCATTCGTTCTTTCTGTTGCACTGCGGCTTGCTGCAGCGCGGCTTCTTCCGACCCGGAAGTCGTTACCGCGGACTTTACGACTGGCGTTTCTTGCTCCATCCGTTGAATCAGCTCCTGCCGTGTTTTCTGCTGCATTTCGCGCACGTCAATGCGTTCGAATACCGCGGCTTGCGGATACGCTGTCGGCAAGAGGCCGCCCGCGCGGCGCAATAGCGAACTCAATCGTTCTCCCGGCTGGATGCCGTACACGCCAGGTTTTGTGATTTCCCCGCGGACGGTGACGGACGCGCCCAGGTTTTTCCATCCGGTTTGTTGAGGCACGGTCAGAACATCGCCGTCGCGTAACGCCAGGTCCGCGCCATCCTGGCCGCTCAGTGCTGCTGCCAGGTTTACGGGTCGCGACTCGGAGGCTTGCACGGTCGGGCCGCTTGTTGCAGCGTACTGCGTCAAGTCGCCGCTCGTCGGATTCGCGCTGCGCAGCAGACCTCCGGCGGAGCGCACTAAATCGGACACGTGCATGTTGGCGGCGAGCGGATAGCGCCCTGGGCGGGCGACGTCGCCACGCACAAACACGCTTGGCGGATTGACCCGCTCCGGCTGGCGGTGAATTAGGATGCGGTCTCCCGGCTCGATGCGAATGTTGTTCAGCGCTTCGCCGGCCAGCGCTTCATGCAGCGAGATACTGAACACTTTGCTGCTGCCGTCCGGCATGGCGCGGAAGAGTTGCGCGGATTCTTCCCACGCTTCGGGAGTGGTTCCGCCGGCTTCGTAAATCGCGTCGCGCAGATGCGCTTGCCCGGAGCTGCGGTAATTTCCCGGATGGCGCACTTCTCCCAGAATCGTGAACACTGGCGCGGCTTCGAGTTCGTATTTGCCGAAGATGCGCACGGTGTCCAGCGGCTGGAGCTTTGGTGCGCTTTCGGGGTGCGCGACCGCGGCAGCTAAATTGAAACTCTCGACCACCGGGCGGTTCTCGGGCGCGACAATGCGGATGACTTCGCCGTAGCGCTCCGACGGCTCTGGCAAAAGATCGCTGTACGAGCGAATCAAGTCGCTCAGCTTCATTCCCTCGCGGTACGAGTAACGTCCTGGGCGCAGGACGTGGCCTTCGAGATACACCGCGTTGGTGTTGTAGGGAGCGATTGGGAAGATGTGGATTTCGTCGCCGTCTTGGACGGTGAATTTCTCGAATGCGGCGCGCAACGCTTCTTTGTCGCTGCTCTCTCCAATATCGAGGCTTAGCATGGTGCGCTTCTCGTGCGCGTCCAGCCGCTGCACTTCGATGTGGTGCAGCGCGGCCGCCGGCAGAATTCCGCCCGCCAGTTCCAGCACTTCGTTGAGATTTTTTTCGCCGCGCAGCTCATAGAGAGCCGGACGGCGCACCATGCCCTCGACCGTGACCGAAGCACCTACCGGCGGCACTCGCAGCGAATCGCCGTTCTCCAGCCGCTGCACGCCGCGGCGCACGCCATGCAACAGCAGGTCGTACGCATCCACTTCTTCGAGAAGTTGTTGGCCGCGGTAATGTTCCAATCGCCGCAGCGATCCGCGCGCGGTGATTCCGCCCCCGGCAAACAGCGCGTTGAGCGGTGTCGAAAGCGAACTGACGTCGTAGGCGCCCGGTGACGCGACTTCTCCCACCACGTAGACACGCACGGTGCGCAGCTTCAACAGCGAGACGTCCGCGGAAACGTTGCGGAACTCCGTGCGCAACAGCCGTTGCACCGCGTCTTGCACTTCTCCGAGTGATTTCCCGGATACCAGCAGCGGTCCCGCTTCCGGCAGCAGCAAACGCCCTTCGCGGTCCACGGTGCGAAACAGCCGCTGCGAGACGCCGCCCCAGAGTTCAATGGACAGGCTGTCGCCCGGACCCAGCACATAGTCCGCGCCCACGGGAAGATCCATCGGAAGCGCGTCCGCGTTCACGCTCCTATGGCGGAACACCTCCATCCCGAATCGCGTTGTTTGCTGGGTTGGTGCCGCGGCTTGTACATACAAGTCATACAGCGAAGGAGCCTCCGCATACGGGCTGGCGCGGTGCACCATGCGCACTGGCTCGAGATCAGCGAATGAAACTTCCGTGACCTCGCGCCCGGAATTGTGGTGGTCGAAATCGCGCGAGGATGCTGGCACCACGCCGGCGCTACCCGCGCGCTCCCCTACATTGCTGCGGCCCCACGGATCGTCGTTTGCACCCAGCATCGCCGGAAACGATCCCTCCGCCGAACCCCGGGTAGCACCGCGATTCGGTGAAGAATTTCCTCCCGCGCCCATTTGCGATGTGGAAGCCTGCATTATCTCCCCCGAACCCTGTTCCGTTGCTTCTGTCCGCTGTAGGCTGGGGGAATTCGAATTCTCGGGCCGCGCGCTCGGCGCGTTTTCGTCGTCTTGCGGCTCCTGGCCAGCCGGAAGCTTGTTCGTGCCGCGCTCGTTCTGACGACCTCTTATTTGCTGCGCCGCGCCGTCCGGCCATTCGCAGTCGCTCTGCTCATTCGAACGGCATGCCGCGGTGCGCTCCGCGGAAGAATCCCCCGGCTCGTAATTTCGTTCTCCCGCGCGCACCAGCTGCTGCGCGCGCTCCTGCAGGAATAGTTTTTGTTCTTGCGCCAGATCGGAATCGGGATTCAGTTTCGGGAGAAGATATCCATATCGTTGTAAAAGACGCGTCGCCAGAACGCGTGTGCGCAACTCTTCGCGCAGCCGCTCTGCAATTGCCGCGTCGCTTAAGTCCGACTCTTCGAGCAATTGCCCGCTCGCGCCGGCGTCTTGCGCCAGCATGCGTTTCAACTCCACCATCAATCCGGGGTCGCGGTTCAACACTTCCGAGATCTGCTCGGCCGTCGCCGCCACGCGATCCAGGTTGTCCGCCGCGAGGTCCCCGCCGCGCCAGGTGTCTTGATGCTTTCCTTTTTGTGCGGAAGCTCCCCCGTACGGCTGCTCCGCGCGCCCGCGCTCGTCTTTTGTTTCCGGCTGTTGCGCATGCGCCGCGCCCGCGCACAGAAAAATCGCGGCCAGTAGAGAAATCCGCGCGCGCCTCAAGCCACACTTCCCTTCTGCGGCACCGCGCTCTTGCGCATCACTCCCAATAACGCCTCTTCACTCGCCTCCATCGTCGTCGAATGGATTTCGAGCGAGGCCCAGTAGAAAATTCCCACATTTGTGTTGGGCGCAACCGCGATAATGCGCAGCGCCGGAAAATCCCGCAGCAGCAAATCGCAAAGCGGAGGACGGGGCCGCGACTCATCCAATCCAATCAGCAGAAAATCCGGTTTCGTCTTCGCCACCAGCAAGGGCACGTCCTGCTCGTTCTCGGCTTCTCCCACCACGTCAATTCCCTCCTGCCCGGTGAGCGTGGATAGCACCAGCTCGCGTAACAGCCGTGGTCGATTGGCGACTAGAACGCGGACGCTGGTCTCCATGGAGCCTCCGATGGAGTGCACACAATAGAGGCAATTCGAGAATAGCGACAGGCTGGAAAGGGTACGGGAGTCGTGGTACTACGGAGTGGAAGGAAGGTACCTAAGAATTTGGAACTTGCTGGTTACTGTTTTGGTGTTGAGCTGCGCTCGGGATTTTTTCGGAAACTATTCGAACTCCTGTGGCGCGCGATTCGCTCCCGTGAAGCTCCAGCCGCGTGCTTCGCGCGATAGTCGCTGCCGTTGCGATCTTCGCGCTTCGATCGCGCGCTAGTCGCTGCCGGCGGCGGCCACATTGCGCTCTTCGCGCAGCACTGGCCGCAGCGCAAAAAATTTATTCCGACATGGCTCGCAGCGCAGCGCGGGAATCCCGAACATCCGCCCTAAGATCGAACTCATGCCCGGAACATGCTCGCCCGAAATCTTCTGCAATTCCAGGTTGCCGCAAATCCCGCAGTGCGCATACAGAAGATTGTGCAGCGGTTCGACCCGCGCGCGGAACCGCGCCTCGCACACGCCGCAGCGCCACGGCAAAATTCCGACAAGCCCAAACAGATGGTCCTGCACCGACCGGCGCTTCGACCGCCGCGCATTCGCTGTATGACAGACCGGGCAAGTGATCGGGCTGGTTCCGATGAGCGGTCTCCCCGGGAAGAATAGGCCAAACCACCTTTTCCGACAAGAGGCAGTGCCCGCTTCGACACGATACAATAGATCGAGGAGCGCACATGCCCAACTACACCACGGAGCACGCCAAAGCCGGCGTCAACGCAAAATTGCCCGCACTCGAAACCTGGCCCAACCAGTTCCCCGGCTACGTTATCACCACCAAATTCCCCGAATACTCCTCCGTCTGCCCAAAAACCGGCCTGCCCGACTTCGGAACCATCACCATTCAATACATGCCCAAGAAAGACTGCATCGAGCTGAAAGCCCTGAAAATGTATCTTCTCGGCTACCGCAGCCTCGGCATCTTCTACGAAAACGCCGTCAACAAGATGCTTCGCGACATCGTCGATGCTATCGATCCCGAATGGTGCGTCGTCCGCGGGGAATTCACTCCGCGCGGCGGCCTCTCGACCTCCGTCTTCGCGCGCTGGCCCGCCATCCGGCCCCGCACCAAGAAGAGCAAGTGAGATCGCCCATCGCCCGCCAGCATGAACGTTTGAAGGTTGGTAGGTCTCGCAGATTCGTCCGGGATGCAAAAAGCGCATTTGAAGGTTGAGATGCGCCACCGCGGTAGGTTCGGCGAGGTGGGCGGGACGAGTTTCAGAATGGGAAGAGTTGGTATACACCCCCGGTGATTTTCGTAAGAGTGGCCCGCCACGGCGGGCAGGCAAATACAGGAGTTGCGGGATACGGAAAATAAAAGAGTTTGTAACTGCGTGAAAGCAAACGACGAAAAATTCGGCGGTTGGCGAATGATCCGTGGCGAGTTCGCAGGAAAGTTAAAGTAAAGCTTCAAGAAACGGTGGAAGCGGACCCCATACACGCGGCATTTTTTAGAAAGAGTGCGGAAAGAATTGATTGCAAAGGGATTGTGAAACACTCTTTGGGCAAAGAGCGAAAAGAGTGAGGGAGAAGTGTGACTGAGGGGGGTACACCCCCCATTACACGTATGGATGTCAAAACAAAGGAGATAAAAAATGGGCAATTTGTAAGTGAAAGAAAATAAAGGGGCTGGTGGAATTTGGTGGATGGGGAGGACGGGGAGAGAAAAGACTGGGGAAAAAGATAACGCTGAGACGCGGAGAACGCAGAGATGCGCGGAGAAGAGGGGCGTGGTCCGGAGATGGGGCTGACTATCACGACTGAGATTACCATATAGGTACGGTGGCTGTCAATAAAAAGTTGTAAGGCGTTTACAACGAGGTGGTTGGGGGTGGTTGGGTCGACGGGTCAAAAAGTTACAAGAGCCAAAAGGCGAAATTGGAAAATCAAAAATGGGAATCGAGGGTCAAAATCCGCACCCTGAAAACCGCAGGGATGCGGCACCCAAAGGCGAAGCTCGGAATCAAGGCGAGGCCACCCGCCGAATGGCCGCTCTCCGGTCGCCTACGGCTCCCTGCGAGCGGCCATTCGAGGAACGGAGCAAGGCAGAAGTCATGAGTTCAGGAGATGATCGGCACCCCATTTTCTGATGCATGTTGAGAGTTAGTTTCCGGCAAAATCTGACCTAGAGGAAGGGGGATTTGCCGTGAAGAGGAAACGCTTCTCTGTAGAGCAGATGGTCGCGGTTCTGAAGCAAGCGGAGGTAGGTGTGCCGGTGGTGGAGGTGTGTCGGAGGGTGGGGATCACCGAGCAGACCTTCTATCGATGGAAGAAGAAATACGTGGGCTTGGAGATCGACCAGGTCCGGCAGCTGAAGCAGCTTCAGGAAGAAAACGGAAAGCTGAAGAAGCTGGTGGCCGAGCTGAGTTTGGACAAGGCCATGCTACAGGATGTGCTCGCAAAAAAATTCTAAAGCCCTCGTGCCGCCGCCCAGTGGTGCACTACCTGTGCGGCGCGTATCGAGTGAGTCAGCGACATGCGTGTCGCACCGCGCAAGTCGCAGAGTCGACTCTTCGATACCGAAGCAGACGCGAGCCGAGAACCGCTCTTCGGCTGCGGATTCGCGAGATTGCCCAGGTCCGAATCGGTTATGGGTATCGCAAGATCCGGGTACTGCTGAAGCGCGAGGGCTGGCAGGTGGGCAAGAAGCTGGTGTATCGGCTGTATCGGGAAGAGGGCCTAACGCTGCGCTACAAGCCACGGCGGCGGCGATGCGCGGCAACGAATCGTCGGGAGCGATGCAAGCCCACAGCCCCTAACCAGGTGTGGAGCATAGATTTTGTGGCCGATCAACTGGCGGACGGACGCAGGTTTCGAGCTTTGACAGTGGTGGACGTGTTCACGAGAGAAAGTCTGGCGATCGAAGTGGGACAAAGCCTAAAGGGAGAAGACGTGGTGCGCGTGCTGAGCCGAATTGGCTTGCAACGGGCGGTTCCGAAAACGCTTTTCTGTGACAACGGCACAGAGTTCACTTCCCAGGCGATGGACTTATGGGCGTATCATGCGGGAGTGCGTATCGATTTTTCACGGCCCGGGAAGCCGACCGACAACGCATACGTGGAATCGTTCAACGGCACGTTGCGGTTGGAGTGCCTGGACGCCCACTGGTTCACGTCGCTGGCGGACGCAAAGCAGATCATCGAGGCTTGGCGACGAGAATACAATGAGAGTCGTCCTCACCGGGCTCACGGGGAGAGGACGCCACACGAAATCGCTTGTGAATTCGCGGCTAGCCGCGAATTCACAAGTACCAAAACTGCCGGAGACTCACTCTCGGGATGACGCAGAAAAAGGGGACCGCTCAAGAGATCTGGGTGTCGTATGATCCTGTGCGCGGAGCTAGGGGGCAGGTCAAACCCAGGGTGGAACGAATGCGAGACAAGGATTTCCGGTGGGGCATACGTTTTTCGCATTCTTCAATTCTTTGGAGATTTCTAAATTCTCCGGAATCTGAGAAGCCGAAGAAACAATGATCAGGTCTGGATGCAGTCTTGTCCCCAAGTCGGATAGCCCCTTCTCAAAGTCGCTTGTTTCATACGTCGTTACAAGGATTGGCTTTCCATTTTTGGCCCTTGGCTGCCCAGAAGAGAACTCGTAAGACACCTTGGTGAGCCAAGGTACAAACGGTGCGTTTATATCCCGGTAGCAGCGGAGGACCACAACTTGCCCATCAGATTTCGCAGGCGCCTTACACCCGGAAATATTTAGAAGCAGAAGTAGTACCAGCCCAGTGCATTGTCTAATCATTTCTTTTTATCCGAACAGCCTTCACAACAAGTGCAAAAGTTAGAGGATCCCATAAAGTTGGCCACGTTTCTGCATGTGCTGTAAGTGTACTTGCCAGGCTTTTTTGCCGCTTCGCATCTATGGACAAATTGCTTCGTAAATGCGACCCAGTCGGCATAGTACTTACCATTGTTTGCGTAGGGATTGGGGCCTTCCTCGTAGAAGAGTCTCGTGTCTCCGGTTTCGCAAAAGTTGAGAGGAGCCGGCTGCGGCACGCCCGGCTTTGCCAATGGTGGGTCTAATAACTTATGCGCGAGCCAATTGAGAGAACCCCAGAACCATCCGTCATTATTATTGTTATTCCCTTGGAGGCCAAATGGATCCGTACGTGTGGTCGAATCGTTTGCTGCGTACCGGTAGAAATTACCGTCAGCTCCAAATCTAAGTGGGTCCTCGGTGGTAAACCTCCCGATGGCTGGATCGTAAGTATCTGGCGCGATAGTACGATGAGGTTCCCTTTTCACCATTTGTTCGCCCGAGCCGTGTACGACACAGGTTTTGGCTTGAATGGAACATTACGTTCAGTATACGTTCCATCGAACAGCCAGGAGT
>Ga0210398_10000311_pt1 | contig 58052 bp, 47 predicted proteins | sample IncBWC4OmetaG_FD_161047 | JGI IMG/M metagenome (GOLD analysis project Ga0210398, IMG submission 161047) | Forest soil microbial communities from Barre Woods Harvard Forest LTER site, Petersham, Massachusetts, United States - Inc-BW-C-4-O | ecosystem: Environmental > Terrestrial > Soil >...
AGAAAGTCGCCAAAATGTGGGCGCAGGAGAAAACGATCCCTGAGATCGCCACGGCAATCGACCGAGTGGGCAAAGGTGATGACAAGTTTCATGCGCTTCGCATTTTCTTGACGAAAATGCACAAGGGTTACCGGGACGCCGAAGGCAAAATTCTGAAGCTTCCGTACCGGGTTAGCGCCACGACAGTGAAGCTCGCTACCAAAGCGGGCAGGAAGGCATCGGCATGACGGATAGAGTCGGCAAACTTTTCATCGCCTATCCCCCGCTCTGCAAGTGCCTCGTTTGCGATTTGCTATTCACGTGGGAGGCGAGTCGAGTGCATTCCGACGAAATTTGCTTCCCCGGTCCCGCAGGATGTCCGCCAATCCCCCGAGGCGTCACGGCAGGAACCGCATGAGGGTCGCACTTTACGCGAGGGTCAGCACGCTGAACGGTCAGCACCCAGAAATGCAACTTTCGGAGTTGCGCGAGTACGGTGCTCGGCGAGGCTGGGAAATTATCTCTGAGTACGTCGATGAAGGTGTCTCTGGTTCCCGTGAGCGTCGGCCTCAACTCGACCGCCTCATGGCTGATGCACATCGGCGCAAGTTCGATCTGATTGCGGTCTGGAAGATCGACCGTTTCGGCTGCGTATTCCGGAGCATGTGAATACCGATTCCGGGGCGATGTGAATAAAGATTCCGGGAGGATGTGAATAAGGATTCCGGGCATGTGAATAGAGATTCCGGGGATGTGAATAATCCGAACCGCGATGAAAGAGGCGGGTTGGAACCGGGGTTGATATTGACGTTTCTGGATCGAGCTTTCTGAGTAGGAGCGGATAGCGGTGCTGGACAACCAAATGGGGATTTCTCCTCTGGCTGGAGGAGAAACCGAATGTCCCAGAAGGCTCTGTCCATGCGAAAAATCAAAGAAGTGTTGCGCTTGCGGTACGATCTTGGGCTGCTGCAGAACGAGATCGCCCGTAGTTGTTCGATCGGCCAAGCCAGCGTTCATCGTTATCTAGAACGGGCTTCGGCGGCGGGTCTGAGTTGGCCTCTTCCCGAGGATTGGGACGATCGCCGACTGAATGAATTGCTTTTTCCCGCTGCACCGGCGGGTGGCAGTCCATCGGTCCGGGGGCCCGTCGACTTCGCCGTCATCCATCACCAGCTGCAAAGCAACAAGTATGTGACGTTGCAACTGCTCTGGGAGGAGTATCGCCAGAGCCAGCCCGAGGGATATCGCTACAGTCGCTTCTGCGAGTTGTACCGGCGATGGCACCGGAAGCAAGACGTGGTTCTACGCCAGGAGCACCGTGCCGGCGAGAAGATGTTTGTCGATTGGGCCGGTGCCACCATTCCGATTTACGATCGCGAAACGGGGGCGGCCCAAGCGGCCTCGCTGTTCGTAGCTGTACTAGGCGCCAGTTCCTACGCCTTTGCGCGAGCCACACTCAGCCAGGACCTTTCCCACTGGATCGAGTGTCACGTCCTGGCCTTCGAGTTCTTCCAGGGCACCAGTAAGTTAATCGTCCCGGACAATCCTCGCACCGGCGTCACTCGTGCCTGCCGCTATGAGCCCGACCTGAATCGCACCTACCTGGAGATGGCACAGTTTTACGGCGTTGCCATTATGCCGGCGCGGCCCTACAAAGCCCGGGACAAAGCCAAAGTGGAAGTTGCTGTGCTCCTGTCAGAACGCTGGCTCATCGCCGTGCTGCGCCACGATAAGTTCTTCTCTCTCGCCGATCTCAACCAAGCCATCGCGAAACTCCTGGAGCGCATGAATCAGCGTCCCTTCCGCAAGCGGGAAGGGAGTCGTGCCTCGCTCTATGCCGCCCTAGATCGACCTGCGTTGCAGCCGCTTCCCGCCGAACGCTATGTCATGGCCGAGTGGAAGACGGTGCGCGTGAACATCGACTACCACATTGAGGTCGATCGCCACTATTACAGCGTTCCCTATGCGCTGGTCGGCGAACAGCTCGAAGCACGTTTCACCGCCCACACGGTGGAGATCTTCCATCGTGGAAAGCGCGTGGCGTCGCACGTGCGCAACTTCACTGCCTATCACCACAGCACGGTGCGCGAGCACATGCCCAAGAGCCATCAGGCGCATCTGGAGTGGACCCCCTCCCGGTTGATTCATTGGGGAGAGAGCGTGGGCGAGGCCACGGCCCAAGTCATTGGCACCATCCTGAACAACAAACCGCATCCGGAGATGGGTTATCGCGCCTGTCTGGGCATTCTCCGGCTGGCCAAGACCTATTCCAACCCTCGGCTGGAAGCGGCTTGCCGACGCGCTCTCCAGGCACAGGCCTGTTCCTATCCCAGCCTGAAGTCGATCCTGACACGAGGCCTGGACGGACAACCGGCCCTGGCGCAGGAACCGGAACGCTCCAGCCCGCAGCATGAAAACCTCCGCGGCGGGAACTACTACCAGTCCCACACCAAGCTCGTGCAATAAACGCCAATTGAGGAGGCAAGGAACATGTTGAATCAACCCACGATCGAGAAACTACACACCATGAAACTGCACGGGATGGCCGATGCCTTCCGCGCTCAACTGGAAACCACCGAGTCGCACCAACTCAGTTTCGAAGAACGTTTTGCCCTGTTGGTCGATCAACAATGGCTGTGGAAAGAGAACCGGGCCCTGGGGCGCCGGCTGCGCTGTGCCAAGTTGAAACAACGCGCCGTGATCGAAGATGTCAACTACCAACATCCCCGCCAGCTGGATCGCAGGCTCTTGCGTACGCTCGCCAGCAGCGAATGGGTACGCCAGAAACTCAATCTAGTTTTCACCGGTCCCACGGGTATCGGCAAAAGCTGGCTGGCGTGTGCCTTGGCACAGAAAGCATGCCGGGAAGGATTCTCGGTTCTGCACAAGAAAACCAGCGAGTTGTTTCGCGAACTGGCCGTAGCCCAGGCGGATGGCAGCTTGGGCCGGATGCTGCTCCGGTTGGCGCAGATCGATGTGCTGTTGCTCGATGACTTTGCCATGGCGCCCCTGAAGGACAGTGAGCGCCGTGACTTTCTCGAGGTCTGTGACGACCGCTATCGGCTCCGTTCCATGATTCTGACCTCACAGATGCCGGTGGCCCATTGGCACGAACAGATCGGCGATCCCACCGTTGCCGACAGCATCCTCGACCGATTGCTGCACAACGCCTACCGCATAGAACTCAAGGGCGAGTCCGTACGCAAGACGCTCGGTCGCAAGCCCGACCAGGAGGATGGCCAATGAGTGGAGGAACTCGTTTCCAACTGAAGCAGCCGACTGGCTGGTTTGCCGCCGGCCGGGAAGTTTGCTGCGCCCTCGAACTGCTTTCCGACGCAACTTTCAAACTGTTTGTCTGGCTTTGCTTACACGCCGAGCGGGGCCGAGGCGCTCTGTCGGCTACCCCGGCAGAGTTGGCTAGAGCGTTGTGCAGAAAGGAAAGCGATATGCATCTTGCCCTCGAAGAACTAGAGCAGCAAGGTGTCTGCACCCTGAGAGCAGACGGAGTCATCGAGATCAGAGATCGCTTCTGGCCTTATCAGCGCGAGCACGATTCCGCTGCCAGCGACGAATCGCGACGCTATGTGGAAGAAGTGAAACGTTGCTTTCTCCAGCGCCGCTGCGTACACAGTAGCTTTACGGCTGCCGATGAGAAACTGGCCCTGACGCTCCATCATCGCGGTGTCTCGCTCCTCCACATCGAGCGTGCCATTTTGCTGGGCGCCCTGCGCAAGTACGCTGCGGTCCGCCAGAACGGACGCGGCACGCCGATCAGCAGCTTGCACTACTTCGCCAACCTCTTCGATGAAGTCCAACAGGAGATATCGACTCAGTACTGGAACTATGTCGCCCACAAGGTGAATACATTCGAGCAAACTGAGCTTTGGGCTGTCCCATGCCGGACTCTGGAAAAGTGAAATGCGCCCCAAAAAAGACAAAACCAGGGATGCTGTGGGTCGACCGAGTCGGAGATCGTCGCTCTCAAACGATCCTGGCGCGGATATCTTTCCGCAAAAAACGGAAACAGACACAAAAACAAGAAAACGAGCAAGAACGAAGAACTGGTTTCACTTCAGGAAAACTAAGAGACGAAACAATGACAAAAACGGAAACGAAACAATGCTGAATATGAATCGTGCACCTTGATTAATCTCGAAGATGTCGGGCATGATTGTAATCCCAGCGTCGCTGCGCTCCGACTTTATTCACATGGCCGGAATGACCATTCACATCGCGCTGGAATCGACTATTCACATCGCCGGAATACGCAATTGCGAACGTACTTCTGACTTCAAGAAGATCCCGCGCGATGAGTTGCGCTGGGCAGCACGGTTGAGGTAGACCGCAACTTCGAAGAGTGGTTACTGCGAAAGAAGAAAGACGATATCGGGAAGCGGTTCCGAACGATTGCGGCGCGGCGCGCCGCCCCCTGGCGGGGGGTCCGCCTATGTCAGTCGGTATGGGTCTTGGTGATCCGCGCAATCATCTATGGCATTTCCTGCCACAAGAGTTTTTTGTCGATAACATCTTTAAACTCTTTGGAGAGCTGGGGGTACAGCAGATGCTCAATCAGTTCTTTGACCGGGCCATATATTACTCGATACTGGCATACCACGAGGAGGTCCGGCATTACGATCCGGATCGAACCGGGCGAGACGGGAGGTTCATTGCCGGAACTCCGGGATCGGCATGACTTCGCGTGAAGAGTCGAAGGAGAAGCACGGCAGACCAGTGCCTGCTACCTTCGCGCGGTTTTTCCCAAAGATCGTGCAGGAAGCAATGAGGCGACCTTACAGGATACCCGGGCGTGATGATTCCAGGTAATTCAAGGTCTTCATCCAGAGCGGGTCCAGGCGCTCTTCACGTTTCTCAACTGCGAATCTCTCACAGTGCGCGAGGCGGGCGATCTCTTGTGTGAGCAGTTGGTCCCAAAGTTTCCACCCCAGTCGGACAGCAAGTTTTCTGCGATCTGAGCCGCTCCCGAGCCGTATTCCCGCTCGATCGTGATGATTCGGATCACGCGTCTATCCAAATGCTCAGATGCGGCTACCAGCGTGTCCTTGACAGATACAGTTCGCGTATCAGAGACGCGCAAAGGCACCTGCTCGTTAATCCTTGATCAAGCGGCTCATTTTTTGCCTTGCTTACACCCCTGACCAACTGAGGTCAAAGTGGCGTTCTTGGACGCGATTTTGCAGTCATAGAACACGCCATCCGAATCGAACAACGTGTAATTTTGCGAACTCGATGTGGGACTCACGTCGGTGGCATTCACCGCGTTCGTGAGCGAGCTGAAGTAGAGGGGGAACCCATCGAACGAAACCTGCTCGCTGCTGTTGTATTTCTGAGTGAACGCCTCGGTCTGGCCGAATGGAGCGCTGGTTACGGGAAAGGTGAAATGAACCGTGAACGGGAAGCTCCATTGCTGATTAGTCGCGACTGTCCCAGCCCAGCTCGATACGATAGTCTCGGAAGAAAGGCTCGTGTCAATCGAAGTGTTCTGGTCAAGCACCGTGAAATTTGCGGTATCGAAGTCGATCTTCTCCGTGCTGGAAAAGTTTTGCCGCTGCGAGATTGAAGTAGTGACCTTTCCATGGGACGTGTTGACATATCCTGCGATCGTGAAACTTCGGTTGGATTGGACGGCGATGCTTCCCTTGACCGTCGCAGTCCCCTGCAGGTCCTCGGTGACCACGGGATTTGGGTCGGTCAGTGTGTTCTTGGTGACCGCGCCGGTGACCTGCGCAGTCCCCGGGTCGAGGTAGAGCAGGAGCGATGCCGCCACCGAGAAATAGCTGTCGTCGTTGAAAACGCTCAACGCGACCGTATGGGGTTGGCCATTGCTCAGCAAGCCGGCGAAAGGAGTAAGGTTTACGCGGTAGGGCACAAGATCGAGAGTCTGGGCACCCGGAATCGGCATCCAGACGTCCGGCAAGTCTCCGGTGAAGACCCAGGGTGACACGGGAGAGATGCCTGCCGGCTGTCCGTCAATCGTGACCTCAGTCTCGCGGAAATTTGTGTTTCCGCATCCATAAACCTCGTTGATGCTGTTCAGGTTATTCGGGAAGCAGCCCCACCAGGTCTCGTCGATGAACTGGTTTTCGGTGAGTACGTCGAGATAGGCCTGTACGGTATTGGTGGGCAGCGTGAACGTGGTCGAGAGCTGGTCGCCCGGCTGTAGCGTAGCCGGCAGGCTTACACTGCCGCCGCTGTTCGTTTGCACCAATGGAAGCACTTGATCGGGCGTTCCCTGACCCCAACCCTGGCCGTGCTGGCCGTTGCCCCGACCCCTCTGCGCCGGATAGAACTCGATCTGCGCGTTTACCGTAAAGACTCCATTCAAAGTGTTGCCGGGCGGGCAGTCCGTAGTGCAGTTGATCAGGATCACCGTGCCCTGCTGCGCGGTGGACAACGCGGCGCTGTAATCGGTTATGTCCCGCTCCACATGCCAGGTATTGGTAACGGTCGACAACGGCTCCGGCGTCGTGCCGAAATAGAGGTTCAGGTTTCCCAGATAAATGATCGCCGTCCGGTCGAACTGGGCCCCCGCGTTCTCGCTGAAGTCCGCTTCCAGCACCACTTTCTCCCACGGGCCGGAACAGTTTTCCGGCGGCGTGAACTGGAAAGTTTGAGAGTCATCAGAAAAATGCGCGAACTGGTAATTGCTAAAAAGCGGCGCCACACAGGGTTGCTCAGGCGGCCGCGGCACCAGCGGATCGGCCGTCACCGTGAACTGCGTGCCGATTTGCCGGTTCGTGCTCTGGGCGAGGACCGTACCGCTTGAGATCAGTGATGCTGCAAGCAGTGCCACAAATGGAAGTTTTTGCGAACAGCGACGACGTAGTTTCATAGCGGACTCCTTCATTAGTCGGTGCTTGGACGGACCGCAGTCTTAAGATCGAGGATTCCACTTATGGCATCGGCTCCAGAGATTGTCAAGGATTTTGTGATCGAATTTCGCCATATCGATCACTTACTTGCTCGCTATGCAAGATTATGCGCATTATGCGCAGCAGAATGCCAACCGAAACCCGTCAGCGCAGGCGTTGCTCGCGGGGCGCGAAAAATGTCGACATTCGGCTCCGTGAATGTAGTCCATGATGGCGGCTGGATTCACCCTGGCGAATGGCGTCGTTATATTTCACCCGAGCGTCGGTAGAGATGACATCGGACACCCGGTGCACGAGGTCTGCGTCCCATGTAGCCGCCAGGCCAATCGCCTGCGGAAAGACGGTGGCACCCCCAGCACGCGCCCACCATGCAGCGCCCGCCTCATTCCACCAGTCATAGGCGGGAATATCCAGAGGCACAATGGCGGGCACAGAATTCCGCATCGGCAACACTTTTTCCTGCAAAGTCAGGCTGCCCACGAGATCGGCTGCCGGTTCTTCCGGACTGAGGTCCGGATCGCGGAATGGCGGAACGCTCGCGCTGTTCTGCCCTCTCAGAAGTGGCAGCAGAAAAAGAATAGCCAGAAACAGCCCACGGTTCTTCATTCGAGCAAGCACCGAGGCGAACGACATCAATTTGTTTCCCTTGCTCAATGTAAGTTGGCCAAGGTGAGAACGACGACGCGATCGGCCTCATCGTTTTTAGGCAGTGGAACTTTCAAAATAAGGCCGTCCGCATTCTGCGAAAAGTTGACGGAAGAGGCGTCGAGCATGGAATGAGCTTCCACCACTTTCCCTGGGATCGGCGGAAGCGCCAGCAGCGGAGCGTGCCAGCTAAGAATGTGCACGTATATCTTATTGTCCTTTTGGGTCGTTACTCCCCATTCACCAGGAGCGACGGGGCCTCCCCGAGTGCCATAGATAGAGTCGCCGTATTTTGAGAGCCACGCCCCTACCGCGGTGAGACGCGTGACAAAATCCTGCTGGATCGCACCGTTGGGCATGGGGCCGATGTTCAGCAGCAGGTTTGAATTATTGCCTGCGGCTTGAACTAGTTTCCGTTCCAGTTCCGCTGGACTCTTGTATTTACTGTCTGCAATGTTGAATCCCCATGAGTCATTGAGCGTGTCGCAGCTTTCGAGCGGCAGTTGATGGCTGACGGAAGTGGTGTTGAAGCCGGCTGTGTTCTGACCGGGAAGATCGCGTTCGAAGGTCTGCACATCTTCGCCCGGTTTCGGGTTCTGATGATGGTTGGGAATAATGAGCGCCGCCGGCTGCAACTGGTGAATGAGGGCATACGTCTGGGGGAGGTGCCAGTCGGCGTCCGGCTTGTCCCACATGCCATCAAACCAGATACCGCCAATCGGTCCATAATTGGTGAGTAGTTCACGCAACTGTCCATCCATGTAGTCATTCAGGTAGGCGTTCCAATCGCCGTGGTTCGGGCGACCGTTGTCCCATGAGGTCACCCCCCGCGGATAGTAGTCGGCGTTGTGCCAATCCAGTTGCGAGTAATAGAAGAAAAGCTTGATTCCCTGGCGGTGACATTCCTCCGCCAGCATTTTCAGAGGGTCTCTTTTATACGGCGTCCGCTGCGTGATATTCCAATCCGAGATTTTCGAATCGAACATGGCAAAGCCATCGTGATGGCGGGACGTGATGGTGATGTACTTCATGCCTGCTGCTTTGGCCAGAGCGACCCACGCCTTGGCGTCGAATTCTTCGGGATCGAAAAACTGAGGCAGGCGATTGTATTCATCGAGCGTCAATGCGCGGTTATGGAAGACCCATTCGCCGTCGCCGAGAACACTGTATACACCCCAGTGAATAAACATTCCGAATTTTGCATCTTGAAATTCCCGGCGCGCCTGCAGGTTCTCTGGAGAAGGCTGGTAGTCGCTACAGTCCGCGAGAATACCGCCGACCATAAGGGCCACGGTTAGAACACATGTTGTGACGGTGAACCGCCGCTGCTTCGCCATATTTCGTTTCTCCGTATTTCGTTTCGTCCGTCCAGTTTAATCCGTCAGAAGAATTCGGCAGAGTTTCGGCACAACGATCGCTACGGTAGAGGAACGGGCGTGATGTAGAGTTACCACGAAAGGCTGGTTCCAGTTCGGGAGGAAATCGAATTTGTACCCAGGGGATGTACGCTGGGCACAACTCGCTCAAGGTCGACTAGGCGAACCACAAACACGCGTCAGCGTCAGACTTCCCAGAAGACTTTTGGCCCTTGCGTCGTAAGATGGCGATCCATGTTGTCATAGAATCTCAAAGATAACGAGATGGCTAATGAGGGTAGCGCGAGCCTTACGATTTGCCCTCTGCGCCATCGCGCGGGCGCCAGCCGGCGCCCTTGACCAAACGCACCACAAAACGGCGTGGACATGGGACGTTCTGCTTGGTTCCGGTTCTGACAAGAAGCCGGTGCTACTCGCAGATGCCGCCGAGGCGGTCGATGGTTATCAGGTCAGTGAGTTAAGATCCCTGATTCTGCCAGGGGACCATGAACAGCTGCGTATGTTGCACCTGTTTGGCGGGACCGGAAGCAAACCTGACTCTGGAGTATCTCCTGTGGCAGTTCCCAACGCCCGGAGCGGTCGTCACAGATGATGAAAACCGTAGTCGTCACTGGATACACGGACGGGAAGACGCGCACCATGGCGCTAGCAAATGCCGCGGTCCTCATGGCACAGGCCGGGGGCCGCGTGTGCCTCACATCGCTTGCTCGAAACGCCCTCGATCTGGACCTTCTGCTTTGGGGCGAGGATACGAAAAAAGTGCAAACATCGAGAGGCCTTCCTGGTATTAGCGATCTCATTACCGAATATCAGGATACCTTGCTCACAAGCGCCTGGACGGATGTTAATACGCTTGAAGGTGACCCGCAGACTTGCCAATACGGGACGTTACGCCTGCGCCGCCCGTCTTCCATTCTGCAAACGGTGGAGCCGGCAACGGAGGGGAGAAAGCCGGTGCACTTGCTAAGAGGTGGGCGTCGCCGGTTGTCCTTGGACGAACCGAAGGAGGTGGACGATCCGCGCATTGACTGGCGCGACTTCTGGGCGAACTCTGCGGGGGCGGCTTTCTTCGAACATATCAAATGCGATCTTGCGGCGGAACATGACTGGTTCTTCATCGAGTGCGATGTGGTTGAACATCGTGAGTTGGTCCTCCTGCTCGCGGCCGAGGCCGACATTGTGTTGCTGCTCTCCGACTATGGCGACGGGGCCCAATCTGACGCCTATCATTTGGCCAGAGAGCTCCGTCCAGACACGGCAGAGCGCCCGACCATCATGGCCCTCCCGGCAGCGGTACGCAACGAAGAGGTGGAGATGTTGAGAAGGCAGAGGGAGCACTTCGATGAGCACTTCCGGCCGTTCGCCCCCGGCGATTTGCCTCGCTACTGGTTCGCTCAAGCCGAGGTTCCGTACGTGCCCTACTACATGCACCGCCATGTCCTCATCGTTCGGCAAGACCGTTCGGGACTTTACGAGCCGCTTTACATCGCCTACAAGTACATCATCGATACCTTGCAATCGATCGCGGGGAATCTGCCGGCGTCGGTGTCCAGCGCAAGTCTTGCCGAGAAGTTCGCCGACGCTTCTCGGCGCGCACGATGGGACGTTTTTATTTCCTATTCCAGCAAGAACCAGGAGACCGCCGTTAGGCTCCGAGAGTGGCTCCGCAAGTGCGAACTGCGGGCTTTTTTATCTTCCAGCGACTTGAGCTTCGAAATTGGAACCAGCAAGTGGCTCGAAGCCGTTGACTCGGTGCTTGAGCGCTCGGGCGTTCTTGTTTTGCTGGCGACAGAGGAAGCGTCCAGCTCAGAGTGGGTGGAGCACGAACTTGCAGAGTTCTCGAAGTACAAACGTCTAATTCTGCCGTTGAAATTCGGGGAGCACCCTCTCCCGCAGGCATTAACGGCATATCAGATCCTGGAATGGGATGGCAGCACAGCGGAGCCAAAAGTCATGCAAAAGATCTTGAGAGTAATCCTAGGGGGTCTGACTCTGGCGCGAGATCGAAAACCGCTACCGCTGAACTCTTGACTGTCCCGCGAAAACCGAGGGCGGTGATCGTCTCTACCGCAACCGTTGGCCATAAACGAGCTCGGAGGAAATCAAGGGCGATCACCTCGAAGCCGAGTGCTGGGGAGTCATCGGAACTAGCCCAATTGGCAGGTTCACGAATCTTCCAGTAATTACACGCACCTTCCAAGACCGCGGAGCTGGAGGCGATAGCTGAGTGGGGTGGTTCGCAACGTGCGCATGAAGGCGCGTCTCATGGCGTCGGGATTGGAGAAGCCACAAGCCACGGCGATCTGGAGCAGTCCTTTTCTGGTTCGCTCCAACATCCGTTGCGCGGCTTCGATGCGCACCTGCAGAACGTAGCGGGCCGGCGAGACTCCCAGCTCTCGCGTGAACACGCGCTCGAAGTTGCGTACGCTCATGGCCACGCGGCGGGCAAGAATCTGGAGAGAGAGCGGCTGGTCAAGATTTTCCGCAATCCAAACCTGAAGTTCCTGAGTGCGAGCGCGCTATCACTTGCTGGCCGGCGACCCGAGGCCGAGACTCATGGTTGGTCGCAGAGTCAAGATCTCGACGGTCGTCTTCGCGATCAAGTGTTCGACCCCGTCTGGCTCCATACCTCACTTCTTCTCAGTTCCACTCAGCTCCGGAAGGTACTGCGTGACCGACGCCAGATATCCACTCGCAGCTACCTTGCGCCCACGGTCGCGATACCACTCCGCGCTCGTCCGGGGCCCAGGTGCCCAGGCCATCCACATAGCGGTTAAACATGCAGAAGGCTGCCGCAATGAGCACGGTGTCATGAATCTCCTTGTCCGTCGCGCCGTCGCGGCGAGCCGCTGCTATATCACGATCGCTTACCTGCTTGCCGCTCCGTTGCACCTTTCCCGCAATCGCCAGCAGGGCCTTCAGCTTCTCTGAAATGTCCGCCTGGGCAAAATTAAGTTTCACCTTCGCCACCAATTCTTCGTTTCCATTCAGGTGGGCCGCGGGAATCGATCCGTGAATCGTTTGACAATAGTAGCAATCGTTTTGCGCCGACACCTAAGTCGCTATTAACTCACGCTCGCCAGGAGTCAGAGTGCCCGCCCCCTGGAGAAGAATGTCCACCAGTTGATTCATTGGCAGAGCCGTCTCGGGCCGAAAGGCAAACAGACCTCGAATTCCGGACAATCCTTCTGGAGTAGGGATGTGAGACATCAGAGAGTCCTCAATTTGCAATCGGAGAACAGCGAAAAACCACAGCGCTCGGTCGTTCCTACGGACCGAGCAGCTGAACTTGGCGGCCTCAAGGGACGACCGTGATGAAAAACAATTGGACGTCGCGACAAGTTAGCCGGACGAAAGTTGCAACGCAATAATCGAAAGACACTACGGCGCTGTCTCTTCGCGCCCTCCGAAAATGTCCGATACTCCTTTCACATTATTGACTCGCCTTTGAGCCCACCTAATAATCGCCGAACTTCCGATTCAGTGGGTGAGATGTCGCTGGCGTTTTGAACCGTTCGCTTGTCGCGGTTGTTTTCATTTCATCAATGGCGATTCGAGGGAAAAATGGGGAAGGGTGTGAGCAGTCTGAGTAAACTTGCGTTTCTAACTGTGCCAATCTTTGCAGTTTTGAACGTCGTAAGTTTGAACCTCGCCGCACAGCAAATCACAGGAAGCATTCGTGGAACGGTTCTAGATCCAAGCGGAGCGATTGTCCAGTCTGCTACCGTCACGGCAAAGCAGATCGAGACTGGCCGGACACGGGTTGCGGTCACTGATCATCAGGGAGAGTATGTGCTGGTCGAACTCCCGATCGGGCATTATCAGTTAGAGGTTCACGCACAGGGTTTCGAGAAGTACTTGCGGCAAGGAATCTCATTGGATGTCAACGAGACTGCGACGGTCAGCATTCACCTCAAGCTCGGTTCGGAGACGCAGCAGGTTCAAGTGAGCGCGGATGCAGCCTTGGTGCAGAACACAGTCAGCAGTCTCGGGCAAACCGTGATGGAGCGCGAGATTCTCGATCTCCCGCTGGACGGGCGCAACTTTTCCCAGTTGGGACTTCTTCAGCCCGGAGTCGTGCCCTTGACTCCCGGACTGCTCGAAGCCGGCGGGCCGGCCCGGCAGAATCAGGCCTACGCCGTGGACGGCCAGCGGCCGGAATCGAACAATTTTATGATTGACGGCGCCGATAATGAGAGCTCTGTGGATGGTGGATTCGTGCTCAAGCCGCCGATCGACGCGATTGCCGAGTTCAAAATTCTTAGCCACAACGCGAATGCAGAGTTCGGACGCAACACTGGCTCCACGACCAATATCGTTACGCGCTCAGGGAGCAATTCGTTTCACGGGGCCGCCTGGGAGTTCCTGCGCAACGACGCGATGGATTCGTCCGATTACTTCACGCAAAGCGTGCAGCCGTTGAAGCAGAACCAGTTCGGCGCTACCTTCGGCGGACCGATTCTTAAGGACAAGACCTTCTTCTTCGGATACTACGAGGGCTTCCGCAACCGGCAGGGTGAGACTGTGCCGGCAACCGTGCCTTCTGCGGCGGAAAGGCAGGGCAACTTCGCGGAAGAGTGCACCGCTGGTTTTGATTCCAATGGCCTCTGCAACAACGCGCAACAGCAACTCACATTCTTTGGAACTCCGGTGCCGTTCAACCAAATGACTCGGTTCACGCCCATCGATCCGACTGCGATGAATGTCCTGCCGTTTTTCCCTCTGCCCAACGTGGGAGAAAACGGCTTCATCGCCACGCAGACCCTGAGCGAAAATAACGATCAATTCGGCGTGCGCGTGGATCATTATCTTTCCCACGCGGACACTCTGAATTTCCGCTACATGTACAGCAGCGGCCCCACGACCGATCCGCTTTCGCCGGTGGGGGCAAACGTGCCGGGCTTTCCCGTCGGTGAGTATGACCGGGCACAGAACTTTGTGGCGCAAGAGACGCGCATTTTTTCGCGAACCACCATCGGCGTCGCCCGCTTTTCCTTCCTGCGCAATACTTTTCTGCTCGACGAGCACCTGAATCACGAGTCGCCGTCGGACTTGGGTTTCCAGTACGCTCCCACGTTGCCGTCAGCCGCCGGACCGCCGTTCATTCAGGTCGGGGGATACGCCTCGGTGGGCGACCCCATCACCGGACCGCGCAATACGTTTCAAAATACCTTTGACCTCTCCGGCTCCCTGAGCTGGATCCACGGCCGGAACGAGCTGAAATTTGGCGGAGGGTACCGGCGTGACCAGATCAATGCCTTGCAGGGTATCGCCAGTAACGGCTTCTTTGTGTTCGCCAACTTTCCCTACAGCGACGGATTTGCCAGCTTCCTGTCCGGCAATCCGGTGGTCTTTCTGCAGGGCGGAGGCAACTTCGCTCGCGAAATCCGTGACCGGGCCATCGATGCTTATGGTCAAGATACCTACAAGGTCACGTCTCGCCTGACTTTGAACCTGGGACTTCGTTACGAGCTGCCCTTTCCCTCTACCGAGAACCACAACGAGGTGAATCTCTTCGTTCCCGGAGCGCAATCGACAGTCGTTGCAAACGCTCCCGCGGGACTTCTTTATCCCGGCGACCGGGGCGTGCCCGCGGGCTTGATTCCCACGCAAGCGACGGCCTTCGCTCCGCGGTTTGGTTTAGCCTGGGACCCGCGGGGTGACTCCAAAACGGTGGTGAGCGCGGCCTACGGAATTTTCTATGAGCCCTATTACACCGGCGAGGGCGGCCCGCTGCAAGATCCCGTCAGCTCTCCTCCTTACCTCAAGACGCAGCAGATCAGTTTTCCCATCAACTCATTTGCCAATCCGTTTTATACGCCGAACCCCTTCAGTCAGGCCTTCCCCGAGCCGATGACACTGCTCGTAGTTGCTCGCAACCTGCATCTGCCCTATGCACAGGATTGGAATCTGAATATTCAACGGTCTTTGGGCGAGGACTGGCTTTTTCAGATCGGGTACGTGGGCACCACCGGTGTGAGGCTGCCGCGATTTATTGAGGGCAATCCTCCAGTCTTTGTCCCCGGCGTGGACACGACCAGCCCGGGCTGTTCCGTGGCGAGTCCATGTCCGATATCCACCGAAAATAACGTGAACCAGCGGCGCCTCTATTCCGGATGCACCTTAGCGAGCCCGAACAATTGCATCTACAGCTCGGTCGGTGAGATCGCGAGTGTCGCGAATTCCAGCTATAACGCCCTGGAAACCAGCTTGCGAAAGCGCTTCAGCTACGGACTGTCGTTCCTTGCCTCCTACACGTGGTCGCATTCCATCGATGATGTTTCTTCGTTCAACATTACCGGCTCCGCTTCGCAACCCGTTGCCGGAGAAAATGACCTGGCGCAGGATCCGTTTGATCTCGCGGCCGAGCGCGGGCGGTCCATGTTCGATTCCCATCATCGTTTTGTACTCAGTTATCAGTGGGTCCTGCCCTTCCTAGGACACTCCAGCAGTTGGTATGGGCACGTTCTCGGCAACTGGCAATTGAACGGAATTATGACTGCCATGAGTGGCGGACCGTTTACGGTATTCGACTCAAACGACGTTTCGCTCGAAGGGCAGGCGCCGGAGATCACGGGATTCTCCGCGAACCGCCCCAATCTGATCGGTAACCCAAACTCCGGGCCGCGCACGCCTCAGGAATGGTTCAACGTTAGCGCCTTTCAGCAACTCCAGCCGGATCCTCTCGGGCGGTTCGAGGTATTCGGAGACGAAGGCCGGAACGTAGTCCAGGGCCCGGGATACGTGAACTGGGACGCCTCGGTCTTCAAGAACATTCGGCTGACGGAATCCAAAGAACTTCAGTTCCGGGGTGAACTGTTCAATTTGCTGAACCATACCAACTTCCGCTTGCCGGTCAGCGACATCGAATCGCCGACTTTCGGGCAAATCCAGTCGGACGTTAGCCCGCGAGTGATTCAGGTGGCGCTGAAGTTTTTGTTTTAGCGATTTTGAGGAGGTCAACGTCATGGCTCACATCAAGGTACCCGAGCACCTGCCCGGCATTCTGGGCCCGATGGCTTTCAGTCCTGAAACGGCAAAACCGCTAAACGCGCTGGCGGAAGTGCTTCTCCGCGCGCCGAACAGTCTGTCCCCGGCTGACCGCGAGATGATCGCAACCTATGTCTCTTCTCAGAACGACTGTTATTTCTGCCAGCACGCGCACGGAGCTGTGGCCGCGTACCGTCTGGGTGGAAATGAAAAGCTGGTGAATGACGTGAAGCTCAACTTCGAGTCAGCCGCGATTTCCGACAAGATGAAGGCATTGCTCGCGATTGCCGGTAAAGTTCAAAAAGGCGGCAAGCAAGTCACCACCTCTGACGTCGCCCGCGCTCGCCAGCAAGGCGCAACCGACAAAGAAATTCACGACACTGTGCTCATTGCGGCTGCATTCTGCATGTACAACCGGTATGTGGATGGCCTGGCAACATGGGCTCCGAGCGATGCAAACATGTATCACGAGAATGGCAGGCGGCTGGCTGAAGTGGGCTACGTCGAGTCGACAGCGCAATTGCCTGCGCTCGAGAAAAAATATGCTTAGTCGGCGTTGGCAGCTCACCCCGTTCGCTCGAAGACTACTGCTCAGACTGTTGTTCGTCCTCGCGATCGCCTACCTTTCATTCGGAACGTTTGTCTGGTGGGCGATGCATCAGCCTCCAGAGACCTTCGGGCGGGTGATGGCCAAAATGCCTGGCCCTGTCCCCTTCTTACTTTTTCCCTTTGAAACTGCCTGGCTCCAGGCTCGCGCCGGAAGGCTTCGCACCGGAGATCCGGCGCCAGACTTCTCGTTGCTCAAGGTAGACAAAAGTGAGCGGGTTCAACTCTCCGTGCTAAACCAACGGCAGCCCGTGGTTTTGGTATTCGGTAGCTACACTTGACCGCCGTTCCGGCGGGAGGTTCCCGCCCTCAATAAGCTTTACCAGCAATATCGCGGGCGGGTTGCTTTCCTGGTGGTCTACATTACCGAAGCGCATCCCAGCGACGTTTGGCAGATGGAGAGCAATATCAAGGACAAGGTGGTTTTTGCGAGCCCGAAAACTGAAGAAGATCGCGCCTTCATCGCTGGGGCTTGCGTGCGAAAACTCGGTATAGAGTTTCCGGCCGTGCTCGACGAATTTGGCAATTCGACCGAACAAGCCTATACGGGCTGGCCTGATCGCATCTACTTGATCGACTCCGAAGGCCGCATTGCATATAAGAGCCGACCGGGGCCGTTTGGATTTAAGCCTGACCAATTGGCGACAGCACTGGTTCATACCCTGGGGCTGCAGGCACACAGGTAGAGAGCGCGCCAGAAGGCGATTGACGCAAGGCGAACGGGTATGCTGAAATCGGACCGGCTAGGGTTGAGTCGGTTCCATATCCTTGTCATTATTATCGGGTTCAGCTGCAGGAGGCCGCTTACACAATGTCAGAAAGCAAAGTTATCGCGAATCAGAAAACTATTGTCCAGAATCAGAAAACCATCATCGCCAATCAGGCTGCACTCCGGGCGAATCAGACCACGATCAAAAAGAACCAGGCGACCATATTGAAGAATCAGACGAGCATTCTCAAAAACCAGGGTGCTCTCGACACGATTCTCGAGAATCAAAAGGAGATTCTCGCCCGACTGCATAAGTGATTCCCGCACCAGAGTTGGCTCCTCACTTTCGCGAAGAAGCGGGCGCGGGAGACCGTGGGGAGGCGGTTTTGGAAAAAACAATGAGTTGGGCCCAAGTAATACCTTTGCCTTCTTTCACCGTGATGAACTGATTGGGCTTGATGCCGGAGATTGTATCCTTTTGGCCACTGGGCCAGACAATCTCGACGTTCACGGTCTTGCCCGCTTCCGGTTTGCCCAGGCCGAAGGTTACAGGCAGCTCGCTCTGGGACAAATAGCTTGAACCGGTCTTCACCATGGCAAACCGGCGCGTTCCTCCGTTGGTTCTCACCATCACCTTTGCGCCGATGCCATCGCGGTTCGATCGTGTGCCCACGGTTTTCACACGCAGCATGTCATTCTGGTTTCCGTTGTCGTTGCGCAGCAACCGCGCTGGCCCATTGTTGGCAGTAATCAATAGATCCAGATCACCGTCGTTGTCGAAATCTCCGTAGGCCGCGCCACGGCCCACGATCGGACGTTGCAGCGCGGAACCGAGTTTCGTGGTTACTTCGTCGAACTTGTTCTCGCCCAGGTTGTGGAAAAGATGTGGCGGTTGGGCATACTTCACCTGCGGCTGCACCACGCTGATGTCGTCGGAGACGTGTCCGTTGACGGCGAGAATGTCGGCAAGACCATCAAGATCGTAGTCAAGAAAGAAAGTGCCGAAGGTGAGCGACTTGGTCGAGATCCTGCTAATGCTCGTAGCCGGGGCTTCATCCGTAAACAAGCCCGAGCCATCGTTGTGGTAGAGCGCCATCCCCTCGTTGGTGAAGTTGCCGATCACCAGGCTCTGCCAACCGGAATTGTCGTAGTCGGCCGCATCCGTACCCATCCCGGCGCGCACCGTACCCGCATCGCTGTAAGCCACGCCGCTGGCGACTGCCACATCTGTGAAAGTTCCGTTGTGGTTGTTGTGGTAGAGCTTGTTAGGTTCGGTGTCGTTCGAAACGAAAAGATCTAACCAGCCATCGTTGTCGTAGTCCAATAGGGCAACCCCGAGCGACTTGCTCGTGGGATCGTAGAGGCCGGCGCGCCGCGTGACGTTCTCAAACGTTCCATCGCCCTTGTTGTGGAAGAGCGTCGAGCTTTGGCCTTTGTACCTCTGCGGAGTGCAATAAGACTTGTTCTTATTGTCCAGCGAGCAATATTGATCGGTCGCAATGGACCAGTCGATGTAGTGGGCGACGAACAGATCCAGCTTCCCGTCGTTGTCATAATCAAACCATACCGCGCTCGCGGAGAATCCCGGATCGTCCACTCCCGCCTGGGCAGTCACGTCAGCGAACTTGCCATTGCCAAGATTGTGGAAAAGATGATTGGAACCAACGGTGGTCATGTAAATATCGACATAGCCGTCGTTGTCATAGTCGCCTACGGCACAACCCAGTCCATACATCTCCACCGCGAGGCCCGCCTGCCGTGTCACGTCGGTAAACGTTCCGTCTCTATTGTTGTGATAGAGCGCGGGGAAGGATTTGCCAGATTTATGCCCCGGCCAGTCCATCGAATTGACCAGCAGGATGTCCTGCCATCCGTCATTGTCGTAATCCAAAAAGCAAACGCCGCTGCCCATGGTCTCCGGGAGATACTTTTTCCCGAAAGCACCACTGTTGTGTTTGAAGCGAATGCCTGCCTGGGCGGTGACATCGGTGAACTCAATGGGACCCGAGGGGCGAGAAGGCTTGGCGGCCGAGTCGACTGGAGCGGACTGGGGTTGAGACGCTGATGTCAGGGATATCTGTGCCGGTGTCGCAGCAGCAGCTTTCGGCTCGCTCGATGCCCTTGGCTTGCAACTCGCCAACATGAACAGAGCCAGCAGGGGACAAATGACACCGCACAGTGGCCTTTGAGGTCGAGGACCCCTTTTACTTGCAGTCACTGACCCACCTTTAGTGGTGCCGTGTTTGCGCGTCGCGAATCCAGCCAAATCTCGATCAGCATGGCCGTTGGACCAACGATGAAGAGCGCATAAAAAGGCGCGTACACAACTTGGGATAAGCGCAGCACCATTTCAAGCAGGGCCACCAGGAACACGACGAGGCATTGGCCTCGCCGGGAACGAACCGTGGTTTTCGGATCGGTAATCATGAAGAAAATGAACAACTGGTACATGGGACCGGTAATCGGTGCAATCTCCGATTGCCATGGGCTTCCGGTCAACCAGCTGCGAAAGAATGCGAAGGCGACGAACGACGCGACATAAATGCCGGTGATGTGAAAGCGTCGCAGGCGCCAAATGATGACTGAGCCCAGCGCCCAAATTACCAGCATGGGCAACAGATAGTTGCCCCACTGAATGCTCAACGTGGCCACCGTCTCGGCAGCTAGAAATAGCATCACAGAAATGCCGAAGTTAGATGGATTCCAGATGTGGCGGCCCTTCACCCGCAGCACATACTTGGACGTGATCGAAATTGCACTACACAGCGCATACGGCCAGAAGGCCGGCGAACGAACCAGAATACCGACGCTGATGCCCGTGATGTAAGCGCTGGCGGGGTGTATCCATTTGTGAAAGAAAATCCGGCCCAGCACCAGTTCGAGCAGAATACTTGTAACAATCGCCAGCAGCGTCTTCTGATAGCTTTCGAGAATGCCGAACGATAAGTGGCCCGCCAGCAGAATGCAGGTAATAAATGCGGGCGCGATGTAGCGGTTGTCGAGGCTAAACCGCGGCTTCCGCGGAGCCAGCACCTGAGGCGGCACGACCGGCACGCTCGTCTGCTGACTCATGCAGGCTCCTTCATCTTGTGCAACTGATTCGCCGCAGGTCTGTCGATGGTCTGCACCTTGCCCGACGGCCAGTGAATGACGGCCTTCTCCAGGTGCGGATTCCTGCCCAGACCGAAATGCAGCCGGCGGTCATTCTGAGCCGCAAAACCGGTGCCGCCGGAGACCTCTTGCACCTGCCGCTGATGGTTCCAGAACAGCGTAACTTGGGCGCCGATCGCGCTGCGGTTACTCGCCGTTGCTTCCAGCTCGAATTCGATCCATTCGTTCTCCGGCGCAACCGTGTTCTTGTAAAGCAGCAACGGCCCATTCTGGTTGGCAACCACCACGTCGAGCACACCACGATTCCACAAATCGACCAGCGCTACGGAACGTCCGTCGTAGATATCTGTAGCGCCAACGGCTTGGGCAACATCGACAAACTTGCCGGCGCCGTCGTTGAGCCAGACTCGCTTGCTCTGATAGCCAGACAAGCTGCGTCCTTCAAATGCCGGCCAGTTCTTGGCATCGCCGATGATGGAGCTGTTCCCGCCGGCCACTTTGGAGAAGTCGTACCAGTAGCTCCGCTTGTGGTCGAGAGAAATGTAGCCATTGGTGAGATACAGATCGAGCGTTCCATCGTTGTTCAAATCGCCGAACTGCGCGCCAAAACTCCATCCCCCAAGTTCCACGCCAAAGTCGCGCGCCAAGTTCTGATACTTAACCGTATTCCCCGCCGTAGCTTCCTCCGGCACCCATAAGTTATTCCCCTGGATGAGAATCCCGTCCTCGGAAATATTGGAAACGTAAACGGAGTATCTGCCCTGATTGAGGATATCGCCAAATGCAGCATTCATGCCGCTCTTGGGAGCGAAGCCGACGCCGGTCTGTTCGCCGACCTCGTGAAACCGCTGGCCATCGTTGAAGTAGAGCTCCGACACGCCGTAGTCGTTCGCCACAAACAAATCAGGGTGGCCGGTTCCGCGCAGATCTGCCGCGGCGGCGGCCAAAGCCCAGCGCCGGCTGCTGATGCCAAGCTGCGCGCTGACTTCTTCGAATTTGCCGTTACCGAGATTGTGAAACAAATACTTTCGTCCGCCGTTCTTGGCATATTCAAAGCTGTCGGGCATGATGCGCGTCGTCGTGATATGCCACAGATCGATGTCTTCGGAATAGTAGCCACCAACAAAAAGATCCAGGAGGCCATCCCCGTCGTAATCGAACCAGATGGCGGTGTTTGCGTTGATCCAGGGAGGCAGTCCAGCCTGCTCGGTTACGCGCGTGAAGCCATGGCCGTGGTTGTTGTGAAACAACTCCGGATGACCCCACTTGATGAGAAACAAATCTTCGTACCCATCATTGTCAAAATCTCCCCAAACCGCGCCGGTTGAAACTCCCGTGCCGGGCTGGTTCACGTCGGCAATGCCCAGTTCGCTGGCCACATCCCGGAATGTGCCGTCATGCATGTTGTGATAGAGAGAATTCTTGCTCCCGATCGCGCTATTCGTGACATAGATATCGGGCCAGCCGTCACGATCGAAATCGACGATCGATACCGATGCTCCCATCGAAGCAACCTCCGGCATGATGGGATCTAATTTCGGGTCAAGCTTCGGAGATTGATGGACAAACTTGATGCCTGCAGCTTGAGAGACCTCTTCAAGATAGAACCCATGGCGGGCCAATGCCGTCTTCGCGTCGGCTCTGGATTTGTCGGCTTCCCCCGCAGCCGACATTCGCTTGATCACAAAAGGAGTGGCCAATAGCCCCATAAAGAAGAGAACGAGAAAAATCCTGGCTACCCGGTTGCCTGTCATTTGCCGTTCTCATCCCGCAATGCGTTCTTGAAAACATCAGGAGTGACATAACGCGTGTGATAGTTTTTCCAATCGTCGGGATACTGCTGGTAAACCCACTCATCTTCAAGCCGGCCTGGCCGCGCCGTGTATTCATTCTTGGCGTGATACGGCAGTGGCAGCACGGTCTTCGAGAAGGTCGAATTATAGTCGCCGTCCTTGATCCAGCCGTCCCCGACGATTACAAAGTCGCGCACCCAGCCCGCGGGCGGAGGCGGTTGCTCCACGAAGCGTAGTGAGAGTTCATCGCCGGAATTCACGATCACGTAGCGATCGTCGATGCGCTTGATCAGTTCGCGCACGTCGCCGTAGCGTGTGTAATAGCCGATCAGATCGCGCCAGTGCTGCTTGCTCCCTTCGATCTGGTTGTAATCGGGCACTTCGGGCGCTCGCGCGGCGCCCGGCATATGCATGACGGAATATCCGCGATAATGAAGATCGGCCAGGCTGGGATCCAGAGTCACAGTCTTCAACGGAGTAAGGGGAGCAGCCTCCGCCCACTGTATGGCATCCCAGTAGATTTCCAGGTTCGTTCGGATCCGCACTTGGCGTGGAGTACCGGGCCGAAAGATATTGCTCAGATTAAAGAGGATCGTCTTGTTTCGCCCCGCGGGAAAGCCCAGATTGTCCTGAGCCGTAACCCAGCCGCCATGGCCATCGGGCACTTCAATGCTCAGCCCGTGCGCCCGCCAGCGGTTGCCTTGAGTGATGGCCACATTCACCGACGATTCAGTGTCGTGGATCGAGCCCTGCGCGATGAGAAAGAGCGGGCCGCTTTTCGGCGCGTCCTCGCCGAGGTCGACTTCGAGATAATGATCGCGCGTTATTCCCTGATATTGGCCTCGGCCAAAGCTGGCCAGGGCCTTACCGTCGAGCGTGCTAACGATATCGGTGACGTCCTGGCCGGTGTCGTCGATGGCGCGAGCGATCCGGTGCGGAGTGGCAACCGTCGTGATGCCCAGTTTCAGGGGTGGAATCACGAAACGCTCATCGACAAAGATCTCCGTGCCAGCGGGATGGTCGACGGCCATGAGCGCCAGATAGTCGTAATAATAGACTTCCCATAGCTCCGCGGTGATGCGTAAGTCGTAATACCCGTCGTGCGGTACGAGTTGGTCGCGGCCAATCTTGTACCACTCCCCGGTGGCTGCTATCTGCGCCGAGCCGAGTGTATTGATCCGCAAGCCGATGGCGGAACCCCAGGGAACCGCGTCCTTCACAAACTCCATCTGCTTTCCGTTGTAAGCGAACAAGAACGGACACGAAGCCTTCAGACGCTGCTCGGTCACGATGTCCATGTCCGCCTTCACGCCAAATTCGGCGCGCACGGTTCCATTCGGCCAGACCACCCGCACGACCTCGGACTCGGTTTGCTCCCCCAACCCGAAATGAAGTTGCGGACCGGTAATCGGTTGCTTCTGGACCAGCAAGCCAGAGCGAATTTCAATTTCGCCACCGACTCCGAATGGGTTGATGCGCTGGTCGCCAACCGCTTGTACCGCGTGCGGCCGAACCACTTGCCAGTGATAATTCTTCGATCCTTGATTGATTGCCTGTACTGGCTGTCCGTTGGCGGAAAGGCCCAGGAGATCTAGTTTGCCGTCCCCATTCAAGTCCGCGGCGTCAAACACCAAGGCCGGACCCGCGGGATGGTCCAAGGGCACAAAGTTGCCTTTGTCATCGCCAAGCCAGATCAGAGCGCCGGTGGCACCCAGTGTCTCCTTCGTAGGAGCCAGAAAAAGATCGAGGGCTCCGTTGTTATCGAGGTCAGACACGTGGAGTCGTACCTCGCCCACGAGATTGCGGTCAGCCTCCGGGACTCTAGCAATCTCGGCCGTGTCCCAGCTTTCGCCTTCGTTCTTGTCGGAAATCCGAACGATGGCGCCGTCAGCCTGCCCGGCGAGCAGATCTAGAACTCCGTCGTTGTTTGCATCGGCGACCGCAATCGCTTTGACCAGCGGCAAACCCGCAGGGAGCGGACGCTCGCGGAACTGGCCTTGCCGCTCATTCATAAAAACGTGCAGCCGGCCTCGACCGTCGATGATGGCGGCGTCGGGATTGCCGTCACCGTCAAGATCAGCCCAGGCAAATCCGCGCACCCCCGCGATTCCGGGAAAAGGGTGAATCGCCAGAAACGTGTCGTCGCCGTTGTTCCTCAGCACCACGGGCAGTCCTTCGCTCGCACCCAGCACGATATCGAGATCACCATCCGCTTCAATGTCAACCGCCCAGGCGCCGGTATAAGGAGCATTGACTACAGCCTTCGGCAATTTGCTCTGCGCGGTTACGTCAGTAAATGCGCCCGGACTATCCTGGCGGAACAAGCGGACACCACCCGCGCCTGCAAGCACGAGGTCGGTTTTGAAGTCGTAGTTGAAGTCAACCTGCAAAACTCCCTCAGGCGAAGGCGGAACAGAAGATGGCCCGCCGGGGAAGGGAAGAGTAGCACCGGTGGACAAATGCACTTCGCGGCCATTCGCTTCAGCGACGGCGGGCGCGCCTGTGCTGCCGAGTTGAATGGCTCCAATCCAATCCCAGCGATGATTGCCCGCATCCGCGACCGGCTGCACCGCGAATCTGATTGCCATGTCTGCCGGCGCGGGCTTGAAGAGGGGCGACTCCAGTCGCACAAAGTGGGTAAAGGGCTGAGCTTCCTCCCCCGCCGGCGCCTTGATGACGGAGAGACTTTGGCGATACTCGGGAACGCGCATCAGCACGTTGCGCAGAAAAACGGTGCGCGTGCCGGCGGCGCGTAAATCCGTTCCCGCCGCCGCAGCCTGCACGGTTGCAAGTTGCTGTTTGACTTCTGGAGGCCAGGGGGATGATCGGGCGCTAATCTGAGCTACCGCTGATTTGAGGGTTGCGGCATCCCCGCGTTTCGCGGCAATACGGCTCAATTCGAGCAAGGCCGCAAGATTGTCGGGCTGTGCCGCGAGAATCTTCTCGATCACCTGCTGAAAGTCGGTTTCACTGTTCGGATCGCCCTGACGCTCGACCTCTTCGGCGAGCGCATACGCCGCCCGAAGGTTTTTCGGATTGAGGTCCACCGCTTTCCGCAAGTCAGAAATTGCTTCCGCGGAATGCCCGCGATCAGCTTCAAGGATTCCCAGCAGATCGCAGATTTGATCATTTTGCGGAGCGAGATCGCGAGCCCGTTCCAGTCTTTGCGCGGCCAAGTCGTAGTTTCGCTGGCGCAATGCGAGCACTCCCCAGTTCGCCCATCCGGCAGGTTCCGTGGGCACGAGTTGGGTCAGCTCCGAGAGCTTGCTCTCGGCGTGAACGTCATCGCCAACCTGGAGCGCTGCCAACCCGACATAGAACGCCGAAACCACATTGGCATAGGCCTTTGATCCTTTCTCAGGCAGCTTCGGAGCGGAATGACACCCGGACAGGAACGCGGTAAGACTTGCGAAAAGCAGGCACGACCTCACCCGTTGAAAATTGTCTGCTCGCCTGTCGCGCAGAGCAAAGGCTCGGCCGCAGTATGGGATCGAGTCGACGCACATTAAAAACCAGCCTCCACGAATAGAGAATCGCAGCGTCAACTGGAACGTTTCGCATGGCCGTCGGTCTGCCCGGCAATCGCCATTTCGGCTCCGTTCCGTATTCGCGCATTCTTTCGGCGCTTCATGCGCGAAATGCCGTGAAACCACAAGAACGCCACCATCAGAAATGGCAAAAGATACAGCAAAAGATCCCAGCGGCCGAACCCGGGTGGAGTCACTTCTACCTGGGTGGTTGCCTCGCCACCGCCTTGCGAACTCTGAATCACAAGACGCACACGCCACAACTCCTGCTTGTCGAAGTCAGCTTGAGCGTTATATTGCACCTGTCCGTGCGACTTCACCCGCTCGGCCTCATAAAATCTCTCCGGCAGCCGTCCGGTTACGGGCTGAACGCCTATCTTGATGTTCAGCTCGCCCGGAACCGTACCACCGGGCGCCGGTTCCACGAACACATAAAAAGCCCCGGTGCCAACGTCAGGATGAGTCCAGAGAGCAACTATACAAGGCCCAACTTTCTTGTTCTCAATAATGGGAAACGGGGGGCCGTTGTGTGCGCTGGCTGGCACAGGCGACACCAGCAAGAGCACAACCAGAAGCCCGAGCGAAACTCCTGCACTTGTAGGGCGATTCAGCATCGTCGATAAACAAGCGGCTATCCGCTCATCAGCATGGTACGCATTTCCATGGGCTGAAACATCAACCATAGCGACCCACACCAAAGAATGAGGCATACCGCCGCCCACGGAAGGAACGCCCGCAGGGGTCTATCCGGCGAGTCGTCTTCCGCCAGCCCATAAATCACCACCAGGGAACCCGCACATCCGAGCACTAGGAATCCGATCTCGACTACTTGCACGACGTTTGCCGGCAGCCCCGTCAGGGCCCAACGAGGCTCTCCCAAAAAGGGCCGGCCCAGACTCGCTATCGCGTTTTGCGTGACGGGAATCAGGGTGTAGAGTCCCGTTAAGAAGTGAAAGCAGTAGTGAGCCAACCACATACCAAAGCCCAAAGGAATGAGGCCGTAGGTGTATCGCACTGCCAAGGGCAAAACAGCGTGTGGACTGCGGGCCCAGACACGGGTCAACCAAGCCGCCAGACCAAGCAGCAAAACCGGCTCCACCAGCAAGAAAAATGTGAAGATCAATCCCAGCACAGGAGCTTCGTGGCTTACGTGCAGCATTCTTCCCAGCCACGTCTCCAGGGCATATACCGGACTCACCATGCCAAACGCATTCAGCAGCGCGCCAAACGTGAAGACGATTGCCAACGCCGCCAGATCCTTCCGCCGCGAGAAGTAGCCAATCCCCGACCGGATCGGATCGACCATCAGCTCACTCGCCGGCAGACGGCTCAAGATGCCAATGTTGTCGTGCGGGCAGGCATGAACGCAGTCTAAACAGAACGTGCAATCCATATTTCCAACTTTGCTGGGTTGAAACAGAGCCAGCTCGCAACCGCGGATCGTCACCAGATCCGAAATCGGCTCCCGCCTGCCGCGGATGCAGTCGTTGGTATGGCAGCGCGTGCAAACCGCCTGCTCGCGGACCTTCACCTCGAACGGCGAAAGTGTGGAAGCGACAAAGTTGAACTGTCCGATGGGACAAACAAACTTGCAAAATGAAGCGTGTTTGAAAAATCCATCAACCACGAGCACGGAAAGAAAGTAGGCCACAATCAGCCAGGCCGTCCACCACGGCGAAGACCACAGATCGAACAGCTCGTAAGTAAAGAGGATCAGGACGAAAAGACCGACCGAAATCCATTTGTTACGCAAAGCTCGGGGCCAGGTGAAGCGGGGCGCAAACACGCGTCGGGTCCATTGACGCACCAGCATGAAAGGGCAGGCAAGACAGAAAAAATTCCCCGCGCACAATAGGACCAGCACCAGCGCGCCGCGGAAGTGAAGCCAGCCCAGGGTGGTCGCCAGATTCTTGGGCGCCAAGCTGGGCCCGAACAATCCGTGCAAGACCATTACCAGGCTGAGCGCGAGCAGCGGGGTCTGAAGCAGCGGGCGTGCATAACGCCAGCGGAACAGATGGCCGAAGCCCGGCACTCGCATCAAATCAAACGGAAGCGAATCAGGAGTGTCCGGGACCGGGATAGAGGATGGATTCAACAGCTTTCCTAGTCGGGCCGGACGCCCCTCACGTCGATCTGTCGTTCTAATTTCGCCCCCTCGGGCAGTGTCCCATGGAGGAGGATAACCCAGTCACCCGCCATCTGAAACTTCAACTGAGCTTTGTAACGGCCAGCTTCTGCCTCTTTCGCCTCCGCCAGCCCGGGACTCATACCCGCGTGCGACATGTCAGTCTCAATCGCAATGTGCGCCCCGGTAACTGGTTTACCTCTGGCATCGGACAACTTGAGAATAATCGCAGCCGAACCCACCCGGAATGGTTTAGGAGAGATTTCATACTCAATCGCTACAAAAGCCGACGATGCGACCGGCCGAGAACAGCCGGCCTGGAGCAAGCTTGCTGCGCAGACGATGCCGGCGAGCCATCTGGTCAGCTCCGGCTTCAAGAAGGAAGCCGACACTTTGTGATCAAGCAGCTTTGGTTGAATCGTGGCGGCCCCACTCGCACGTGCAGGCCGGGTTCCCGCGCTCGCCCTCGGGTGGAAACATGTGGTAATACATGCCGATGACCATGGGGATGAACACGATCGAGTTATAAAAAAGATGGAGCTCAACCCGCGGGAAGATCAACTGCAGCACGCTGCAAGGCACCGGCTTACCCCAAAAATTGTGATGAAAAGTCGCCTGCCAGATAAGCAGAAAGTGTTCGATATGGTGCCAGAATTGGATCCAAAACGCGACCATCCACCAGGTATAGGCAACTCCCGTGAAGCCCTTCCGCAGCACCCAAATGCCGATGAGCATCACCAAGGCGTAGCCATAATGCAAGGTTTCTGTCTGGATCAGCCAGGGATACCACAAACCGACCAAGCCCAGAGCCTTTGGGCGAGGCCATCCCATAACATAAATCTGGTAAGCCTGGACAAGATGCTCGGCCCAATGGGCGAGAACAATAAGCATAAAAATCTGCAGCGCCCGCTCATGCCAGCTGGTGTTGAGCGTCTCATAAAAGCCCGCGTTACTCCCCTGCGCACTATGAATGTTGGGAACCGCAGGATTCGAGACTGCCATTACCGTCCTCCCCCAAACCCAGACTCTTTCCAAAACTAGCAAATTCACATCTTAGCCACGGTAGGTCAATAGTGGAATTGTATTAGCGTCGTAGGTCCACCCCCAGCCTCAGAAATGGAAATTAGTCTCCAGGAAGATGAGTTGCCCGCTTGCGTCCTTTGGATAAATCGCGGAGATGACGCCCTTGCCCCAGGCGTGGCCGTAATAAAGAGTGGTGCTGAAGGAGCGCGTAATCTGGTAGTCAGCGCTAACGTCGCACACGTTGGCCAGGCCGCGGTTGCCGTTACTGGGACGGCCCGTATATCCGAAGGTGCTCGGCTGAAATGCGCCGCCACCTGAATACCAAAGGTCGGCTGCATTCGCGAGCCGCAGGGTATGCACTTCGCTGCGCAGAGCGAGCTTCGAAACTGGACGTGCGTTCAGACTGCCGTACAAGTCCTCGTTGTTCATCATGTTGTAAAAGGGGAAGCGCGCGTACTGGCGCGGCGTGGGCAGAACTTGAAAGAAAGTGCCGTGACGAGAGTCATTGGGGTTCCCATCGCCGCTGCCATAGGAATAACCAGCGCCAATCCAGGGCTTCAGCACCTTGACCGGTGGTTGCCATCCGGCCTCTCCCACGAACGCGCCCGCACGTTGCGCGAGGCTGCCCCAGGAACCGGTTTGCCATGCACCCCAGAGCAGAAAATCGAACTTGCCGGAATTTGTGGTGTTGAATACATGAGCGTAGTCCGCGCCCCAGGTTGCAATCTCAATCTTGCCAGGATCAGCCGCGCGGACCGCGGACGGGCGATTATCAGTTTTCAGAACCAGCGTGCGGTGATCGATGTAGCCCAGCGCGAACACGCGTAGTTCTCCCGCGCTCTGCGCCGTTGTAACCGACCGGGTGTAGGCGCCATAGTAAGTGTCGACGTTCAGTTCGTCCATCCCCTTCACTTGAAAGACGCCTTGTGTCGGCCGCGCGCCGAAGAAGGTAAAGTTGCTGTGCCCGGAATTCGCAGAGAGTTGGACACCATCGAATGTCCGCTGGACGGCAGAAAAAGCGAAATTCGAAATCAGTCGGCTCGAAATGCGGGTCTGAATCACAGTTGCCAGCAGAGGATCTTTGGGCGTGACTTCAAGACCGTCAAAGTACTCCAAGCGGCCCACTTTTAAACCAGCCGGTCCGAGATGCTTGAAGTTCACAAATGCCTGCTTCACAAATCCGTTGGCGACGTTGGTGTGATTGTTGTTTGCCGCATAGTAGTTCCCACCGAGACCGAGTTGGCCCTGCGGAGCTGCCACCACAGCGTCGTCCGGCAAACCAAGAATTGACGGTTGTTCGCCTTCGAGAAACCAATCGAAGTGTTCCCCGGTTTGAGCGATACCAACCCGCAGCAAGGAATCCCACAGGCCGTAATCGCTGTTTCCGGTTTTGCCTTCGAACCAGTACCAACCCTCGGCGCGCGTGCGCCAGTTGACCGAAATCTCGAGCGCGCCCAGCCGGTGCTGAGAGGGTGTGGCCTCTGCCGTCTGGGGAGTGTTTGTTGTCCCTTGCTGGGGTGGAGTTGCTGACGAAGAGTCTGCACCAGCCGCGGCCTGCTCCGCTGCCGACTCCGGCTTTTCTGTCACGGACAGAGCCTGTTGAGCAAAGACGGAGTTCGCAAAAGAGAGGACCATTCCGAGCGCCAGGCAGCATACATATCGTGGTTGCCTATCACCCCTGGTCTGAACGATCGTGAGCTTCTGACCAACTCTGCCATTCAGGCAAAGCAGATAAGCCCGCGGTTTTGCTTTTAGTGCAGGATCTTGCATGGAACTTGGATTATGAATTCAGCAGCTATTCGTAAAACACGATGCCCCGCGAATCAGTTTCGGATTGTCACGGGATTTCTGGCGACGGGTCAATAGCGGGTTCCTACTAGATCGCATTCTTGATGATCGGCGCAGCTGCGCCGGTTTCGCATTTCGCGCAACTCCCGAGTGTTAACCAACGCAATACGCAAATCTCATTCCTGGTTCTAGTTGTTTTCAGTTATTGAGGCACTGCGACTCGCGATGATATTTTCCCGCGATGTCGAAACCACCGGGAACAAGGATCGTACCGAGACATCGCAGGCACCTTAATCGTGGGGATGCAGTCGCCATCGACAAAATGACCTGAGCCATGGACAAGCTGCCGCCCAGCACTGAACCTGCGCCCGGCCAGAATCCGGACGTTCATTGTGACGTAACCGTGATCGGCGGCGGCTTGGCCGGGAAGGCGGCCTCTCTGCAGCTTCGAAGAGCAGGCCTCAGAGTCATCTGCATTGCTCCCGAGGAATCTATGCGCGAGCCGGTCGGGGAGTCGTTGGACTGGTCGGCTCCCGAACTGTTAAGCGCGTTGGGACTTCCCATGGACGGCTTGATAGGCGCGCAGATGGCGACTTGGAAACGCCACGTTACCGTGAAATTGCGCGACGGCACTTCCGCGGACTATGTTCCGTCTGCCTGGCTTGCAGGCGCACCCTTCCATATCGAGTTGCGGACTCTACATGTCGACCGCCTGCGCTTGGACCGTGAACTTCTGAAGATGACGGTTGGCAGCGGCGTCACGCTAGTGAGAGACGAAGTGGTTGGGGTCGAAAAGAATGGACGGAACATCTCTTCGGTTCGGACCGCTGGCGGTGCGCGGTTCTCTTCGCCCTGGTTTGTCGACGCCTCAGGGTTCGCAACCTGTCTGCTGGCTCGGGAGTTCGATCTTCCCGCCCTTCACAGTGGGCCCGCGAAGGTGGGGATGTGGAACTACTTCCCGGTCTCTGAGGCCATCGAAGGGACAACTCTCTACTTCGACCCCATGCCGGCAGAATATCTCGATTGGATTTGGGAGATACCCATCAGCCCAAACCTGGTAAGCGTCGGATATATCGCAACCGGCGCAGCCATAAAGGCAAAGCGCGAATGCGGATCTTCTGTGGAAGATATTTTCCGCGAGCAATTGATGAAGTTCCCGCGGTTTGAGCCGCTGCTGCGGGAGGCAGTTCTCAACCCGACCAACGTGACTTCTTTCCGATCGCGGGTGCAAATCGGAGTAGCCGGACCGAACTGGCTGATCGCCGGCGAAGCCGCAGCCATGTTGGATCCCATCACCGCCAACGGAGTCACCGCGGCGCTGCGCCACGCCGCGGAAGCTTCCAGCCTGATTCTGAAGTACCGCAAGCAAGGCAAACTGCCGCTCCGCGCAAGAGTCTGCTACAGCAGCCGCATTCTGCAAATGGCGAAGTTTTTTAACGGCGGTATCGAGAAGATCGTATACGAACCTCCAGTCAGGAATCGCCTCGGAGTACGACGTTCCGGGACCGTATATACCAGCCCGGCGTGGAGCATGAACGTGGTGTATGCGCGGATGAAACCACGTGGAGTCGTCTCTACGTTCCTTCTCGGGCTGTTTCTTGGCGGGTTCCGGGCAAGCGCGTGGATGTTTTATCAACTCTGCAAACGGCTGACGCCCGCGGCCGGAATGCCCGGTTGAAATGCGAGGTTGATTTGCTGGTGCTGTGAAGAGGGGGAGTGCATGTATCTGCTTTCTCGCGGTTCCGGTTATCCGGTCTTGTTCATACACGGCATACCGACCAGTAGTGAGCTTTGGAGCGGGGTTATCGACAGATTGCTCGCCCGTTTCACTTGCATGGCTGTCGATCTGCCCGGTCTGGGGAGAACTCCAAAAAGTCATTACGCAAATGGTTGCAGTCTCAACCAGTTGGAATCGCTCGCCGAGCAGATCGAAAGAATCAGGGTGGAACATGGCGTCGATAAATGGCACGTCGTTGGGCACGATGCCGGCTCCGCCATCGCGGTGCATTACGCCCACCGGTTCCCGGATCGCGTTGACCATCTGGCGCTGCTCTCGCCTGCAGTGTTTCCCGAGCTGAAGCCCTTTCATCTCTTCCGTGTCCTCAGACGGCCGGTGATTGGCGAATTGCTCGCGCCCGTGGTGAACGCCATTTTCTGGAAGATCGCAATGCGCTACGCGACACAACCACAGCGGCGGGAATTGAATGATGTTGTCGAAGACTTTCACGCCCCTTTTTCTGGTCCACTCGGCGCATGGCGTCTGATGTCGGTGCTGCGGTTTGGGGATCCCGCGGAGGTTCTAGCATCCATCCCGGAGATGTTGCCACAGCTTCTGATGCCGACGCTTATTTTTCAGGGCTCGCGCGATAGAGCCATACCTGAAATATTCGCCCGGCGAGCCTCTGCCTTAATTCCACGGTGTAAAGTCATCATGGTCGACTCGGGACACTTTATTCCTCTCAACAATCCTGAGCTTGTAGCCACGGAACTGCTCGGCTTCTTCGGAGGAATCGGAGCCGCGAACTAGCCACTCGAACTCACAGAATACTTACCAGGGTATTGCGAAGTGCGTATGCAACCAGTGCAGCCGGTTTATGAAGGCCGAGCTCACTCAATATATTGGCGGGTGCACGCCCACCGTATTGTGGCAAAAGTTGATCAGAGCGGCGACTTCTCTGTTTGACCTTCCCTCAACGATCAATTGCAGGATCTCAAGCTCACCAGGAGTCAGTCCGCAGTGTCGCCCGTGCTTAAGCACATGCGGTTCAAAGGCACATCAAGCGCGAGTTCATCGGCGCCGCTCGCCTGACTTCCGAACCTAGATCCAAATCCACGGCATGCTTGAGGATGTAGCCGCGAACGCCCGCCTCGATAACCTGGCGCACCCATCGATCTTCGGAATGCATGCTCAACATAAGGACGGCGATCTCAGGACGTGCTCGCAGAATCTGTCTCGTTGCCAGCAAACCATTCATTCTAGGCATTGCGTAGTCCATAAGGACAACTCTTGGCCTCAGATCGCAAGCCATTTGGACAGCCTCAGCGCCATCGCTTGCTTCGCCACGACTGTGATGTCGGCTTCATCCTCAAGGAAGCGCCGAAAACCGTGCCGAACCAGGACGTGGTCATCAACCAGCAGGACTGTAGTCTTCTCGTCCATAGTTTCTTAAGTGGTTTCTGAGGAAAACACGGGCGGCGGGGCGACTGGAGCAATACTGGATAGGTACTAACAGTGCGTGCGGGGTATCGCGCTAGTGAACTTCAATGGCGAACGAATCTCGATAGCGAGGAAGCAAGAGATTCGTCATGGCCGCCAGCCCTAGCGCTGCTGCGAGGAGTACCAGCAAAGCGACATAGGAACCGGTCGCATCGAATGCCCGCCCCAGTATCACCGGCCCGATGGCTCCAGCAGCGGCGTAGAACGTCCAGGTGAGACCGTACAGAGTGGAAAAAGCGCGCAGCCCAAAATAACGCGTCAGCAGGTATGGTGTAATCGCGGCTTCGCCTCCGGCTCCGACGCCAATGAGCGCAGCCGCCAGGCAGCCCGCCGGAAAACTAGTCGCGCGAGCGAGAAGAAAAATGCCCAGCGCCGTAATGAGGTTGATTACAAGCGCGACGCGTGGCCCGAAGAATCGGTCCAGCAGCCAGCCCACCACAATCCTGCCCAGCAGACTCGATCCCCCGAGCAGGGAGGCGCAAAGTGCTGCATTTCCGGCGGTGAGTCCCCGATCGGTCAGCAATGCCGACAGGTGAGTGATCGCTCCGTTCATGCTGATCGAACTCACGAAGAGAATGGCGGTGATAATCCAGAAGGCAGAAGAGCGCAGGCCTTGTTGCCATGTCATTCCAGAATGGGCGGCCGGAGCAGACTTGTTTCCGACAACTTCGCGCTCGCGGATGTAGCGCCAACTGAGGGGCAAGCCGAGTAACAACGCCAGACCGCCGAGTGACGCGTAGGCTGCACGCCAGCCAGACCAACTGATGATGGATTGGGCAACGACGGGCAAGATCATGGCGCCCAAGCCCGCTCCAACCATGACGAAGGCCAACGCCGTCCCCAGGCGTCGCTGAAACCAGGTGGAAATGGATCGCGAATAGGCCAGATGAGCCGCGCCATTGCCAACCGCGCCCAGCACGAAACAAGTCACGTAAAACTGCCACAAACCGGAGCCCAACAACGACAATGAGGCGATGGCGCACCCGAATGCCGTCATGCAGACAAGAATGATGCGGCGAGGGCCAAAGCGATCGATCCACCGGCCAAGCAATGGAGAAATGAAGCCCAAAGTGACGGCGGCGACGGCGAAGCCGCTGGAGATGGCCTCACGGCTCCAGCCGAATTCCCCCGCCAGCGGCTTCACAAAAACGGAAAACGTATAAACGAATAGCGAGCCGAATCCCGCCATCACGCCGAGACACGCCGCCAACACCACGCGCCAGCCGTAATAGCCGAGATCGAATTCGGTGAGCTCGGACGCTGGTTCGGCGCGTTGCACTGGAGCGATGCCAATTCCGACACTTCCCGGAGGTGACTCCTGGCTCATTCGCTTGACTCCTCAACGCTGCTCGAGTGCCGTTCTCTCAATTCAGGGTCGGACCCTTTTTGCGCCAGAACATTGCCGTGCTGCCGATGGCCTTCCTCGGAAACGGCGTGGACGCCGGAGGCCGTGATCCATCGCTGGTAGAAATTGAACAGCGCACCGACGGTGATTGTGTAATAGATGGATTCGTCGTTCCAGCCGTGTGCTCCTAGACTCTTCACATCTGCTTCGGTAATGGACGGAAAATCGCTGGTTACCCTAGCCGCGAACCTTAGCAACGCTTTTTCTTCCTCTTTCAGAGAGGACGCATCCAGATTGCGTAGTGCGGTCCAAGCTAGGTCTTCACTTCCCGGCAGTTCAACTGCGACGGCGACGTGGGCTTTGGTGCAGAGCTCACATTCCTTGATGTAGGAAGTGCATGCCGCAAACCATTCGCGCAGTCCGGAGCTCAGCAGTGACGGTTCGCGCATTCCCTCCTGCGTGAAGCGCGCGAGGTGGGCGGTCATTTTCGATCGGAAGGCAAACCGATACCAGATGTTCCAGGTTTCACGTCCGCTGCTCTGCGAGGTTCGCATCAAATCCGGATAACGGCTTGGTTGGGAATTGTTCTGCATATCCGCAAGACAAATTGGTTCCTGCTTCAGAGAGGACATGCATTGCTCCTTTGGCGACGCGGTGCAAAGAGGCAAAGCTTACACTGGTCGCGTGGCCTCGATCACTAGTCCTTTTCGAGTATTGCCGACATCGGCCGTCCCGACACGATGAACCCGAACTCGTTCTGCTTCTCGCAGGTCCGATCCCGTATTTTCTCGTCGTCGATAATTGGCAGCGTCCGTACCGCGCTTCTGGCACACGTTTGGGGTCAGGAAACTACCGAAGACGTGATGTAAATAACGGCACATAGCCAACCGACAGTCGGCCGGGCAAGAAATCGGATTTCCTCCGTGCACAGCATCTTTTCAACCACCTACAGGGTTGATGTTTTCGTCTGTGTCCCAAAACGTGCCCCAGTTTCTCCTGTCCCGCCATTGGCCGGGCCTATCTTCCCGCCCAGTAAATACGCACAGCACGCATGACGGATTGAACTGATTGCTGGGTCCGCCCTCAACCACAAAAGAAATTCTTGCCTTGGTGTCGTGTTTTGCCTGCCGTTTCCGATTCCATGATTAGAGGCCAGAATTGGGGCCTCCTGAGAAAACTTCTCAATGCCCCACGTTCTTTGCTCCGAACTTAAAGAGTTGACTCTCTAATGCCAGCAATGGAGGATCGTATGTCCCGTACACATTCGCCGGCAAAGCTCAGTCTGGCGATCTGGTTCTCGGCGTTGGTATTAGCCTTCGGCGCCCAGGATATGAGCGCGGCCACTGTCACCTACATCGTAGGAACCTGCAAGAGCGGTACCCGGTTCTCAACTATTCAATCTGCCCTCGATGCCTCTCCGGCTCCCAACACGGTCGAGGTCTGTCCCGGGATTTCCTCAGAACAGGTCACGATTAGCCATCCGGTCACGCTCGAAGGCATCACGGAGGGCAACGGATCCCTGGCGCAAATCGAACTTCCATCCGATTACACGGTAAACGCAAGCGTTATCGCGGGTGGCAGAACCGAACCCGCAATCGCTCAGGTTTACGTCAATGACGTGAGCGGCGGCTCCGTAAATCTGACAAATCTGAATGTGAACGGCGTGGGCTTCGGGACAAATGACATTATTTTTATTGGGGTTCTCTACAATCAGTCCTCGGGAACGATCAATCAGGTGACCACGTCGGCGCAGAATACCAGCGGCGGGGCAACCAACGTCGATGGCTGGGGAATGTGGATCCAGGGTGGCAGTTCCAAGCCAGCGGTCACGGTGGAGAACTCCAGCGTGCACGATTTTAATGGGGGAGGCATCTTGGCCGTCGGCGAGACAGCGGCCCCGGATCTCACCGTGACGATAAAGAAGAATGTCGTTTCTTCGGACGCTGAAGGCACAAATGACATCGTGGTGGAGGAGGGTACCGACCCCACGGTCAGCGGCAATATCGTGAGCGGCGTGGGCGATTATGGAATCATTATTCTTGCGTCGACGGGATCGATTACGGGCAACACGTTCCTCGGCAGTCAAATTGGAATCGAGTTGGCTGCCGATGGCGCGTCGGTGACATCAAACAATATCTACGGCGCCGTGACGTACGGGATAGACGTGGGTGCAACTGCTCTGAAAGAGTCGACAGTCGAGGACAACACAATCCGGACCGTGAAATCTCCCACCTCAGACGACAGTGATGGGATAGGAATCGAGCTCCACTGCAACAAAATAAGTTCCAGCCAGGTGCATTCGAACACGATCATGGATTCGTTTGATGGATATGGGGACGCCCCGGCCGGATTCACCGGCAGCAACACCTATGTCGGCTTGTTCTTCGATGTCGATAACGGGAGTTGCGCCGGTGGTAGTGTTTCCGGCAAAGCGAACGCTGTGGCTCGCCCGAAGTTGCCAGGCCAATCACGGGGCCAATGACGGCTGACCTCCGACAGGGCGCGGCGAATCCAAGCCGTTCCCTTTCCTCCCCGTGAGGTCTTTGCTTACACGCGAATCGAATTCGGTCATCGGGCAGGCGAGGCACCGCGTCCGGGTCGAGTTGCAAACGTCAGAGGAAACACGCGCTTTGACGGGTTAAGTCCGCAACCGGTATCGACACGGCGTCGTGGTCAAAGGGGATCCAAGCCGTCGCGGCTTCGCCGGTAACTCTCACCGGTAACTCTCAGTTGTGCAAATGCCACGATCAGCCAACTCCAGCACCCTTACCGCCTCTGTCTTTTACCATAGCGAGTCCGAGCCCGTGTTGGGTATTAACCACTTTCTGCCACCACGCCCGAACAGCTGCGCCGGCGCAACACGGCCATCGTCTTGCCATCCCGGGACCAATGGAATCCGTCAGGTAGACGCGAGTGGACTTCGCGACCTGGGTGACCCGGCGAGCAATCGTGAGCTTGCATCCAGAGATTTGTTGTTCCCTTTTCTTTTTCTTTGTTCTTAGAAATCGTCAGATCCGCTCTCTGGTCAGCCCGATCAGCCCGACGACGCAGCCCGACGCGCGGCTTGACTATCCTGTCGATCTGCGAGAAGCTGATCGCCATTTGGGGATGCTGTTACGCGGTAGCCGGCGGCTTGGGAGGCGGACGTGGGATCGGCAATCTCTTCACTTATTCTGGCAGCGGACCGGGGGGACAAACCCGCCGCGGAAGCATTGTTTGCTGCTCTTTATTCTGAGTTGCATCGCCTCGCCAAACGTGAACTCGCACGACGCGGCTTGCAGGCGAGCCTTGGCGCCACCACCCTTCTGCACGAAGCGTACCTGGACATGGCTGGGCGCGACGGCCCGTCGTTTCCCGACCGGGCGCGATTCATGGGGTATGCGGCTCGAGTGATGCGGGGCCTGATCATCGACCATGCCCGAGAACGGCACGCCCAGAAGCACGGCGGCCTATTCGAGATTACTTCGCTGGACACGGAAGCGATGGAGAACGCGGTGGATCACCGAGAGCTTGTCCGAATCAGCGAAACCTTAGACGAGCTCGGCAAAGTGGAGCCCGTCCTGGCCGAGATCATCGACTTGAAATTCTTCTGCGGCTTCACCTTCTGCGAAATCGCCGCCTTGAAGGGCATCTCAGAACGTACGGCGCAGCGGCAATGGGAGAAGGCCCGTATCTATCTTCACAGAAAGATCGCGACGAATCTGGAGGCCTAAGTGCGCACTTTAAGTCCGGAGGGTTGGCGGGAAGTGAGTCCGCACCTCGACCAGGTGCTGTCGCTCCCGGAAGATGAGCGTGCACCCTGGCTGGAATCGTTTCGAGCTGCGCGGCCCGACCTAGCCAATCTCCTTCAAGACCTTTTGGCAGAGCACCGCGTTCTGGCACAAGAGGAATTCCTTGAGCGCTCTCCCGTCTCGGAAACTGCTGAGTCATCTTTGACTGGCCAGAAGATCGGGGCGTACACGCTGATATCGCCCATCGGACAGGGGGGCATGGGCAGTGTTTGGCTAGCCGAACGCAGCGACGGCCGATTCGACCGGCGCGTGGCAGTCAAGTTCCTGAATTTCTCTGTGGCGGCGACCGGCGGTGTTCAGCGATTTAAACGCGAGGGCAGGATTCTCGGCCAATTGACGCATCCCCACATAGCGGAGTTGATCGATGCCGGCGTGACTGCGAAGGAAGAGCCTTATCTCGTTCTGGAGAACGTCGCCGGGAAGCATATTGACGAGTATTGTGACCACCATCAATTGCACGTCGATGCACGCATCCGACTATTCCTCGATGTCCTCAGCGCCGTGGCTCACGCCCATGCCAATCTGGTGGTGCACCGCGACCTCAAACCATCTAACGTGCTGGTAAGAAACGACGGAGAAGTCAAGCTGTTGGACTTTGGAATTGCCAAGCTGTTGGCCGAGGGAGCTGACGCGGATGAAGCGACGCAGCTGACGGTTGCAGGGAGCGGACCCCTGACCCCCCAGTTCGCCGCCCCCGAACAAGTCACCGGTGGCGCAGTAACCACCGCCACGGACGTTTACGCCCTGGGCGTGCTGCTCTACACCCTTCTGACCGGACAACACCCCACTGGGACCGAGCCGCACTCAGCAGCGGAGCTGGTGAAAGCCATCGTGGAAACCGAGCCGCGACGCGCCTCCGAGGCAATCGCCTCGGCTGCCAGCAAGCCCCAGGCGGAGAAACGCGGTACAACCTTCGAAAAACTCAGTCGTCAGCTTCGCGGGGATCTGGATACGATTCTTGCCAAGGCCCTGAAGAAAGCCCCCGCAGAGCGCTACGGGGCGGTGACGGCGCTTGCAGATGACCTGCGGCGATATCTCAACCATGAACCCATCAGCGCCCGGCCGGACACCCTCGCGTATCGCGTCCGGAAGTTCGTGTACCGGAACCGTGTTGTAGTCACACTGGTGACAGTGGCATTCGCTGCGATCCTTGCTGGCTCGGGTGCAGCCCTATATCAGGCAAGAATTGCCGAGCGGCGTTTTCAGGACGTCCGCAAGCTGGCTCACACATTTGTTTTCGATCTTCATGACGAAGTCGCCAAGCTGGATGGGTCCACCAAGGTACGCGAAATGATGGTTCAGACCGGCCTCCAATATCTGGACAACCTGGCGAAGAATGCGGGCGGCGACCTGGAGCTGCAAAAGGAAATCGCAGCGGGCTACATGAAGATCGGCGATGCCCAGGGCTACCCGACTCAACCCAACTTGGGCCGCATGGCAGATGCGATGGCGAGCTACCGTAAAGCTGGCGACATTTACGAGCGGATCGCCAGGAAGAATGGCGCCTATCTGCCGGATTTAGCGGCCTTTTATCGCAGCTACGCCGGACTTTTCCGTTTCAGTAATCAGCCGCAACGGGCAAGGGAGTTATACGAGACGGCAATTCAGACATTCGATCGCCTTCGTGCTCGCCAGCAGCTCACCCCAGAACAGGAGAATCTCTATACCAGGGCGTGGTGTGGCGTGGGTGACATCGACGAAGAAACGGCCAAGTACCAGCAGGCCTGGACCGAATTCGGGCATTGCAGCGAACTGGCGCATGCTCAGCTGAAGCGAAAAAGAGATCAGCAGTCCCTGAATATGGTCGCGCAGTCGGCGGAGCGCGTCGGCACCGCCGCACAGGAGCTAGGTCACCTTCGGGAAGCGCTTCAGGCGTTCGACGAAGAGGAAACGGCCGTACGGGAACTTCTCGCCGCAGAGCCTTTGAATCCGAAATTTCAGCGAAATCTAGCGCTGATGTACCAGTTCCGCGGCCGCGTTTACTTCAGTGACGGTTATCCAGACTATCGCGATCCGAAGCGCGCGATCGAAGACCTGAAGCTGTATCTGCAGACAGCACAGCAGATGCTTGATCGCGATCCCAACAACACTGCGGCCCAGGCCAGCGTGGAGCTTGCCAAGCTGAGAGTCTCGTACTGTCTCAAGGAATCCGACCCGCCTGCCGCCATCAGCCTGGCTCGTGATTCGCTGCAAATGATCGATCAGATGATTGCTTCGAACAAAGGCGTTAGCAAGGCTGTTTCCGATCGGGCGGAGGGATTACGGAAACTGGGGGAGGCTCAACTGAACGCAGGCCGGCTGGCGGAAGCGCGTAGCTCTGCCGATTTGGCGCTCGCGGCCAGTCGCGAGCTTGCCCAAACCCCGGATGAACGCAGTGAACTGGTGGAGGCCCTGATTCTGGCCGGCAAGACGAGCGCCGCCACCCGGGATCTGGCGCACGCCGAAAGCCTGCTGCGCGAGGCCCGCGACCAGGCGCAAGGAATCGCCCGCTCCCAGGAACTCACTAACTTGATTCCACTGGCTACCGCCGAAGAAACCCTCGGGGCGTTTTATGTTGCCCGGCATCGCACTCGAGAAGCGCGCGCCGGCTACGAGCGGCTAGTGAACCTCTGGCAGCAGTTCCCCGAATCAAACGAGTACGTGGAGGGTCAAAGAACCGCCAGCAAACGATTGCTGGCCTCCATACGGTGACGGCCAAGGGAACTGCATTGGCGAGGTGATACAGATGTATAGCAGGGTTGGGCAGGCACGCATTCCCCAGGGTCAGTTGGCGCAAGATCTCTCCAGGAAGTCCCGACGCTTGCACTTGTTCAGAACTCAGTCAAGGCAAAGTGAGGCGATTTCGCACTCCCCGACAACTGTCGTCTTGTAGCTGCCTCGCCTACTACCTAAGCGAATTAAATAATCCGTGGAAAACGCCTAAGGCATTGCGCCCGCCGCCGCCTTCAGGGCGCTGGCAGTGCCAGTGGGTTCCTCCAGCCAGGGATAGTGACCCGCGTGTTCCACAACCAACAGCTTTGCGTTTGTCTGCATTTTCTGGATCTCGGCGCCCACAAAGAAGCCCGGGTCACTACGCCCGAACACCAGAGTTATCGGCACCCGCAATTTCCGCACTCCATCGACGACGTCGAAGCGGCGGAGATCGGGTCCTAGCAACTCGCCTACGAGTTCGTTATCGAAAGGTTCGCCGGGTGGGATGCTTTCCTGCAAACGATTCGTATTTCCGGTATCTGCAAAATATGCAGGCAGCTCGATCGCGTCCATTTGTGCATCACTGCTTGCGTTCTGCAAAGGCGGTTCGCTCCGCTGGCTTCAGCCGGGCGCGAACCGCGATCGATTCGGTTGGGAAGTCCGCGTGACTCATCGGACCAGTATCGAGCAAGAGCAGTCCTGCGACGCGATCCGGGTGTTGCTGCGCATAGGCCATGGCCAACATGCCACCAAACGAGTGTCCGGTGATGGCGAGCTTATCCACCCGCAGGTACACCCGTAACGCTTCGAGGTCGGCCACAGAACCAGCCAGGTTCATACGCTCGCGGCAGGATATTGCATCGGCAGACCTTCCTGTCCCGCGCTGGTCAAGAAGCAGAACCCGCCTCCCTGCGGCTGCAAGCATCGTGGCCACTGGCGCCAGATAGACAGGATTTATCCCCGGCCCGCCCCCAAGCAGAACGATGGGTTTACCACCGCCGTACTCCTCATAGGCAAGCACTTTGCACCCGGAAGGATAAGTCATCAGGACAGGACGCGTCTGCACTCCGGCGATCCCGCTGATCGGCGTACCGAGGGCTAGCAGAAGGAACAGAGCTAGTCGCCTTACCACCGGCTCTCCCTTCTCTCCGCCAGGGGCGCTATCATTCGCAGTCCACACTTCGACGATCAAGCGCCATTAGTACAACTTCGGCCGCTCCTCGAAAAAGGGCTTTCGAGCGCAGCGTTCTGTGCATCCGTTGCTGCTCCGCGGATCTGCCAATGTCTGGATGTACACGAAGAGTCCTGCTTGAGGAACCCACTGCGGGAAATCTGAACGTTGGGGTGTGGGAGGGGGACATCCCGTTGGTGCCATGGTGGACCGACACAGGCATGAAGCTGGAAACGGCGGATACGGCTCTCGAAAACCTACAGGCTATCGGGCCTCCTCTACTCGGAGGGAGCCGAGGTTTCGCCAACCACAGCATCCCGACAAACCCGACAACATTCCGGTCTGCTCCGGCCTCGAGTTCCGCGACTCAAGTGTTCTTGACGGAAATTGTGACAAGAGCGAAGCAATGCCTAATTACCGATCTGTACTTGCTGGAGCTACCCCCTCTATCGGAGCCGAAGGTGGGGTACTCAGGTTTTCATCTTGAGCCAGAACTCCAAGTTCTCGCGCAATGCTCTCCAGTTCCCTCAGGCTCAGATCGCGGGTGGTACGCGCAGAGTGGTCCAGCAAATAGTACTTGCCGCGCTTTTGGGACCTGGACTTTCCTAGCGTCTTGCCAACTACCTTGCGCTCTCCTGCGAGTTTGCGGTTAAGACGTTGAATAAGCCCCTTGGGGCTAAGCGATCTCCGCATATTTGCCATGTAGGCTGCCCGGGTGTGAGTGAGACCATCAATCGTCTGTTCGCGACCTGGTTCCTCTTCTTTTCTCCACAAGAGTGGCCCCAAAGAACCGCTACTTCGATCCGCTGCTCGAGTTCTCGCGGAAAGACCCGCCAGGGAAAACGGAGGGGTCTCAGTGCCAATATGCTGCCCTGCATTCTTCAGCAACTTGAACTGCGACACTGGCTGGCTGATTCGTCTTCGAGTGCTGTTCGAGGAAGCCTTTGGTGTCCTTGGTTTCTGATCGAGCCTGATGCACTTGAAGATTTCTTCCGGCACACCGATCCTCCCTGGCTTTCTGGTCAATTGATGATGCCCCGAGACCCTTAGAGGGGAGGGATAATCGCTGCCCGCGACAGCGATTGCCGCGATTCAGACCTATCATCCCTACGGGTCTTTCGAGGCCTGTGAACCCCGTACCTCAAACCCTTCGAGGGGTTCCCCGTGTCCGGTGATTCCGGCGGCTCTATCGGAGACGATGAATAACCGCTACAGAAGCAAATTTCACGGTCAAACAAGCAGTCCAACCGGGTGGATGGTACAAAAGCAAAGCTTTACTGTCAAACAAATAAGTGCTTTGGTTCGTTTCAGTTAGCTACTATCGCACTAGTACTATACTTGCGTTGCAAGTCGCGGCGTAGGTGTATAATCAGGCCGTTTTTGAATTCAGGCAGAGATTCAGATCTGCGCTTCATTCAGAGATCGATTGTGCAAGTCGGAACGCAGTTCCCTGCCTTCCTCTGGGGAAGGCAACGCGCGCCATCCAAAATCGTGTTTTTGTCTGACGACTATAGCCCGGGGTAGGTGGAATTATGAGAGCGTTTTCAACTCCTGAGGTATGGCCTCAACTGGGTCCTTTCGAGCAGCGCTTGTTGCGGAAGCTTTGGAGACAGGGTAGCGCCACGGTTCGCGAACTGCTTGCGGACGGCGAGTTCCATCAGGCCTACACCACGGTGATGACAACCGTCGATCGCCTCTATAAGAAGGGCCTGCTCGACCGCGTTGCCGAAGGCAAGGCATTCCGCTACACTCCGTGCCACGCTTTCGAAGAACTCCAGCGGGTTACGGCGCTGGACAGCATCCGGCAATTGCTGGGCTCGGGCGACACCTCCGCGCTGGCGCTTTCGTATCTTGTGGAAGCGGTCAGCGACCATGACGCGCAGCTGCTGGACGATTTGCAAAGCCTGGTCGAACGCAAGCGCCGCGAACTGGGGGACAAGGGAAAAAATCGGGAGCAACTCTAATGTTTGCCCTGCGTGAAATTGCCGTTTCGCTTAGTTGTTTTGTGCTGCTCTACTGTCTATTGTCGGCGCTGGCAGAGATCGCATGGCGCCCCGTGCAACCTTTGCACGTGGCGCAACAGAGCGTGGCCACGATACTGTTCGCGTTACGGGTTCTTCCGCTTGTAGTTTCCGTTATCGTTACCTTCGCTTTGGTGGTGCCGTCGTTTCAGTTGCTGGAACCGCGAGCGATCGGTGACGGTATGGGGGCGATTCCGCTCGCGCTCGGTGTTTGCGCTCTCCTATGGATTGCCTGTGGCTGCTCCCGCGTAATTGCAATGCAAACCAGGACTTCACGAGTGGCGACCCGCTGGCTGGAAGGCGCACGCCCTTTCAGCGCCAACGCAGACCCCACCGTTACTTTTCAGTCTCACCGTGAGACTCCACCGCTTACTCTGGTAGGAGTGTGCCACCCGAGAGTATTAGTTTCAGAATCTACGGTTGCTTTGTTAAGTCATAACGAACTCCGCATCGCGCTCCGGCACGAACTTGAGCACGTGAAATCTCACGACAACTTGAAGAAGCTCATCTTCCGTTGTTGTCCCTTTCCTGGCATGGTCAAGCTCGAGAGCGCCTGGGCGGAATCGGCCGAACTCGCCGCCGATGACGCGGCCATCTCGAATCAATGTGATGCCGTTGACCTGGCGGCAGCGTTGGTCAAGCTTTCTCGGTTGGTTCCTGTTGAAGTTCTTCCGGTCTGCGCCATGGACTTTGCGGCCGGTTCCCTCAGCCGGCGTGTCGCGCGTCTTCTTGCCTGGGACGAAGCAAGCAAAGCGCGGCGCGTGCGAATTCGCACCTGGTTCGTAATTCCGCCTGTGGTTGCGGTTTCGTTGTTGGTGACCATTGCGTATGGCCCGGTGCTGACGCTCACTCATGATGTCACTGAGTGGCTTGTTCGATAACTCTTCCACTCGGCCGAAGCTCGGCCCCGGAACCGCTCATTTGAGGATCATGGGCTGGTTTCGACGGTTGTTCCTTCCGGGTCGCCCGTGAGCTGCGCGGAATTGTTGCCGCGATCTGATGCCATCGGGGGTGTGCGAACCTTTCTGTTCTTCCCGAATCCTCAGTGGTCGCCTAACGACAAATAACGTGGAGGCTACCGCATGAACCTGCTGAGACGTCATCGAACAGCAACGAAAGCCCGCCGCGACGCATCCTAACCTTCCCCTCTTGGGAGCATGGAAAATGTCAGTCGTCGAGTTCGGTCACTTCGTGCTCACCATTGCCATACTGCTTGTTGCCGTGCATGGCTTAGGTTATCTAGCCGAACGGCTAAAGCAGCCACGCATCGTAGGCGAAATCTTGGCCGGCATCCTGCTCGGACCATTTGTACTGAAGCTCTTGGCGCCCCCAGCGTTCGCCAAGCTTTTCTCGTTTTCGCCCAGTGCCAGTATGGTCATGGGCTTCCTCTATCAGCTGGGCTTGATCCTGCTAATGTTCTGCTCTGGAGCTGAGACTCGCCGTCTGTTGGCTAAGGAGAATCGGCGCAATACCTTCTTGCTGCTCACCGTTTCCGATCTTGCCAGTTTTGCCTTGGTGCTGGGGTTGGGTTTCGCGGGCCTGATACCGCTGCACCTGCTGACCGGAACATCCGGTCAGCCGATTGCGACGCTGCTCATCGTGGCGATTGCTACGGCAGTTTGCTCCATTCCTGTGATTTCGCGCATCTTCTGGGACCTGGGGATCATGCGGACACGCTTCGTAAGCCTGATCCTCGGTTACGCGCTGCTGGAAGACCTCGCTTTGTGGGTCGTGCTGGCGTTTGCTACCGCCTTAGCCACGTCGGCGACACTGGCACAACAGCATGTCACCAGCATTGTCTCCTCCCATGTGATCGGCACTCTGATCTATACGTTGACGGGATTGTTCATTGCGCCGGGGCTGCTGAAGCGGCTGAGTAATGCGAATTGGAATGTGCTCTATAAAGCCTCTCCCGTCGGTTACGCGATGGCCGTGCTGATGTCGTACTGCGCCATCGCGGCGATCTTCGAGGTAAACCTGCAATTCGCCGCATTGCTCGCCGGATATGGCATTGTTGGAGGACTGTATGGAACCCAGCGCGAGCGCTTTTCCACACCAATCGACGCCATCTCCAAAGTCTCCTTTGGCGTTTTCGTGCCCATCTACTTCGGAATAATCGGCTATAAGCTCGTGTTCGGACGGCAGTTCTCTTTCGCGATTCTGTTGGTATTCTTGGTGGGTTCGTCGCTGATTTCGGTGTTTTCGGCAGGATTGGCAGCGTGGCTCGGCGGCTTTCGCGGGCTTGATGTCTTTAACATCGCGATAACCACAAACGCACGCGGAGGCCCGGGCATCGTCTTAGCGAGCGTGGCCTATGACGCAGGCATCATCAATGCAGCGTTCTACACCACACTGGTCATCACCGCCGTGGTCACTTCGCAGATGGCGGGAGCGTGGTTGCGCTTCGTGCTTTCGAAGGGCTGGCCGCTGCTCTCCACCAATCCCGACGAAACGTGGAAACTCGGCGAGGCTGAATCCGGTGCCGCGCTGCCACATGGCACAGAGGGTGTCGCAGTCTAGGCTCGATATCGCAGGAGCGTACTCCATTGCCTCCTGCCGGAGGTATAGATGCGATGCCCTTAACGTTAACCTGGCATGAAATCGCACTCAGACTCGCCCTCTCGGTTGTGGCTGGAGGGCTGATTGGCTTGGATCGCGGCGAGCACGGACGTCCGGCAGGACTCCGCACAACCTTATTAGTATGCCTGGCGGCAGCCGTCGCCATGATTCAAACGAATCTATTGCTGGTGACAATTGGAAAAACTGCGGATTCGTTCGTGACCCTCGACCTAATGCGTTTGCCGCTTGGAATTTTGACAGGAATGGGATTTATTGGCGGTGGCGCCATCCTCAGACGCGAAAGCCTGGTGCTTGGAGTTACCACTGCTGCCACGCTGTGGTTTGTAACGGTGATCGGTCTTTGTTTCGGGGGCGGCCAGATTTCCCTTGGGATTACAGCGTTTGTACTGGGCATGATGGTGCTTTCAGGACTGCGTTGGTTCGACTACCGCATGAAACAGGAGCAACACGGAACCCTGACTTTGACGACAGAGCGCGACCAACCGTCCGAAGAAGAAATCCAAGCCACTGTCAGAAAGGCGGGGTACAAGATCAGTCTCTCGGCGGTCGCCTACGGCGGCGAAACGGAGCAGCGTCAGCTCGAATTCAATTTGCAATGGCGGGGAGTTCCGCAACATGCAGATGCACCGCCATTCGTTCGACAGTTGCTGAAGGACCAGCACGTGTTGGCTGCTCGATTCAGGGTCTCCTAATACCATGGCGATGCCGCCAGGCAATTCTAAGCAATCAATCAAGTCCAATTGATTACGGGTAAGAAGCTTTTTACCCGACCATTTGTATCCCCTGCGCTGTCGCAAAGTGTGAAGTGCAAATGGTATCAGTAGCGAGGCGATTGACCATGGAGGTGGCGAATGTGGTTGCCATGGGTATCATGGCGGTGACGATCGGCCGTATTTTCCAGTTCTCCGAATTGCCAGCCTGCCCTCGATCACCGTGGTTCCAGTCGGCGATTTTGTTGCAAACGTCTTGGTCAGTTCAAAGCCCGCGGCTCGGTAGACCGCGCGGTATTCCGCCTCGGTGCGCTCACGGCCGCCAGTCAAAAGAAGCATGTTCAAGTCGGAAAGTTCCGGATATACGGTGCTCGCACCCGGCCCTAGCATTGTCTCCAGCAAGAGCAGCCTGCCACCTGGGGCGATGGCGCGGCGTACGATCTTCAGGATTGCCACTGCCTTTTCGTCATCCCAGTCGTGGATTACGCGGGAAAGAAGATAGGCATCAGCTCCAGCAGGAACGGAGACAAAGAAATCGCCTGATATGACCTCGCACCGATCTACCAATCCGGCCTGGGCGACGGTCCTTTGGCCGCCCTCGAAAGCATGCGGCAAGTCGAAAACCACTCCGTGCGTGGCTGGATTCTTCTTCAGGATTTCGACGAGGTTTCTCCCGTGGCCTCCTCCCACGTCGACGATCTTTGCGGCTTGAGAAAAGTCGTAGGCTTCCAGCACACCGGTCAAATGAAGGGTCGAAAAGGCGGTCATGGTGAGGTTGAAAAGTTGGGTTCGCTCGGGATTCCGCAATATCCAATCGAAACAATTGGCGCTGCCACCAGAGAGTTTCTGACTGGCGCTCTCGCCTGTCTTGACGCAGTGCTCGAAAAGCTCAACCGCACCGGCCACCGTCTTGCCGCCAAAGAACAGCGCCGCAGAGTACAGAGACCCCTCCCCGTCGCTCCTGAGAAGTTCGCCCAGTGGTCCTAGCGCGAAGCGGTCAGCCGACGCCTGTGAAAACACCTTGAAGCTCGCGAGTGCGCGCATCACGCGTCGGAGAGACGCCGCATCGGCCCCGGTTACGGAGGCTAGCTCTTCGGCGCTTTTGGGCGCTTCGGCAAGCAGATCGGCAACTCCTAAGGCGGCAGCAACGTGGATTGCCTCTGAAATCAGCCGCATCTGTAACAGTTCGAGCAAGCGGGCGGCAGCTTCCGCTTTGGTCGTGTGCATTTGGTCGGCACAGTCATGGGTCATGGTTTTCATCCGGTAGACCTCGGTTACTAAGGCCGCGCAACAAAGGCCCGAATTCATTGCAGGCGATGCCGGCTGACGCAATCGACTGGTTCATGCTGGTTCGAGACGGTGGGAAATGTCTTGAACAGGCCCTAAAAAATCTCTAAAAAATCTAGGAACGCCCTACCTGCCTGCAGGATAAGGAATTAGGCATTGAAGTGGTTGGACCGGGGTTGGTTAGGGCACCGGAAAATAGCCCCGCAGGCGAGCCGGTTTTCGAGTTTCATATCGGTCTTGCTTGTCGTAGAATCAATCGCAGTTTTCAGATTGGCGTACTAGCTTCCAGCGGGAGCCTTTGCTGCGGGGCAAGGTAAGAGTGGGGTTTCGTCCTCCCTCGTTGGATACTTCGAACGCGCCGCGCGTTCACCATCAAGAGAGCCCGCAATGTGTCCAGTCGCCTCCCCACGGGACACGTGCCAAGAGACGCCTATGAGTGCAGCCAACCAGTTCCGGCAAACCATAAGGAGACTTGAATGTGGCCCGTCCTACGAATTTGCTCCGTTTGTTTTGGATACAACCCAGCACGCATTGCTGAAGGACGGAAACCCCGTAGCTCTCACTCCAAAAACCTATGACATGCTGCTGCTCCTGGTCCAGAACAGTGGGCGAATGCTCTCCAAAGAAGAGCTCATGAGGATTCTGTGGCCCGACAGCTTTGTGGAAGAATCGAACTTGACCCAACAGGTTTCGATGATCCGCCGAGTTCTTGGTGACTCTGCCAGCGACCCGCGATACATCGTAACCGTACCCGGCCGAGGCTATCGCTTCATTCCCGAAGTCCTGCGCTGTGAGGACAAGGAGGAGCGGAGCAGTTCGAATGTGCTGACTGCGCAAGTATTTGGAGGCACTGGCGATCGAGAGAGCGAAGACCAGACGACAAAAGCCGGAATGGTCGCAAGGAAGTCTTTGGAACCAATCGCCCCCTACACGCCGACGCGGTCCAAGAGTAACCGTTGGGCTTTGCTTTCTATCGCCGCACTCGCATTGCTGGTCGCGGCGGTAACAGGAATCACAAAGCTCAGGCATGTCCCTATATCCGCGCCCTCGCAATCTGGGACGCCACAATCTGCGATGCCACGAAGTCTCGCGATTCTTCCGCTCCAAAACCTGAGGCAAGATTCCAAAAGTGACTTTCTGGGATTCTCGCTCGCTGACGCTGTAATTACCAAGCTCGACTATGTGAGTTCCCTGACCGTCAGGCCCTCCACCGCTGTCGAGAGGTACCGCAACCAGGTAATCGATATTAAAAAAGTTGGCGGGGAACTGAACGTCGATACCCTTCTCACCGGAAGCTTCCTCCGCGATCGCGATAAGCTGCGAATTACCTATCAGCTGATCGAGGTTAAGACCGAAAAAATTCTGGGCAGGGGAACGATCGACTTGAAATATGACGACTTGTTAGAGGTCCAGGACAATGTCGCCCACCGGATCATCCAGGAACTTGAGCTGAACCTGTCACCATCCGAGGCAGAGAGGATCAAGCCGGACGCCCCCATCAATCCGCTGGCCTATGAATATTATCTGCGGGGAGTCGACCTCCATGGGCAACACAGATTTCCTCTGGCGATCAAGATGCTTGAGAAATCGACCGAGATCGATCCGGGGTATGCTCCCGCTTGGGCTTATCTGGGAGCGGCGTATACGTCGGACGCTGCTTTCGAGTTTGGCGGACGCGAGCAATACCGCCGCGCGCAAGCCGCTTATGAACGCGCGCTCTCGCTACAGCCATCGCAACTGGATGCCCAGATTTTCTTCGCCAACCTGCTTGTTGACACTGGAAAAGTTGAACAGGCCGTGCCTTTGTTGCGGGATGCGCTTAGGACCAATCCCAATTATGCCGCGGCGCATTGGGAGCTGGGATATGCCTACCGCTTTGCCGGCATGTTGAATGAATCGGTCGCGGAATGTGAGCGAGCGCGCCAGATAGATCCGCTGGTCAAAGCAAATGGCTCAGTCTTCAATACGTATCTCTATCTGGGGCGGTACGACCAGTTTCTTCGCAGTTTGCCTGACGTGAATGATTCATCCTTCCTCTTGTTTTATCGCGGTTTTGGAGAGTACTACCAGAACGATTGGGAGCGGGCCTCCAAAGATTTCGATCGCGCCTACGAACTCGAGCCTTCTCTGTATGCGGAAATCGGAAAAGGTCTCAGCGAATCGATTGCGCACAGAGAGGCAGACGGACTGCAGATATTGCGCGGTCTAGAAAGCAAGGTCAGAGAACGCGAAGTCGGTGATCCCGAGGCGGCATACAAAATTGCCCAGGCCTACGCGATTTTGGGCGATAAGGGTTCCGCTCTCCGCGTGCTACGGCGCAGCATCGAATCCGGCTTTTTTCCCTATACCTATGTCGCCGCGGACCCGCTCCTGAACGGTCTCCACAACGAACCCGAGTTCAAAAAGAATCTGGAAGTGGCGCGCGAGCGGCATGAGAGTTTCAAGAGCAGGTTCTTCTAGGCAAATCGACGTTTGGCCAATCAGACTTTCGATGCACGGCGCCCTGCGTGCCGGCAAGAATAATCCCATTCGGGAGACGACCCCATGATGAACTTGCCTTTGTGGCTGTTCTTGGCATTTTGGGGCGACGATCCGAACTCGCCAAGGACCCGAAGCGACAGTCCTCTTCGATCGCTCACTTGATCACACCCGAGAAAATGTAAGCGGCATTGCCGAATCTACGAAAGGATGCCGGTGCCGGGGTGCACGGGGCACCTACGAGGAATGTGAAAAAGACGCTACGAGAAACATCCCCGAACTGCTTCAGCGGCTCAAGGATGGCAAGTATCGGGCCCAACCACGGGATAGAGTCTACATCCCCCAGGAAAACGGGAAACAGAGGCCGATCTTGTGCAAAAGGGGATGGTCGAAATACTGAATGCCATCTACGAGCAGGGTTTTCTCGAATGTACCTACGGGTTCTGACCCGGGCGAGGGGCGAGGGGCACACCCGGCATGGGCGCGTCCAGCGGTGGGACGGCCAGTTGCAGCTGAGTGCCAAAGGTTGCGTTTGCCTCGGCGCCTACATCGTCGGCTTCCAGTAAATGGTGCGCGCGCGGCACTTCTTGACCCGACTTACTCGATACAACTATCATCCTGCCAGCGATTATCTCCTGGCGCGGGGGCTGCCACTCAGTGGGGGCGCACTATGCGTGAACTCTTCGCTTCGATTCTGTCTTTGACTCTTCCGGTTTTCAGCTCAATTGCTTCCTTCGCTCAGAATGCCAAACCCATCCTTATGGGACCGGTCATTGAAACGCAGCGCGTCGCCCTGGAGGGCAATACACCGCCTGCAGCCCTTCATGCCGAGAACGACCGCGGCCCCGTGGCCGACACAATGCAGCTCGACCATATGCTGCTCACTCTCAAGCGCTTCCCCGAGGTGGAGGCGGCCCTCGAAGAATTGATTGCCGATATGCACAATCCTGCTTCGCCTGCATATCATCGGTGGCTTACTCCGCAGCAGATTGGTCAAAGCTTCGGTCTTGCCCACGAAGACCTTCAGGTTATTCGGAGCTGGCTGGAATCGCACGGCTTCACCGTCAATCGTGCGTACGCAAACGGCCTCGTCATCGACTTTTCCGGCACCGCCGGCCAGGTGCGCGAAGCTTTTCATACGGAGATTCACCACCTTGTTCTGCCCACAGGCGAACACCACATCTCGAACATCAGCGATCCGGAGATCCCAGCTGCGCTCGCTCCCGCCATTTTGGGCGTCGCTTCCCTGCACGACTTCTTTCCAAGGTCGCATTCGCTGCACCTCGGTCCCGTCAGCTACGACGGCACCACGAACACCTGGAAGCCGCATTTCAACATGAACATCGATGGATCTCTCTACCACACCATCGCGCCCTACGACTTCGCCACCATCTACAACCTTCTGCCGCTCTGGAGGCGGGGTTTCACCGGCAAAGGCGTGACCATCGCGGCGGTCGAAGACAGCAATCTGCTTCATCCCGGCGATTGGGAGAGATTCCGCCAGACCTTCGGCCTCGACAAGTTTACCAAGGGCAATTTCAAACAGATTTACCCCGGCTGTGAGAACCCGGGCCAAAACGGCGACGAGACCGAAGCCGCCCTCGATGTCGAGTGGGCCAGCGCTGCCGCCCCAGAGGCCAACGTTGAACTCTCGGCCTGCGCCAATACCAGGACCACTTCTGGTCTCGACCTGGCGATTCTTGGCCTGATCGACTTCGCTCCACCCGACATCATCACCGACAGCTACGGGCTATGCGAAACCATCACCGGCGCGGCCGAGATCGCTCTTGAGAACCGCGAGGCGCAATTGGCCACAGCCGAAGGTACAACTTTCTTCATCGCACAGGGGGACACCGGCGCGGATGAATGCGCTCCCGTGGAACCTACGAATTACGCCATCTTTGGAATCAACAGCGGAGACAACACCGCCTCCGCCTACGCCGTCGACGTGGGCGGCACCGATTTCATGGCACAGTACAACTCCGACGTCAGTGGTATTCCCATCAGCAATTACTGGAGGGCCACGAACGATCCCGCGACCAAGGCATCCGCGCTTTCTTATATTCCGGAGATCCCCTGGAACGACGGATGCACAAGCCGGCTCATCTACAGCGATCCGGTGAACGGCGGCTATACTCACTCCTACGGACCCTCCGGCTTTTGCAATTCGACCCTGGGGCAGGAGTTTCTGATTGACGTGGCCGGCAGCGGCGGCCCCAGCACCTGCTTTACGGGCAAGCCTTCCATTCCTGGCGTGGTCAGCGGCTCCTGCAAGGGGAATCCCAAGCCGTCTTACCAGTTCGGTGTTCCCGGGGTCCCCAACGACGGCCTTCGTGATCAGCCCGATGTCTCGCTCTTCGCCAGCAACGGAGCTTGGGGGAGCTTCTACTTGGAGTGTATGTCGGATAAGAGCGAAGGCGGCGCTCCTTGCACGATCGAGAACGACGCGGTCGTTGAAGGCGGCGGCGGGACTTCGTTTAGCGCGCCGTCCATGGCCGGAATTCAAGCATTGATCAATCAGAAGTTTGGCCGGCAGGGCAACGCCAACTATGTTTACTACGCCCTCGCCACCAAGCAGTTTACCCGGCACGACGCTTCTGCTTGCAATGCCAGCCAGACCAATGGCACTCTTCCAGCCGGTGCTTGCGTCTTGCACGACATCACCCGCGGTGACGTGGACATTCCCTGCGGGCAGAACCCCGACAATGGCAAGTTCTACGATTGCTTCGGAGCTTCGGGGAGAACCATCATCGGCGAGCTTTCCGTCTCAGACGCTAAGGGTAAACCTGCCTATCCGGCCACCGCCGGATACGACCTCGCGACCGGGCTTGGGTCCGTAGACGCCACCAATCTCTTCAATGCCTGGCCGCAACTGCATTAGTTTCGTTCGACAGCAGTGGCACCACAGCAGTGATGGTTTCGCAGACCGCAACCGCCGCCCTGCATTCAACTCGCAGCCGATTAGCGAATGGCTCTCGGGATTGTGCCCGGCCAGATCAGCGTTCGACGACCTATATCAGGCGCTTTGAAACCGGACTCCAATCGCGGAAATGTCTCGGGACGCAGTAGGGGTTCGACCCCGGAAGTGCCTCAACGACTCTCACCTGCCACTTCGATTTCGGGGAATTACCCCTCCTCAAGGACGCCTTAGAGGAACGCCTCCACGAATTGGTTTGTGCGGGTGAGCTAGATCTGTCTACGGCGCAGGGCGACATCGCCACTGATTGGATTGCAGCTTACAAGAAGTATTCTTATACGAATCGACCCTCTTCTTGCATTCGCGTTTCGCCGCAGTGCCTATCTTCTGCGGCGAATTAGGCCGCGGGGAAACTACCTCCGCGTCATCCGCAGCTCGATCATCATCCGCTCCTCCCCTTTGTCATCGATCATGAAATGGCGATGGAAGAGAAGGCGGCCGTCTTCCTCAAGGTGCGCGCGCGCGACGGTCTTGCGCCCAGGATGCTCGGTATCGAGGGACGTGGTCCACAGGACGATGTTCCGGCCGTCGAACGTGCCGTCGCTCTGGCGAATCGACATGGTCGTCTGCCGCGAGTCGTACCACACGGTGGTGAAGCGATTGGTTTTGGAATCGAAGCCTGAGATTCCGGTGCCGGTGCTCTTGGTTCCGTCAGGATTGAAGAAGGTGAAATCCGACTGCAGGAACTTGCCGTCCTGGATCATATACTGCTTGCACTCGCCTTTCGTCACGATCGGCTTCCCGTTCATCGGGAAGAACGTCTTGACGATGTCCCAGTCGCCCGCAAATTGCGCGAGCAGCCTCTGACCGGCACCCGGAGCGTTCGGCGGCTCATATTGATTGTGGGTTTGCTGCGCGACCACTGCAGTAGCAATGAGTAACGCCGCGGTTATCCATTTCTTCATGGCTCGCGGATTATATGCGAAAACCGTCGAGCATTGCACACGTTTTGGCACCTGCCTGTCTAGGTAGAGAACGAAAGCAGTGCGATTACAAACTTTCGGTGACGCTCGCGACCGATGAGAACTTGCTGATCGAGTGGCGCAGTCACGCTGGCTGCGGATTCGATCTGTCAACCCTGTGCTTGCTCTGACACTTACACTTGACTGACGCATATCGGGGCATCGCTCGTCTAGGTCCGGGTCCTTACCAGTTCGGCCAAGGAAAGTTCAAAGCGCTGTGGGGAAACGTCAATCGCGATGTGCTCGTGGTGGTGGACCAGTTTAGGCAAAAACATTCAGCTTTGTTTACTTCAAACCGTATACGTCGAGCTCTCCGGTCCCTGAGGTGTCATGGCCGGTTGCGAGGTAGACCTTGCCGTTCGCGACCATGGGAGACGAGAACTTGATTCCGTATCCCGGAGTGTCGCTGGAGTTGGATGCACTGTTGTAGAGTTCGGTCGCCAGGCCGGCGTCGTAGGCGATGAGGCTGGCGTTCGAGGGCGTGCCGCCGCTTTGGAGGGGCTGGCCATGGTCGAGTAACCAGACGATGCCATTCGACGTGCCGTTGGCAGAGATGAACAGGGTGTAGCCGTTGCTGCCTTCAAAAATGGTGGGGGCGACGTAAGCGCCCAGCCCCAATGGAGTCTTGGAGCTAGGATCATAGGGAAATTGCCGAACGAAGGCGGGAACGCCCGAGACGGCGGCGGGCGTGATGCCCAAATAGACCGAGCCATTGAAATAGGACGCGGTGCCGAAGATTTCGTAGGAGTTGACCTCTGTGGTCCAGGTGTTGCTGTTAACGTCAGTGCAACTCTTCGAGTAGGGTGGACTCAGATCGGGCTCGAAGAATGTGAAGTAGGCGGCGCCGCTATCGCCGGTGCTCTCCCCGCCAAGAGAGTTGGTGTCGAGGAGGAAGAGTTTTCCGATCTTGCCTCCGGCCACGACTTGGTTGGCGCCTGGAATGAGAAGCAGACCGCCGGATGCGAGATCGGCGTCGGCGCAGTCCATGAACTGGTAGGCGTCGGGGGTGAAATAGCTGAGCATGGTGAGGGTCGAGTTGCTGGAGTTGGCCGGACTGAACTCGAGGACGGAGTCGCTCCAGGCGGTCTTACCATCCCAGGGACCATTGCCGGTGCTGATGTAGATGTTTCCACTGGCGTCGGCGACGGGGCCACCACCGCCCATCCAGACGCCACCGGCACTGCCGTATGTGCCTTCGCCTATGAGGTTCGGACTAGAGTTGAAGGTTACGGGTGGGGAGGCTAGATTTTGTTCCCGATAGGCAAGCAACCATCCATCGTGACAGCCGCCGAAGCCGATGTAGACGTAACCGTTGGATACGAGGAGCGCGGCGCGCTGGATGCATGCTGTGGTTAGAGGGCCGGCGTTTGCGCCGGTTGCCGAAACGTTGACTGTCACGGGGCTGCCGGGCTGTTGCGCCCCGCTGGTTATATCGAGAGCGTTCACGCGGAAGGTTGAGCCGGCGGTAGTGGAGGTTTGCGCGGAGACGACGTAGATCGTGTTAGTCGTCAGATTGATCGCTGGAGTTGAAGTGACGCCTTGCACGGGCTGGATGGGGCCGTTGGTCATGGGGGTTTCGCCGGATTGCAGAAGCGAAGTCTGCCACAGGGGCGAGCCGGTGCCGTAATTATCGGAGTCAAAGGCGTAGACGCTGTCATTTTCGGTGGCCACGAAGACGACATTGTGAACGGCACCGTTGACAGTGAGATTCGAGACCAGCAGCGGCTGGCCGTAGACGTATCCATCAAGCGTGTAAGAAAACAGCTTGCCGAAGTTTGGCGTGCTTACGGTGACGGGAGAAAGAATTCCTTCGCCGGGGTTTAAGCCGGTGCGCTGGGCGTCGAAGTGGAAGAGCGGAATGTTGGCGCCGCTACCAGTGACAGTGAGCGATGAGGTCCCATGCGCGCCGGCGTAGGAAGCAGTAATGGTGCTGGAGCCAGCGAGTACGCCTCCGGCGAGGCCGGCCGCATCGACGAAAGCTATCGCGGGCGCGCTGGATGTCCAAGTGGCGGAGGAAGAGACGTCGGCGGTCGATCCGTTGCTGTAGGCGGCGGTAGCAGTGAGCTGTTGCACCGCGTCTACGGCGATCGTTGGGCTGGCAGGAGAAACCAAGATGGAAGTGACGGTCGCGACTGTGAGCGCAGCGGTCGAGCTGAATCCGCTGAGCGAGGCTCGAATCGTGCTCGACCCGGCGGCGATGCCGGTCGCCAGGCCTGTGGAATTGATCGCAGCCACGGCGGGAGAGGAGGATGTCCAGGTC
>Ga0210398_10000312_pt1 | contig 57987 bp, 46 predicted proteins | sample IncBWC4OmetaG_FD_161047 | JGI IMG/M metagenome (GOLD analysis project Ga0210398, IMG submission 161047) | Forest soil microbial communities from Barre Woods Harvard Forest LTER site, Petersham, Massachusetts, United States - Inc-BW-C-4-O | ecosystem: Environmental > Terrestrial > Soil >...
GCCACCGTGAACCCCGGTGCCCGCACCATCGTGCGCACGCCGTACTGCACATCGCGCCCAAAATCTCCCAGCCAGTGCACGCCGCGCGCCTCGCGGCATTCCTGCTTCCGCTGCTCCAGCCCGCCCAGCGCGACCAGCGCCGCCCGTCGCGCCTCTGCTGGATGCATCCCGCGCGCAAGGTTCTCTTCCATCTGCCGTTCCAGATGATCGCGCAGTTCCTCCTCCACTTCCCCATCCGCCTGGCCGCCACGCAACAACGAACGCAGCCGCAAAGGAATCGTGTAGATCCGGTTCGCCAGCCGCATCGCTTATCCCTCCGTCAGCCGCACCACGCCGGTGATCGCCGTCGACAGACGGTCCCAATTGGCCGCCTCGCGCGCCAGCTGCCGCCGCCCCAGCACCGTCAGCGCATAGAACTTCGCGCGACGATTGTTGTCGGTCGGCTTCCACTCCGCTTTGATCCAGCCCTGGTGTTCCAGCTTGTGCAGCGCCGGATACAGCGATCCATCGCTCACCTGCAGCACTTCGCCGGAAACCTGCTTCAGCCGCTGTCCGAGCGCCCACCCATGCAGTGGCTGCAGGGCCAGAATCTTCAGGATCAGCAGGTCCAGCGTTCCCTGCACTAAATCGGACGGCTTGCTCATTTCTGGCCGCTCCTCACGGTTACCGAGGGATCATAACCCACCCTCCCCTCGGTAAGCAAGGGAAGACCAGGCCAATAAGGCAATTCTGCCCGAATGAAACCAGCGCCTCGACCACCTCCGCGCATCGACCAACGGCAACCGTCGCTCATTCTGGCTCGCCAGTAAAATGAAGGGACCATGGCTACGCTCCTGCCCGCCGGAACCGTCGCACCCGATTTTCGACTCCACGTCACCCCCGACCAGCAGCTCTCCCTCAGTGAGTTGCGTGGCCGGCCTGTCATTCTCGCCTTCTATCCCGCTGACTGGAGCCCCGTGTGCGGCGATCAGATGGCTCTCTACAACGAGGTTCTGCCTGAGTTCCAGAAGTTCAATGCGGAGGTGGTCGGCATCTCCGTCGACGGCGTCTGGTGTCACGCAGCCTTTGCAAAAGACAGAAACCTGCATTTCCCGTTGATGGCAGACTTCGAGCCCAAGGGCGCCGTCGCCCGCACTTACGGCGCCTATCGCGAAGAAGATGGCGTTTGCGAGCGCGCCCTCTTCGTCATCGACGCTCAGGGCCGCATTGCGTGGAGCTATTGTTCGCCCATTGCCGTGAACCCCGGCGCGGACGGTATTCTCGACGCGCTCGACAAACTCCCGAAACAGGTGTGAACCATGACGAAACTCAAGATTCCGGTTGGCCCCGCAGACCATATCCAGGGCGATGAGAACGCGCAGTGCACCCTCGTCGAGTACGGCGACTACGAGTGCCCCCACTGCGGAGCCGCCTATCCCATCGTCAAGCGGCTGCAGAAGCATTTTGGCAAGCGGCTTCGTTTCGTCTACCGCAATTTCCCGTTGAGTCAGATTCATCCCCAGGCCGAATCCGCTGCCGAAACAGCTGAGTTTGCCGCCGGCAAGGGAAAATTCTGGGAGATGCACGACCTTCTCTTCGAGAACCAGACCCAGCTCGGTCCGGACCTGTATGCGGAACTCAGCGAGAAACTGGGCCTCGCCGAAAACGAATTGCAGGAGGCCCTTGCCACGAACAAATATCAGGCGCACGTTCGCGCCGATTTTGCCGGAGGCGTGCGCAGCGGAGTTAACGGCACGCCCACCTTCTTCATCGACGGCGAGCGTTACGATGACTCCTTTGACTTCCCAACGTTTGTCGGGACCCTCAACGCAGTGCTCGGCCAGTCAGAATAGTCTGCGAATCCAGGTGACCAATGCAGGCCTGTTTTTGCCTGCCTGGACCACATGCACCGGCTGCTCCATCGAAGCCTGTTTTTGCCTGTATAGAACTGTGCATTCCGCTGTTTTGCTGATTCGCGAACCCGCTGACTGGCGAACCCACTGTCCTTTTCACAACTCGTCGATCGCCTTGGCCGCCGCGTTGATCGCTTCCGTGATCTTTTTGATCTGCTCCGGCGTCACGTTGCCGCGGAACATCCGCGACATGACCGCTCCGCGCAGATTCATGAACGCCTTCATCATCTCCGGCGACCGCCCCCGCTCGAAGCCGCCCCGCGCCTCGTCGAGCCGTGCGAACAACTCCTCGATGCGCTGCTTGTTCTCCTCGAGATATTGCCGGCCGGCCGGCGTCACCGTGTAAATCTTCTTGTTGTCTGCCGAGTTCGAGACCGATGCGAGGCCCTCTTCCTCCAGCAGCGTCAGCGTCGGATAGATCACGCCCGCGCTCGGCGTATACCCGCCCGCCAGCCGCTCCTCCATCGTCTTCATCAGCTGGTAGCCGTAGCTCGGCTGCTCCGACAGCAGCTTCAGGATCACGAGCTTCAGATCGCCGGCGTCGAACAGCCGCCCGCCCCCAAACCCGCGCTCCCAACGCCCGCGCCAGTGCCCGCCGAACCCGTGCCGGCCGCGCCCTCCGAAGCCGCCTTCCTGTCCGCCGCCGAACGGGCCGCCAAAACCGGCCTCAAACCATCCGGCCTGTTCCGCATGTTGCTGTCTCGCAAAGCACCCCTTGTGCTCGCGCCGACCTTCACTTCTTTCCAATCTTTGGTGATACATACGTTTATCCTTTCTGATCACAATGTATCGTAAGATATATCTTATGTCAAGTCATAAAATATATCTTTTTTGAGTCGATCCAGCGAGCCATGCCAAGCGCGGCGGTCCACCAGCCCCGCACGCCATGAATTGTCCCCCTGCAGCCGTTCAGCGCTCCAGAGTCGCCTTGAACGGAATCCTCCACAGCAATCCACGGCGGTAATCCGTCAGCCAGATGGAGTCAAATCCGAAGCGCAACGAATCGCCACCTTGCCCCACCCACTGCCGCACCACTCGATTCGTCTTTCCATCGACAACCGTGAGCGGCAACTCAAAAGTCGTGGCCCACACCGAATCGGCACCATAGCCGAGGTCACCGCCCGCGCCGGGAATACCCAGCAGAATCGTGGCCGTGACCTTCCTGGTCTTTAAATCAACGCGGGTGAGCGACCCATCGCCCTGGTTCAACGTCCAGACAGCCCCGCCGCCAGCCGTGAGGAATCGCGGTCTGGGCCCCACCGGAGGCGAGCTCAGCACCTCGCCGCTCCTCGCGTCGACCGCGGTCAGAACACCTTTGTCGACCCCCGTAACCCACACCACGCCCCCGCTCGCCAGCGGGTTATAGGAGCCGGCCGGAATCGCAATCTTCTGCCGCACCTGATTCGTCTTTGGGTCGATGCGGCTCAGCGTCGCGCCCTCCTTGTCCGTCACCATCCAGACGCTGTCGCAGCTGGTGGTGATTCCGCCCTCAGGACCTGCCGGTGGAATCGGCAGCACCGCCCTGATGCGGTTGGTCCGCACATCGACCCGTGCCAGCACCGGCATCTTGCCACAGACGGGAACCCACACGCTGCCGAACCCGAAAGCCAAACCGGAACAGGCTTCGTCGGAGAGGCCGATCTTCGCGACCACCGTATTGGTTGCCGGGTCGATGCGTTGCAGGGTATACGGTTTTGTGCCGGCAACCCACACGGCATGATCGGTCACCAGCACCCAGTCCGCCGTTGCTCCGATTTTGAATGTGGCAGACGGCTTCAGCCTGCTAAACAAAACCTGCACACCTGGAATTCCCGGCTTTGGCTTCGCTGCCGTCGATTGCGCAGCGACCATCGCGGCCGCCGAACCAACCAGCAGCAGCCATGTCATCGCGATTCGGTTCATGCTCTGAGAATAGCGATCCCACGCTCGTCCAGCGCAGGAAACAAGACCCGAGACCGCTATGCACGATGAACGTTGCGAAAAGGTTGGGTCGCCGCTGCTGCGAAAGTTTCCGAGGGTGGACCTCAAACCGTCATTTTAGGACCAGAGTAGGGCGCCTCGGGCTCGCCGGACTGGACCGGCAGCTTCACCACGAATTCTGTCCGGCCGGGTTCCGAACTAAATCCGATGGTGCCGTGATACTGTGCCGTCACAATGCGTTTGGCAATGTCCAGCCCCAGGCCCGTTCCGACGCCGGGCGGCTTCGTGGTGTAGAACGGCTGGAAAATCTGATCCCGGATCTCCGGCGCAATGCCTGCGCCCTGATCGGCGATGCCCACGCAGATTTGCCCGTTCTCCGACCACGTCCGAATCCGCACCTTCGATCCGTCCGGAGCTGCGTCGGTCGCGTTGTCCAGGAGATTCGTCCACACCTGGCTCAGCCCCGTGCCCCGTGTCGTTAACTTGGGCAGGTCGGGGGCAAATTCTTTCTCCACCGCGAGCTGCTTGTGACGGAATTTGTGCCCCAGAATCGTGATCGTGCTCTGAATGCTCTCGTGCACGTCAATGACGTGCTCGCCGGCCTTGTCTTCGTAGGCGTACTTCTTCACCGCGATCACCAGGTCGGTCACGCGGCTGATGCTCTCTTCGATGGTCGTGAGCTGCTGGGTTGCCGAAATCAGAGCTTCGAGCCAGTTCAGCGCGATCTGCAGCGACTCGGCGGGAAATGCCTCCTGGGCGCACTCGATGTCGTTGCGCCGCCAGCCCGCGGCCACCAGCGTCGGCGCCAGCTTCCAGGCATTGTTCACGCCGATGCTTTCCAGCCACGTACCCATCTCCTCTTCGGCATCCGCTTCGTCCAGACTGCTGACCGGTTTCGGCTTTTGCAGCGCCAGCACCTCCTGCTGCATATCGAGCAGGCAGGTGGCCTGTTCCGGCGTCAGCGGACTCTTGCAGAAGCGCATGCTGATCTCCTGCAGCCGCATCAGGTTTTCTCTCAGCTGTGCCGCCGATCGCTTCGCGGCCGAACCAGGATTGTTCAGCTCGTGCATCAGCCCCGCGGCCAGCGTACCCAGGGAAATCAGCTTCTCCCGATGCAGCGTCGTCGCCTGGAACGTGTGGATTTGCTTGGCAGCATTCGTCAAAATGTTCTGCCGCACCTTGGGGCAGGTCGACATCAGCTGCCAGAAACCCTCTGCATCCACGCGGAGTATGCGCGTCGGCTTCGTCGCCTCGCACTGTGCCCCGCTGATCTTCGAGCCCAGCAGCAGCGGAGCCTCGCCGAAACTTTCGCCATCATGGAAAATGGCCAGTGGCGTGTCGCTCCCGTTCATCTCGCGCCGTGCCGCGCGGACCTCGCCTTCGACGATCATGCAGAAGGCCGGGAGGCTGTTGCCCTGCTCGAACAGCACCGCACCCGCGGGAACTTCAACCAGCTCGACCGGGCCCAGGCAACTCAGTTCCTCTTCTTTCAGTTTGCTGAGAATCGGGACTCGACGGATGAGCTGCGACAGCTCCTGCTGCGTAAGGGTTCTCACCTGTGTTTCCGCCGTCGTGCTTTCCATCTGCTCCTGACCTTTAGAACTGCGCTAAATATTGGTGCATCAACTGCACCGCCATCGATCCTTCGCCCACCGCCGTCGCCGCCCGTTTCACCGATCCGTGCCGTACGTCGCCCGCAACGAAAACCCCCGGCATCGAGGTCTCCAGCAGATACGGCTCCCGATCCTCTTTCCACGTCTTCGGCAACTGGCCTTCAACCCGCATGTCGCGCCCCGAAAGTACGAACCCATTCGAGTCACGCATGACTCTCTCCGGCAGCCAGTCCGTCTGCGGAGCCGCGCCGATGAACAGGAACAGCGAAGTTGCCTGCCTCATCTCTTCGCCCTTCGGCGTCCGGATCTTCAGGCACTCCAGGTGCGTATCGCCACTCGCTTCCACGATCTCGCTCCGCGTCTCCACCTTAATATTCGATGTTCCAGCGATCTGATCGATGAGATATTTCGACATACTCCTCTCGAGTGAATCCCCGCGCACCAGCATCGTCACCTGTTTCGCCACCCGGGCGAAGTTCATCGCCGCCTGTCCCGCCGAGTTGGCCCCGCCGACCACGTATACAATCTCGTCCTTGCACGACTGCGCCTCGGCCGGCGATGCGCCATAATACACGCCCGATCCCAGCAGCCGGCTCACGCCCGGCGCATCGATCCGCCGGTAACAAACCCCCACCGCAATCAGGCTCACCCGGCAGGAAACCTCCGTCCCATCGCCCAACCGCACCTTCCGGTACTGCCCTTCGCCGTCGATGGTCGTCGCCCGCTGTGTGATGAACTCTGCGCCAAACTTCCGCGCCTGATCGTAAGCATCGCGCGCCAGCCGTTCCCCGGTCACGCCCCGGGGAAACCCGAGGTAGTTCTCGATCCGCGAGCTGCTCCCCGCCTGCCCTCCTGGAGCTTCAGGCTCCAGCACCAGGGTTTTCAATCCCTCTGAAGCGCCATACACCGCGGCCGCCAACCCCGCCATCCCCGCGCCCGCCACCACCAGGTCGTAAAATTCCTGCTTTGCCTGTGTCCGCAGCCCCACTCGCTCCGCCAGCTCGCCATCCTTCGGCTGCACCAGCGACGTCCCGTCAGGAAACAGCACCACCGGCAGCTTGCTGTCGTCCACCCCGAACTTCCCCAGCAGCTCCACCGCCTGATCGTCGCGCTCCGGGTCGAGCCACACATACGGCACCTGGTTCCGCGAAAGAAAATTTCGCACCTGATAATCGCGCAGCCCGTAGCGCGGTCCCACCACGCGAATCCCTTCGAACGCCGGCTTGAACCCCTGGTTCCAGTCCTCCAGCAGATCGTCCAGCACCGGATACAACCGCTCTTCCGGCGGATCCCACGGCTTGGTCAGGTAGTAGTGAATCCGCGCCGTGTTGATAGCCCGGATCGCCGCCTCGGTATCCGCATACGCCGTCAACAGGACGCGGCGCGCCTGCGGGTAGCACTTCTGCACCTTCTCCAGCAGCTCCACACCGGCCATGCCTGGCATGCGCTGGTCCGACACGATCAGTGCGACCACGTCGCCGCGCTCCTTCAGCTGGGCGCAGGTGTCCAGCGCCGCCTGGCCTGATCCCGCGCGCAGAATTCGGTACGTCTGCCCATATTTCCGGCGCAGATCCTGCACTACGGCTTCCAGCACGCTGGCGTCGTCGTCCACAGCGAGGATGATTGGCCTGGCCATTGCTCACTCCTCAGGTCGAAACTCTCTTACTAAATTACAGGCCCACACGTCTTCCTGCGAAATGCCGCCGGCTGTCCCGAATCAAACCATCGGCCGAATTGGGACCTCTCCGGCGCAACACCCTTACCTCTAAGTTGCAGAACCGGTTACGACACAAGTGACGTACGTCACAGGACCTTTGGCTACTTGGGGGTTACTTTTGTCCTGAATGATGGCAGAACTCAGATCATCCTCGACACCTCATTCGGATACCACGTCCGCAAAATTCCATCGTTCAACCGGCGCCATGCAATGGCACTCGATGTGTTCAACAGAGACACACGAGCGGATTCTGTTCCTCGGATCAATGACCCTTTCGCGCGCTCTCCTTCGAGCGCGCCGCAACCCACCTGTCTTCGGGGTAACTCGCAGACGCACACCTGAAGAAGCGGAGCAACAATGAACAAGCTGATTCTTGCTGACAACCAGGCCATCTACAGGGCCGGAACCGCGAAAATCCTGGCCATGGAAGATGACTTCCGCATCATTGCTCAGTGCGCCGAGGCGGACCGCCTCTATCCCGCCCTCGAAACCTTCCGTGGCGCAATCCTCGTTTTTGCGTCGGCCCTCAAACTCGACCCGCAGGCGCTCATCCCGCGCGTCGCCGCAACGGGCAGCCGCTCCATTGTCATCGCCGAAAATGGGGAGTCCGTCCAGCCATGGTTCAGCGCCGGAGTCCATGGTGCTACCCATCGTAACGTGACCGGACCGGCTCTGATCGAGTGCGTCCGCCACGTCGGCCAGGGAGAACGCAACGTCCGTGCCGTTGGCCTGGACACACCCGGAGTCGACGATGACTCGGTCGGTTCCCGCGTGCGCGATCGCCTCACTCCCAAGGAGTTGAAGATCGTCGCGCTCATCGTCCAGGGCTGCAAGAACAAGGAGATCGCCGTTCGGCTCAACACCACCGAGCAGGTCATCAAGAATTATCTGCGCAGCATCTACGACAAGACCGGCGTCTCTGATCGTCTGGAACTGGCTCTGTTCACCATTCACCACCGCATCCTGGCCGAAGCCGCGCAGGCGGTCGGCGACCAGATTATGCAGGGCATGTAATCTCTTTCGAGGCGCTGTCGCTCGTTCCCTGCGCAGCGCCTCTGTTTCACTGAGCCGGTGGCCGGTGGCCTGCGGACGGTAGCTTGTGTTTCGCCTGCGGAAGGAGTCGGTCCGGGGCTCATAGACCTACGTTCCGCCCAAAATGAGCCGACCCCGAACGACGAACCGTTCTGGCCGATCACCAGCTACCAGCTACCTGCTACCGGCCACAGGCTACAGGCTACAGGCTACAGGCTACAGGCTGCCTCTAAAGCTTCTCCCCCACCGACTTGGCCTGCGTAAACAGATACAGGTAGTCGGGACCGCCCGCTTTTGAGTCCGTCCCGGACATATTGAATCCGCCAAAGGGGTGCGCCCCGACCATCGCGCCCGTGCACTTGCGGTTGAAGTACAAATTCCCCACGTAGTATTCGCGCCGCGCCTTGTCCAGCTTCACGCGGTCGGTGGAATAGACCGCGCCGGTCAGCCCGAATTCCGTGTTGTTGGCGATCTCCAGCGCGTGGTCGAAGTCGCGCGCCCTGATCACCGCCAGCACCGGACCGAAAATCTCTTCCTGCGCGATGCGCGCATCCGGCGCCACATCGGCGATGACAGTTGGCCTGACAAAATAGCCTTTGTCCGGCGTTTCGACCGCTTTGCCTCCGGCAACCAGGCGCCCTTCCTTTGCGCCGATCTCGGCGTAGCTCAGGATGCTCTTCATCGCGGCTTCGTTCACCACTGGCCCCATGTTCGGGTTCTCGACCGGATTGCCGACGGTCAGCGTTTCCACTTTCTCGCGCAGCCGCTCCACAAACGCATCGTAGATTGGCTCCTCCACAATCGCCCGCGAGCACGCCGAGCACTTCTGCCCACTGAACCCGAACGCCGACGCCACCACCCCCGTCACCGCCGCGTCGAAATCCGCGTCCGCGCTCACGATGATTGAATCCTTGCCGCCCATCTCGAGAATCGTTCGCTTGATCCAGATCTGTCCCGGCTGCGCCTTCGCCGCGCGCTCGTGAATGTCGAGCCCGACTTCCTTCGATCCCGTGAACGCGACGAAGCGCGTCTTCGGATGCGCAACCACAGCGTTGCCAAACGATGCTCCCGATCCCGGACAGAAGTTCACCACCCCCGGCGGCAGCCCCGCTTCTTCGAGCACTTCCATAAACTGCGCCGCAATCGTCGGCGAATCGCTCGACGGCTTCAGCACCACGGTGTTGCCGGTCACGATCGCCGCCGACGTCATGCCCGCCATAATCGCAAACGGAAAATTCCACGGCGAAATCACCGCGCCGACGCCCAGCGGCAGGTACAGCAGTTCGTCGTGCTCGCCTGGAAGCTGAATCGGCGTGGTCGCTCCTGCCAGGCGCAGCGCTTCGCGGGCGTAGAACTCGAGGAAGTCGATGGTCTCGCCAACATCGGCATCCGCCTCGGCCCAGTTCTTGCCCACCTCGTAGGTGAGCCATGCGCAAAAGTCGAACTTGCGCTCGCGGATCAACGCCGCCGCTCCCAACAGCAGCGAGGCGCGCTCCTCCGCCGACACCAGCCGCCAGCTCTCGAACGCCTGCAGCGCAGCCTGAACCGCCTGCTCCGCGTGTTCTGCTCCGGCTTTCTGGTGCACTCCGACCACCTGCGCCGGTTTGGCCGGGTTGCGCGATTCGATTTTGCCGCTCGTATGCACCCGCTCGCCGCCGATGATCAGCGGATATTCGTGGCCGAGCCGATCGCTAACCCGTTCCAGCGCCTCGCGCATGGCGCGGGCATTTTCGTGGCGGGAAAAGTCGATGAATGGCTCATTGCGAAACGCGCCTTGCGGTTTGCGCGGCAGGATGACGGTGGGTTGTGCGAGAGTTGCCATGACACCTCAGTTTAGTTCAAATCGGCGGGATCTTTTGGACCCCGATTGCGATGACTCGCATGGGGCGCATTTGCTCCCCGCCGGATCACGCGTCGCGCTTCACGACCGCCAGCTCGAAGCTTTGCCGAAGCGTGAAGCCGAGGCCTTCGTAGACCCGGATCGCGCCATAGTTATCGGCGAAGGAGTGCAAAAACGGCGTCTTGCCCGCTCGCACGATTTCGTCCATGACGCAGGCCATGAGCAGGCGCGCATAGCCGCGCCCGCGCGCGTCCGGATGCGTGCAGACGGCGCTTACCTCGACAAATCCCGGCACATGAAGGCGCTGGCCGGCCATTGCCAGCAAACGGCCGGACTGGACGATCCCAAAAAACGTTCCCAGTTCGATGGTGCGCATCCGAAACGGGCCCGGCTCGGTGAGCGTGGCCAGCTCGACCATGGCTGGGGCGTCTTCCGGAGTGAGTTGGCGAAGCTGAACACCGGCAGGAGCAACCGCAGGCACGCGAGCGGGGCGAAGCGCAACCATCTGGTGCAGGACACCGCCGCGCACCATCGTCCAGCCAGCGGGTGGACGAGGTTCTTCACGAAAGAACAGCGCCACCATATCGTCAGGGCCAACGAGGGGATGCAGCGCGCGGTACCCCGCCTCCGACTGCATGGGCATGCCGCTGAGCGGGCCGATGTCGTCCGGATAGCGCCGCGCCGCGTCTCCTCCGAGCGCGAAGTGCGCATGATCGGTGGTGAGCGCGCTCCAGATCGGATTATCCAGCAGGTGCGCCGACGAAGCCTCAATTGCCGGCCGCGTCTCGCCCTGGACAATATCGCCAAGGGGCATGGGCTTTAGATTCATCGGCATGCCCTGCGGATGCGCTTGTTCGTGATCGGCGCTAGCCCGCCAGTCGATCCGGCCGAACCGGCCGCTGCCGGTCTTCCTTCTCGTTAGCGCCACCTTTTTGGTCGCGATCGGGAGCTCCCTCAAAAATCCGCCCAATCTCCGTCTCGGCAAGGGCTTTCTTCACCAGATCGGCCCAGGGATCGGGCATTTCGACGACGTTCTCCGGTGCCGCCGCAGCTTCCCCGGCAGCGGCAACCGCCGACTTTTCGCTCACCACGCCAGGTTCCTCGATGACGGGGGAAGCTGCGTTCGAGGAAACAACGTGGGGCGCCGCGTTCAGGAAGGATTCCCCTGTCGACACGGGTGCCGGATCGATCGACGCTGGTTTCTCTTGTATCGAGGGAGGCTTCTCGTCGACGAGGGAAGCCGCGTTGAGGGGAGCTTCGCGCTTCGGCGCAGGTTCCCGGAAAATCGACGCAGGTTGCCCCTGCCCAGACGGAGGCTCCTCGTACGTAAAGGAGGCGCGCTTATACGAGACGCGGTCGGCCTCCTCTTTTTCCATCGCCCTCGCAGCGGGAGCCGCCACCACCACCGGCTCATCCGGTGTGATGAATCTTCCTCCATAGGATGGGGTTTCTCCGCCGTAGGCAGTCTCCTCTTCCATCCGGTTAGGCCACGCCGCCACGCCCCAATACAGCAGGCCGCAAACCAGTCCCGCCAGTGCCGCCGGCCACCACAGGACAGGCGGAGCTGAACCCGCCAGACGCACCAACCGGAAAGGACCGGGAGTCGACGGCCCGGCCACGGAAGCCACCGGAGCCGGGCCCGACGTCGGCTGGGTTGGTGCCGGGGACGCATTGGGCGACGGCAGATCGGATTCCGTCGTGGAGGCCGTGTTCGACGGCGGGTTGGATGCAGCCGTCGATGCCGGTGGCGTTTGCGCTGGCGGGTTCGATGCAGTCGTCGACGCAGGCGGCGTTTGTGCCGCCACATCCGATGCAGGAGCCGGCCGCGAAGCCGCTTCGCGCTCGATCGCCTGCCGCTCGCTACCCACAACGCTGATCGCGTGCGTCAGCTCAGCTCGCTCCTCGCGCAGGCGGCTGGCGCTGATCCCCGCACTCAACCGGTACCGGCCACCGCTGCCTGCCGACAAGATGGACGACAGGGCACCCTGAATTGCGACCAGCCGTTCTTTCGTTCCAGCGTCCGCGTTCCCGCTCGCGTACTGGGTGCGCAGATCCTGAACCTTTTTCTCTGCGGTCCTCACCTGGGCTTTGATCAGCTGTTGCTGTTCCGACTCCGAATATGAGTGTCGATAGGCGTAAGCGCCGCGGTGCGACCCGCCGGAGGACGAACCGATCTCCTCGAGCTTCCTGTTGGTCGAAGACAGCTCTGCCTGCAGTTGTCCCAGCGAAGCCGCCAGCGCACTGGCATTTTGGTCCGGTTGCGAGGTTTTTTTGGCCGGCGCCGGTGGCGGCGGAGCCGCAGGCTTAGGCGGCGCTGCGGTCTTAGCCGGAACCACTGCTGCCTTGGGTAAAACGGCGGGCGGAAGCGTTGCGGACGAAGAAGGCGTGCTCCACGCCAGCGCATTGGCAACTGCGTTCTCCGTTTCGACCGACTTTGCGAGGTCGGCGTCCTGAAACCGGATCTCCAGCGCATGAACGCCCGGCTGCGTCAGTTCAAGGCGCGAGCGGAACTCGCCCATGCGCGTCGTCATATCCCCAGCGGACAGGTACGCCTGCTTCGACAGTCCCGCAACTACCTGATCGGTCAGCATCGACTGCGCGATCGCCACGGCGGGATCGTTGCCGCCTGCGAGCGCAGGATCGAGGCGTTGTGCCGCATCCGGATCAAACGACAGCTCGGCTGCCGAAGCCGACTGCGCCCCGTTATGCCTGAACCAGGCGTGGAGGCCGCCGGCGACCGCCACGGCAATGAGTACCGCAAGGACTTTATGTCCCAAAGGCACCGCAAAAAAGCGCATGAGGGAAACTCCTCTCGCATGAAAACTCTCGTGTCCAAGGCAGAATCTTCCAGCGAAGCGAGCTGTGAGAGGAACTTCAATGGTGCGTGGAGTCCGCCACAGTCAAAAAAAAGGGACCCGGTCGCGGTCCGGCGCGCGACCTGCCTGGGCGGGGTCGTAACCTTCTGGTAAACCCCTGCCCTCGCGTAATACCTCTGTAACCACAATATCCTGGCAGGACGGCTGCGGTCACCGGCCAGGGGACTCGCGCAGGGGCATCACGCCGCCCAGCGCCTCGGAGGCGTACCGAACCGTAACGTCCTGCAGCGTATAACGATGGGCCTTCCTGCACGCCGGACAAGTGAGGCGGAAGGGGGAACCTTCGTAGACAAGTTCGCTCCCCAGGAAGTAGAAGCCGGGAACGTCATCCAGACGCAGATCCGCCCTGCACCTCCACGTCCTGCACCGCACGAACAGCCGGGTCAGAATCGCCATCGCGTCAGTGCCCTTTGTAATCTGCAAACAGCTCCGGAAACTGCTCCTTCAGCGCTTCGACCTTCGGGCGGTCGCAAACCAGGATGTACGGATTATCGGGATTGTGCAGGGCATAGTCCTGGTGGTAATCCTCGGCGCGATAAAAACCCTTCAACGGTGTCACCTCGGTGACGATCGGCCTGGGAAAGACCTTCGCAGCCTCCAGTTGCGCGATATAGGCCTGAGCGATCCGCTTCTGCTCGTCGTTCACGTAGAAGATTGCCGAGCGATACGAGGTGCCGACATCGGGTCCCTGGCGGTTCAGCTGCGTCGGATCGTGGGCCACCGAGAAGAAGATGCGCAGCAACTGGCCGTACGTGATCCTCGACGGATCGTAGACAACTTCGACGGACTCCGCGTGGCCGGTCGTTTCGGTGGTGACCTGATCGTACGTTGCCGTCGAGGCGGATCCGCCGGCATAACCGGCGGTCGTCGCAACAACCCCCTTCACACGTTCAAAAACAGACTGCGTGCCCCAGAAGCAGCCTCCCGCGAAAACCGCTTTCTCTTTGCCGGATTTGGCGGCGAGCGAAACGTCCGCGTTTGCCGGCGGAATCGGCGCACGCCCTGCGGCGCGAGCCGAGCAGGCGGCAAGGGAGAGCAGGAATCCGATGGCAAAAGAAGCGCGCAGCAGGCGCTTGAGCAACATGGGGACCTCCCGGAAAGTCACTGTATGAGACGCAATGTGGGCCAGTTCGTCGCATATTCATTTTCAATTGAAACCCCCGTAACCCACCGCGGGATGCGCGGCGTGGATGATGCGAAGGGGCTCGTGGCAAAGAAATCAACCCTCGCGAGCCGGAGGAGACAGGATGTCAGAGCAGGCAGCGAATCACCACAAACAGGCAGCCCATCATCACGGCATGGCTGCCCACCACCATGCTGAGGCGGCGAAGCATCATGAGTCCGGCGACCACCACACGGCCGCCCATCACGCCCACGTAGCCCATGCCCATGCCGTTCACGCGGCCGAGCATTCCGAACACGCGGCCAGACATCACCTGGAAGCGCACGGCCAGTAGGAAGCCAGGTTTCGCCGCTGATTGCGACGCTTCGCGACAGCGGCGAGGCCAGGGCCTACATCGGACGCCAGGTCGTATCGATGCTGATTGGGATCTCGTTGTGGATCGGGACGGTCAGGAACGACGGTCGATCGATCCTGAAATCGGAACAGGTCGCGGGCATGGTGCCCGTGATCTGCACGTCGTTCCCGTGACGGGTGCGCTGCAGCGTCACATGGCTGTAGTGGACCGTCTGGCCGGCAAACTGAACCTCGAGGTCGGCGTCGATCGTCGGCGCATCCAGCGCCGATTGCGGCAAATGTGTGCGCACCATGACCATCGGGAATTCCGCGCCGCGCACCGCCTGCATCATGTGCAGATCGCGATTGCTGTCTCCTGAATCGAACGTCTTCACCGGCACCGCTATCAGGAAATCGCATCCGCCGTCGCTGCAATTGCCTTTCCCCTTCGCATCGTGGCTCGTGCCCGCAACCTCATGCACGGGGTGCGTGATGTGCCAGGTCAGCGTCGACTGCACCAGGGTCCACTGGTTTTGAGCGTGCAGGGCGAGCGGAAGGGCTGCCAATAAAAACGCGACGGCAAGCTTCATTACTTCTCCCAAAACTTCAGATGAAGAGGCCACGAGACCGCGATGATCGACGCACCGTAGGCTCCGGCCGTAGTCCAGGCAACATAAGAATGCGCGGAAGCGATGCCGTGAACTTTTTCGCCGTTGTTCTCCTGGCTGAGCGCCAGGCCGCCAAGAATCGGCGTCAGCACCATGCCCGGCGCATGAATCCACACCAGATCGCGGTGCAGCCGAATGGCGCCCTTGGGCTTGACGCCCGGAATCTTCGGCGCGGCGATGGCATAGTATGCGGTGAATCCATAGAGGACTGCGGTCGTCGAACCGAGCGCGATGTGAAGGTCGAGGGCACCTGAACCGGGCGCGATCGGAGGACCTGTGGGATCGGCCTTATTGCGCTTCGATTTCGCGCCGCTGGAAACGATGATTGCCGCGCAAAACGGAATCGCCGTAACCAGACCCAGCGTCTGGTGCACCTTCAGATCGTGTGTTCGCTGATTCAGTTTCTTCTGCATTTCAGCGTTCGCCAGGGTTTGCGATGGTGTAAACCCGAGATCGCCGAGCGTGGGAACATTGCCGGATTGCGGCGCCTGCTGATTCGGAGTCTTGTTCTGCGGCTGAGACTGATTCTGAGGCGGCGTTGGGGTCTGCGGCGTCGTGGCTTGACTCCCCGCCGGCAACGGCGCATCGGGCAGATCGAGTACGCCCGCAGAAACAAGAGAGGAACGGGAAGAGATGACGGAAGGATTACCGGAAGCTTGCGCAATTGTCATCAGCGGAACCAGAACCAGACAGGACAAAGCCACCGCGACTCTTCCTGGACCGATTCCACTCAACTTCCGTCAACCTTTGTTCCGCAGGATGCGAAACTGCGTTCGATCATACAGGCGTTCCATGCCCGCGCCCGTCCAATCGCGCCGACTTAACGTTTCTTCATCGGCCGGACAGCTTGCTTCTTTGCCTCAGCTCGCTTGCGGGAACCTCTGCCACCGTTGTTGAGCGGACCTCCGTTTCCAGCCTCGTCCGCCAAATTTCCGTCCACCACGCTCAGCACCACGCCGTCGATGCGGTTATCGAGCGTGCGGTACGGCGTCAGGCGAAGCGTGAACCAGTGGCCGGCTTCGTCCTGCACCTGATCGTGGCGAGGCTGCACCCGCTGGATCACGTCGAGCATCGCGTCTTCCAGATTGCGGACATCCACCTTGAGCTTCAGACGCGGGATGGGGCGGCCCACGTCACCGGGAGTCAGCCCCAGCATCGCCGTGGCCTGCGGTGTGTAGCGGCGCACGCTGAGGTCGGACCCAAGCATCACCATGGGCAAATTGACGCTGTTCAGCAGATTGGTCAGGTCGTTGTTGAGTTGCGTCAGCAGATCGTTGCGATGCTGCATCTCCTCGTTCACGGTGTGCAGCTCTTCGTTGGCCGACTCCAGCTCCTCCTTCGAGGTTTGCAGCTCCTCATTGGTGCTTTGCAGCTCTTCGTTGCCCGACTGAATTTCTTCGTTCGCGGACTGCAGCTCCTCGTTGGTCGCTTCCTGCGTTTCGTTGATGGACTGCAGATATTCCCGGGTCGCAGACAGCTCCTGCCTGAGTTGGGCAATCTGCTTATCTTTGTCGGCGCGCTCTGACTCGGTGAGCGGCTCGGTGCCATTGGCCGCCGCCTCCGGTGCCACGGAACGAACCGGCTCAAAAACGACAAGATAGTGATGCTGGTCCTGGACAGGTGTTCGGAACGGCAAAACCCGGACATTGGTCTGGTGCCGTTCGCCTTCGCCATCCACCTCCAGGTTGCCTCGCTCTACCTCAATGCCGGCCTGCTTCGCTTCCTCAATGGCGCTTTGCAGCTCGAAGAGCAATCCAGGCCGCGCCATTTTCAGAAGGTTCAGGCTGGCTTTGCCGGGAGCCAGCTCCAGGAACGGGCCGGTGCGTCCGCGGCTCTGAAGGATTTCCAGCTGCCCATTCACGACCACCGCCGGCGGAGCATAGCGCGCCAGCAGCAGACGGTCAGCTTCGCGCTGCAGCTCCAGCGGAGCCTTGACCGGGTCGGGCGGCTTGACGACGGGCACAGGCACTTTCATCGCCTGGCCGTCCGGCTCTGCCGATCCTGCGGAAAAGCCCAAAGTGAGGGGCGTCGAAACGAGTTTCCTGCGATAGATTTTCTGCTTCTTGTCGACCATTTCAAAGAGCTCCGAACCAGCCCCCGGCAAACCCTCCGTATCGCCAATCATAAGGAAGCCGGTGGGGTTGAGAGCGTAATGGAAAATGGGAATGGCTCTCTTCTGCAGGGGCTGACTGAGATAGATCATTACGTTACGGCAACTGACCAGATCCATGCGAGAAAAAGGCGGATCGTTGAAGATGTTCTGCGTGGAGAAAATACAGAGATCGCGGATGCTCTTGTTGATCTGGTAGCCTCCGTCCGATTTGTGGAAGAAACGGCGCAGGCGTGTGGCACTGACGTCGGTTTCGATGCTCTCCTTATAGACCGCTGCCCGGGCGCGCTGCACCGCGGTTTCGCTGAGGTCGGTGCCAAAGATCTGGATGGGCACTTCGGCCCGCTCTTCACCAAGAAACTCAACCAGCGAGATGGCGTGGGAGTAAGCCTCCTCGCCCGTGGAGCAGCCGGGAACCCAGATCCGGACAGGGCTTGAGGAAATGCGCGCATGCACCAGGGCGGGATACACAATCCGCTTGAGGGCATCGAAGACCTCCGGATTGCGGAAGAATGACGTTACGTTGATCAGCAGATCCTGATACAACAGGGCCACTTCGTTGCGATCGCGACGGAGAAGAGCGACGTAGTCGGCGAGCCTGTCAATTTTGTGCAGCACCATGCGGCGCTGAATCCGGCGCCCAATCGTGGGTGGCTTGTACTCTGAGAAATCGACGCGGGTAACTCGGCGCAGCAGACGAAAGATCTGCGACAGAAGAAGGTCGCCGCCCGCCTCCTGGCCGTCGGCGGGACCGACCGACGCTCCTGCGATATAAGGATGGTTGCGAATCCGGGCGAGTTCCTGGGCAATTTCTTCGGGCGGCAGGACGAGATCGACAAACCCCGCAGCGACAGCGCTCGCGGGCATACCCTCGTATTTGGCGGAGCTGGGCTCCTGGGCGATGGTAATGCCGCCCTCGCCTTTGATCGCCGTCAGACCCACCGTGCCGTCCGAAGCGGTCCCCGAAAGAACAATCCCAATGGCATTGGGACCGTGGCTCGCGGCAAGAGAGCGGAAAAAGAAGTCGACGGTCGTGTTGACAACACGCGGCTGCTCACGATCCGTGATCTGGAACTTCAACTCGGAGATCGCCAGGTCGCAATTGGGCGGGATCACGTACACATGATTAGGCTCGATCTCCATCCCATTCTCGATCTCGATGACCGGCATGGTTGTGGATCGGCCAAGAATCTTCGCGATCGCGCTCTCCCGCTGCGGATCCAGATGGGGCACCAGGACATAGGCCATGCCCAGGTCGGGCAACAACGCTGCGAACAGAGCGTTGAATGCTTCGAGTCCGCCTGCCGATGCACCAATCCCCACGATCGGAAAAGAATTCGAGCGGGCCTTTCCCGGGGTCACAGGATTTTCGACGCTTTCCAGCTCGCCGGCCGGAGACGATCCCTGCCTGCCGTGCCTCCCGGCGAGAACTCAGTGATAGATTTCGCCCACGATGGGGGAGACTGGCACCGAACCCCTCCACCATTGTCCGAGATTATAGCCTCGCGGCCACAACCTCGAGCAGATCGGGCGCGGAACCTGCAGAACCATCCCCACGCATCCACCGCGCCGCCGCATTATCGGCCATTCGAGAGGTTGACGATCTGACTTCGCAGCGCGTCCAGCTGGGCTGAAACCTCTCGGATCAGCACGCGATTGTTGTCCTGCAGGATGCGCGAGGCCTCAATCTGCGCGTTCAGCGAACAAAGGGCTCCAAGGGAAATCGGATAGTGCGGTTTGGACGAACCGTCGGCAGGGCCGGCGGGCTCCGCCCCTGACTTCAAGGCCAGTTGTGCGCGGCTGGAGCAGCGCATCGCCACCCACAAATCCAGGTCGCGAGGACGGGCGAGCACGGCCTTCTTGCTGGAGCCGTGAGGGCGGCGAACCGGCAGACCAAAGTCCTGCTCCCACCGCTGCACGGTGCGCACTCCCTTGCCCATGTAGCGCGCGATGTCCTTCCACGAGGTCAGCACCGCGGAGTTATCGGTATGGCTTTCGGCCTTCGAGGCACTGGTTCCGGGTCTCATAGTACGCTCCCCTTCGATTGGCTGGGTTCCAATGCACAAGTCGTGCGTTCGGTTTGGAGTCGTGCAGAGCGGCGCTGGATGCCTGAAGCCCGCTGATTTTCTTCACTCTTCTATAGCACACTTTTTGGTTTGCATGCGGCCCGCAAGCAGTCAGAGCAGGACCCAGCCTGAAGGGTGGGAGGATCGTGCGACTCATTGCCATGTTGCGAGCCGTTCGTCGGACGATCCCGGTAGTACGACGGAAGACCGACGCCAGCCTCGCGACTATTTCCCGGAACCTGTGGGACGCAACCGCAGGAAGATCACCACCCCCATCGGATCGGTTCCATAAACCGGCTGCAGGCGCAAACCGGGACGATACGCCGTCACCTGGGCGCCGAAGGCCGTCGAAAGGTGCGGAAAGTGGCCGAGGTCGCGATCGTAGCCGAAGGTATACGCCTGCACGCGCCCCGCGGATTCCTCCCGAAAGTCGGGCGGCAGTGCATGTTCGCCGAGCAGCAGTTCGTTGGTCCGGTCGACATTCTCGATCCTCGTGAAAGCATAGTTCCGCTCGCGAAAGCGCACTGTGGATTCGAGCAGATAGCTGTTCTCGATGAGATTGTCCGGGAGATCGCGCGTGCGTCCCCAGACCAGCGTCGTGGCCCAGTTGCCCGGTCGGGTTGCGTCGGGACCCGGCGCACCGGTCGGCATGGAGTGGGTCGGACCGAAGACACGGTTGTACATCACGGACGCGGTCATGCGGTCCTGATTCTCGTCGGGAAAGAGCTGTTCCGGGCTGTGCAGATGCCCCCAGGAGTACTGCCCGCTCCAGTTGCGGCCCGGCTCGAGCGTCAGCCGCGTCGACCACGAATCGATCGCGCCCTGTTGCACCTGCCAGCGGTGTTCGTTCGGCTCGCGGCCGTGGAATCCGCTGGCTTCCAGACGCAGCCACCCGCGCGTGATGCCAACCGTGATCACGTCATCGGAAATGTGAGTGGAGTCCTCCTGATGATGGCCCAGCGTGCCCACCGGGCTCTCGATGGCGGATTCGCGATGCGGATAAGCCGTCGGGCCAATGGCCGGGTCACCCACCGGTGCGGCGTAGAAGCTGAGCAGCCCGTTGTTTCCGAGGTGCAGATCGTAAAGCCCGGCGAACTCCATCACGAAGTCGTGCGGATGCTGCCCATCGGCAATGGGCAGGCCATAGGCCGTCTCTCCCTGCTGGAAGAGCAGCGGATACTGGCGGCCCGTAACCGTGGCCGGCTCAAGGCTGAGCATCGTGCGCAGCGTCAGCTCACCCGGTCCCCAGGAGCGCTGCGCCATCGGCATTACCCAGTTGGTCGAGAAGAGCTTGTCGCCGCCCCGCGGGCTGGTCTGCTGCGTATCGGCAATGAAACCGTTGCCATGGAGCATCAGCATCCACTCGCCGCGCATGGTCATGAGCATCGGCGCGGGTGTGGAGTCCGGCTGGGCGCTGGTGCCCGAGGTGGTGTGCGCCTCGATCTCCTGCGTAAAGTTCTGCGGCGGACCCATCTGCATCTGGGCGCAAGCCGGCGTAACGCGAAGAAACTGTGCGGCGAAAAAGACAACCAGCGAGCCTCTGACAACGCGCAGCATGAACAATCCTCAAAGATGAAGGGACAGGGAGACGCGGCGGACTTGCGTCCGACGCCGGGTGAGGAGAGTCCTGGAATCAGATGCGCAGCGGCGGGGATGCTGTTCGCAAACGTGCGCTGGCGAGGTCGCGTGCGAAGCTGCGCGATGAAGCAATGATGGCGATCGGAGCAGTCGATCCATCGGACACGGCAAGCATCGCGGCCGGGTTCGATTCGGTCTTTTGTTCTTTGAAACGATCGGGCGCCGAAGCCATTGGGGAGCGAACGCAGCCCGACGCAACGGCGCCATCGGGGCACGCAGCACACGGTTCAGTGTGGCTGGCACAGCACGCGTGATCGCAGATCTGGGGCTGGCAAAGCGGAACGCAACTCAGCGCAAAGGCCAGCAGGATGGCCAGCGATCGAGGACCGGCGCACAGTTCCATCCTAGCACTCAAACAACGGTGCTTTCGCGAGGCGGTACTCTGTCGGGGATGCGGCTTTTCATCGGATTTTCCTTGCCCTCCCAGGCAGTGGAGGCACTGCTGCGCGTGCAGCAGCAATTCGCGCCCTCAGCCAGCGAGCTGCGGTGGTCGGAGCCGGAAGGCTGGCATGTCACCCTGCAGTTTCTGGGTCAGGTGAACGAAGAGCGGGCAGCGTGCGTGCCGGAGCAGCTGCGGACGGTGAAGGCTGCGCGGGTTCCAGTCCGGATCGAAGGCCTGGGGTTCTTCGAGCGCGCTGGAGTTTTCTGGGCCGGCATTACCCTCACTCCTGAACTGCTCGCGCTGCAGCAATTCGTAACAGCCGCCATGCAAAATTGCGGATTTGAACCGGAGGCGCGAGCGTACAACCCGCATATCACTCTGGCACGCGCCAGGGGACGCGCCGGTCCAAAGGCGCTCGCCCCGCTCAGGCAAGCGATCGACAAGTCCCGGATCAACCTCCGCGCCGAGTTCGTGTCGACGGAATTTCTGCTCTACGAGTCCTTCCCCGGGCCCGAAGGTTCGCGGTATGAGATCCGAGAGCGATTTGCGCTGCATTGAGTGCTGCGTTCGAGCCGCTCCATCCTGACCCGCCGATCAGGCCGGTTCCGGGATCACGCGGATCTTCCCCAGCCCGACCACGTAGCCGGCAATCCCAATGGCCAGCACGATGGCGGCCAGCGCAAACGATCCGCCGAAATTGTGCGCCCTGGCAAAATAGCCGGTGATGACCGGCGCGGAGATCGCGGCAATCTGCGTGGCGAAGTTCATAATGCCGCCCACGCGTCCCACACTTTCGCGCGGCGCGATGAACGAGGGGATCGACCAGCCAACCGGGGCCATAGCGCCGAGACCCGCCATGCACAGGCTGATCCACGCCACCGCAACCGCGGGCGTGTGCGCGAATCGGGCGCCGTAGATGCCCATCCCGAAGGCCAGCCCGCCCACCAGCACAGTCTGACGGACGAGCCAGGGCCGCACCCCGCGCCCAACCAGCGCATCGACCATCCAGCCGCCGATGGCGAGGTCGGTGAACGTCGCCACCAGCCAGGGAATGCTGGTGTCGAACGCGGAGTGGAGCAGGTCCACGTGGAGGCTCATGGAAAGATAACTGGGCAGCCATGTCAGGACCAGATAGAAGACATAGTTGTAGGCTGCGAATCCGATCGTTGCGCCGATAACCTGCGGCTGACGCAACAGGTAAAGCAGAGGCGCGCCGTGTGCGTGCCCGGTCGGCGCGGTTTCCGGCTGCGCGTTGCCCTCCGTCAGCAACTGGCGTTCGGCCGGGCTCAGGCGCGGGTCCTCACTGGGATTGCGGTAAACACCCCAGAACAGCAGGAAGTAGAGGAAGCTGGCGAAGCCCGTAAAGATGAAGCTCCAGCGCCAGCCGAGCCGGATCAACAGAAGTCCGAGGATGGGCACACCGATGGCCGAGGCGAATTTCGCGGCCGCATCGTTCAGCGACGTCGCAAAACTGCGCTCGCGCTCCGGAAACCAGTAGCCGACCGCCTTGGCATTCGCGGGAAACGTAGGCGCTTCGCCCACGCCGAGCAGCAGCCGCGCCGCGAAGAAGCTGTAAATCCCGGTGGCGAGCCCCGAGGCGAAAGACGCCATGCTCCAGAGCAAGGTGGCAACGCGGCCAACGCGGCGCACTCCCCAGCGGTCGAGCATGACCCCGACCGGCAACTGCAGAGCAGCGTAAGTCCAGTTGTACGCGCTCGCCAAATAGCCGAAGGTGACGGCCGTGATGCCCCAGTTGGAGCGCAGCGCGTCGTAGGCCACGGAAATATTGACGCGATCGAAAAAATTGACGAGCACGCCGATGCCAAGAAGAACGGCGATGCGCCAGCGGCGATGCGGGGCGTGCGCCGTCGGCATTAGGGCCAGGTCACTCATGCGGCTTCCCGCATTCTAGACGGAAGCCACGAATCGAACGGTCCTCTGTGCCCTGTGCCCTGCCTTTATTCGACCGCCTGCACCATCCCGCGTCCCAGCAGCAGCTCCGCCTTATCGATGAAGGCGCGGTCAGCGGCCACCTTGATGCCTTCCGGCTCCATGACAACGCAGTACTGGCCGCGCTGCTCAACGTTGAGCATCACCCGTGCCGGACCCGGCGCCGAAACAACCAGATCACGCAGCTCCTCCAGAGTGGTTTCGCTGACCCGATCCAGCGGAATGCGGATGCGGATGTTCGTGGGCAGGCGTACCTTCACGTCTTCCAGCGCCTGGATCCCGGAAACGCAAAGTTTTGGCGCTGCGTCCTCTTCCGCGCGCAGCTGGCCGCGCACCAGCACCGGCACTTCAATGCGCAGCGCCTGGGCCAGCCGTTCATAATCCTTCGGAAAACAGATCAGGTCGATCTTTCCACTGGCGTCTTCCAGCGCAGCCTGCGCGTAAAGATCGCCCGTACGCTTCGATTTGGCCACCTTGAGGCCGAGGATCACACCCGCAATGGCGATGTCATTCTCAGGAGCCTGCCCGCGCCGTCCATTGGAAGGCGGCGGCTTCATCTCCTGCGCGGTCGCAATATCCACAACACCCGGCAGGTTGCGCAGCTTCTCCGCATATTTGTCGAGCGGATGCCCCGAAACAAAGAAGCCGAGCACTTCTTTCTCCGCAGCCAGACGCTGGCTCTCCTCCATGTCGGGAACGTTGGGGAGATCGTCGTTTTTGGCGTCTGTAACCGGAGTATTGAAAATCCCAAACAGCCCGCCCTGACCAGCCTCGATGTCGCGCTGTGCTTTCTGCGCGCGCTCCATGGTCTTGTCGACCGCGGCCAGCAGTTGCGCGCGCCGGCCAAACGAATCCAGCGCCCCAGCCTTGATCAGCGATTCAACGACGCGTTTGTTCAACAGGCGAAGATCGATCTTCTCGCAGAATTCCTGAAACCCCGCGAAGCTCTTCCCTTCTTTGGCAAGCTCGTCCCGCGCCGTCAAAATCGAATCGATGGCGTTGCGGCCGACGTTCTTGATGGCTGTGAGACCGAAGCGAATTGCCTCGCCATGCGGCGTGAAGTCAGCATCGCTGTACCGTACATCGGGAGCTTCGACGGAAATCTCCATCTCCCGGCATTCCTTGATGTACTTCACCACGTTTTCCGGTTTGGAAATTTCCGAGGTCAGCAGCGCCGACATGAACTCCACCGGATAATGCGTCTTCAGGTAAGCGGTTTGGTAGGCCACCAGCGCGTACGCCGCCGAATGCGACTTGTTGAAGCCATATCCCGAGAACTTCGCCATCTGATCGAAGATCTCACCAACCGCGGCCCTCGGATGCCCCAGCGCCGCAGCGCCGCTCATGAAGCGATCCCGCTGCTCAGCCATCGCCGCCGGATCCTTCTTTCCCATCGCGCGCCGCAGCAGATCGGCCTCGCCCAGGGAGTAGCTGGCCAGCACGTTCGCGATCCGCATCACTTGTTCCTGATAAACGATGACACCGAGCGAGTCCCTGAGAATTCCCTCCAGCTCCGGCAGCAGGAATTCCACTTTGCGCCGGCCCCACTTGCGCTCGATGAAATCGTCGATCATGTCCATCGGCCCTGGCCGATACAACGCATTCAGCGCTGTCAGATCCTCCACCGTGTCCGGTTTGTACCGCCGCAAAATGTCCCGCATCCCCGGCGATTCAAACTGAAAGATCCCCGACGTCAGAGCGGTATGAAAGACCCGCCGCATCGTCTCCGGATCGTCCAGCGGAACCATCTCGATATCCAGTTTCTCCGCGCGGGTCTGCTCGATCAGCTTCAGGCAGTCGGTAATCACCGTCAGCGTCGCGAGGCCGAGAAAATCCATCTTCAGCAGCCCCATCTTTTCGACTGCCTTCATGTCGTAGGCAGTCACGATTTCCTCGTTCTTGGTTCGGTTCAGGGGCACCAGCTCGGTCAGCGGCTGCGGCGCGATCACCACCGCGGAAGCATGCACGCCCGCTCCGCGCACCAGCCCTTCGAGCTTCTTCGCCGTGTCGATCAGCTCCCGAATTTGCTCCGTGCTCTCGTACGCCTCCTGCAGCTGCGGTGAATCCCTGAGAGCCTGATCGATCGTGACACCGATAGTTGCCGGCACCAGCTTGGCGATGCGGTCCACGTCCCCGTACGGCATGTCGAGCGCCCGACCCACGTCTTTGATCGCAGCCTTCGCCGCCATCGTGTTAAACGTGATGATCTGCGCAACCTGCTCGCGGCCATACTTCCGCGTGACGTACTCGATCACTTCACCGCGGCGGTTCTGGCAGAAGTCCACATCGATATCCGGCATCGTCACCCGCTCCGGATTCAGAAAGCGCTCGAACAGCAGCACATTCTGCATCGGATCGATGTTCGTGATCTCCATCGCATACGCGACCAGCGAGCCCGTCGCCGATCCTCTTCCCGGTCCCACCGGAATTCCATGATCCCGCGCGTATTTGATGAAGTCCCAGACGATCAGGAAGTATCCCGAGTACTTCATCTGCTTGATGATGCTGATTTCGAAGTTCAGCCGGGACTCATATTCATGCACCGGGGTTCGCAGCACGCCGCGCGCTTCGAGATTCCGGACCGAGGTCTCGAGGCGCTTCTTCAGCCCCTGCCGGCACACTTCTTCGAAATAGCTGTCAATCGTGTGGCCGGATGGAACGGCGAATTCCGGGAACGGATTATCGACCTTGTGCAGCTTCAGGTGACAGCGCTCCGCAAACTGCATCGTGCGGCTGACGACTTCGGGCGCGTGCTGAAACAGCCGCTCCATTTCTGCTGCGGACTTTACGTAAAACTGGTCGGAGTCGAACTTGAAGCGCTTCGGATCGTTGATGGAAGCCAGCGTCTGCACACAAAGCAGAACCTCGTGCGCGTGTGCATCGTCTTCGCACAGATAATGGCTGTCGTTGGTGGCCACCAGCGGAATGTCGAGCTCTTTCTCCAGTCGGAACAGATCCGCATGGATCTTCTTCTCCAGCTCGAGCCCCTGATCCTGAATCTCCAGAAAGAAATTGCCCCGCCCGAAAATGTCCTGATACTGGCTGGCAGTCGCACGAGCAGCCTCGTACTTCCCAGCCATCAGGTTTTCGCACAACTCCCCGGCCAGACACCCGGAAAACCCGATCAGGCCCTTCGCATGCTCGGCAAGATATTTCTTGCTCACCCGCGGCTTGCGATAGAAGCCGTGCAGCGAAGCTTCGGAGGTGATGCGGACGAGATTGCGATAGCCTTCTTCGTTTTCGGCGAGAACAAGCAGGTGATTGTAGTCGTCGCCCTGGGGGTCTTCGCGGTGGTCGTCTTTCTTGCAAACATAAAGTTCGCACCCGAGAATCGCGTGGACCCCACGCTTCTTCGCAGCGTCGAAAAAATGCACCGCGCCGTAAATGTTGCCGTGGTCGGTGATCGCCACCGACTTCTGCCCGATGTCGGCAACGCGCTTGACCAGCTTTTCGACGTCGCACGCGCCGTCGAGCAGCGAGTAGTCCGTGTGAAGGTGCAGATGAGTAAATTCCGCCATGGCCTGCTTCTATTCTAGGTCCCCGGACAAGAGACGCCATCCGAGGATCGCGCAGCTCCAGTGAGGAAAAGACGGGACCAAACTCCAAAAGGAAAACCGAACCGTGTAGGATGGCGAATCGCGGAGGAATCCATGGACAGTGTGGTGACCTTTCTGTTGACGCAGAATCCGGAAGCGGCGATCGCCTTCTATCGCGATAAGCTCGGCTTTAGCTTCCTGCGCGACGACGGCTTCGCGCTGGTGTTCGACCTCCACGGCGTGATGCTGCGGATCGGCAAAGTGCAGTCTTTCACCCCGGCACAAAATACGGTACTGGGATGGGAGGCTCGCGACATGGTGGCGACGATGAAAGCTCTGGAAGAGAAGGGCGTGACCTTCGAACGCTACCCCAACATGGGGCAGGATGCGCGTGGCGTCTGCACCTTTCCCAACGGCGATAGGGTCGCGTGGTTCAAAGATCCCGACGGCAATGTGCTGTCCATCTCCCACCACTCCTGAAACGCGACCGGCCACAGGCTACTGGCTGTCCTACCGAGGGATGTCGCGGTGCGCAGTCTTCACGCCGTAGCCGTGGCGCGCGAGGCGGCGCGCGACTTCCTCGGCGATCATCACCGACCGGTGCTGGCCGCCGGTACATCCGAAAGCCAGGGTGAGATAGCTCTTGCCTTCGTTGATATAGTGCGGCAGCAAAAAGAGCAGCAGCTCCGTGACGCGATCCAGAAACTCGCGGCTTTGCGGAAAGCCGATGATGTAGTTCTCGACCTTGGGATCCTTCCCCGTCAGGTTGCGGAATTCCGGAACGAAGTGCGGATTCGGCAGGAAGCGCACGTCGAAAACCAGATCGGCGTCGAGCGGCACACCCTTCTTGTAGCCGAAGCTGATCGACGAGATCAGCAGATTCTTGCCGTCGTTTTCGCGCACAAATTTGTTCTGAATGTAAGCGCGCAGCTCGTGGACGTTGAATTTCGTCGTGTCGACCACCACATCGGCGACGTTGCGGATTGGCTCCAGCAGCCTTCGCTCTTCCTGCAGCGCACGCGTGACACGTTCTTCGCGGCCCAATGGATGCGGCCGCCGCGTCTCAGAGTACCGAGCCAGCAACGCAGCCTTCGAGGCCTCGAGGAACAGCACCGTGGTCGGAAGGGTGCGGCGGATCTCGCGCAGGATCGACGGAAATTTCTCGAGGCTCTGGCCTTCTCGTACATCGACAACCAGCGCGGCCCGGCGGATGTCTCGCGAATGTGCAACCAGCTCCGCGAACGGCGGCATCAGCGACACGGGCATGTTGTCGACCGCGTAGAAGCCGAGATCCTCAAAAGCTTTCAGTGCCGAAGCTTTGCCGGAGCCGGAGAGACCGGTCAGAACAACGAGATCGCGAGGGTTGAGGGGTGTGCGAGCGCGTGGTTTACCACCCGCGGCAGCGCGCCGAGTCCCCTTTTTCCGGCTGGGAGGCATGGCCTCATCGTAGCATCCGGCGCTTAAATTTCAGATGACTCGTTTTGGGGATCAGCCGGGATAAGCGGCTGGCTCTCCCTGCGCAAAGCGGCCTTCAATACTTTGCAGACGCGCTCGCTTTGTTCATCGCGGATGCGCTTGAAGAAAGGCAGCGCCAAAGTGCGTGCCGCGACGGATTCGGTGACCGGCAAGCAGATGGTGTCGCGCGACTCGGCATAGGCCGGCTGCCGATGAATGGGTGCAAAATAGCGTCTCGGAAAGCCGGCAATTGACACTCATTTCGGCATGCTCGAACCAGGAATCTGCCGCGTCTGAATGTTGGACAGGAGAATCGTAACGGCCATGGTTACGCAAGGCCGCAATGTGGCGCGCAATCTCGTCGTTGCGTGTGACGATCATGCCGCTATGTCCGGCGCAGAAAGCGGAATTTCGATCACGGTCGTGACCTGGGTTGGCTGGGAAGCGGCACGGCGCGCTTGATGAGCAGTTCCTGCCCGACCGGGCACGTCGTCAGCACCTCGACAATGCGCTCCGCGGCGTGACCGTCGCCATAGGGATTCGTCATTCCGCTGAGCGATGCGTGAAACGCGGGGCTGCGTGCTTCGCCGATGCAACGAAGAATCGAGCCGGTCTCCGGGTCGGCATCGAGGACATTGCGGGCACGCTCCCGGCCCTTTTGACGAAAACCGACGTTGACGGTGGGCAGTGCGAAAGAGGCCGCTTCCATAATGCCGCTCGAAGAATTGCCGATCATCACGTCGACGCAGCGCAGCAGGCTCCAGTACGCAACGGCATCGAGATTCACGAAGAGCCGGCTGCGCTCGTGCCGCGACAGGAAGTCTCGCGTACGCAGGAGCAGCGAGCGGCTGCCCGCGTCGGCGTTCGGATAGCAGAAGAGGACCTGTGGAGTCCCCTGCCCGGCAAGCCGCTCCAGGGCGTCGAAGAGCGAGCCGGCTTCGCACGTGGTGTCCTGCGCGAGCGTGACCGGATGATACGCGACCAGCAGAGCCGGCATGCGCAGATCGAGACCGCACGCAGACTCGACCTCCGCCCGCGATAAGAGCCGGCTGCGGCGCACATGATCGAGCGAGGGAGCGCCGGCACGGTGGACGCGCCAGGGTTCCTCACCCATCGCGATCACGCGTTCCCGCGCGGCTTCGGTGGACGTGAAATGAATGTGGCTCATTTTCGTGAGCGCGTTGCGGACCGCATCGTCGATGGCGCCTTCGCTGATCTCGCCGCCTTCGATGTGCGCGATGGGGATGCGCAGCGAAAGTGCGACCGCAGCGGGCGCCAGCATTTCGTAGCGGTCGGCGATGAGGAGCAGCAAATCGGGACGCATCCCGCCCAGAGTGTCGGCGAGCGAAAGCACGGCAACCCCAATGCTCTTTGCCATACCGACGTCGGTGTCGGAGCTGAGCAAAGACTCAATCCGCGCGGCGATGGCGAAGCCATCCTTTTCAATTTCCTGGATCGTCGCGCCGAACTCAGGCGAAGGATGCGAAGCCATCACGATCAGGCGCAACTCGACATCGGGATGTTCGGAAAGCAGTTTCAGAGGCCAATAGAGATGGCTGTAGTCGGCGCGGGAAGTGGTGACAACAGCAATGCGGCGCTTCATGGGGCTGAGGCCGTGGCGAATTCGGAACCGACGGCGCGCAATCGGGCGCTGGGCTCGTAATCGGGCACCAGAGTCTGAACAAGGCGCAGCAGAAGCGGCAGATCGCGGGCGGCGATGGCGGATTCGACACCGGCCATGTGCGTTTCCAGATCCGCGGATGAAGGGCTGAGCACACGCCGCAACCCGGGTGCAGCGTAGCCGGCGAGACGTTCGCGCAGTGAGATGGCCGATTCTTCGAGTTTGTCCCCGGGGCGAAGTTCAGTGAAAACGATGGGCACCTCCGAGCCGCCGGCGGCGATCATGCGCTGGGCAAGGTCCGCGATCAGGACGGAATCGCCGGTATCGGGAACGAGAAGGCCGCGTGCGGGCGCGACCAACAGGGCCTGAGCGAGAAGAGCGACGACGTCGTGCAGGGTAAGGAAGAATCGCCGGACGGCCGGATGCGTGACAGTGACGGGACCACCACGCGCGATCTGTTCCGCGAATAGTGGCCCGACGCTGCCCGGGGATCCGATGACATTGACCAGACGCACGGCGGTTGCAAACGCGGGATGGGCGAGGATAGCCAGCTCCGCGATGCGCTTGGAAGCGCCCATGATGCTGTGCGGCGCCACGGCCTTGTCCGTGGAAACGAGGATCGTCTTTTCCACGCCATGCTCGAGAGCAGTTTGCGCGAGCCGCCATGTGCCGAGGCTGTTCGTCTCAACCGCCGCAAATGGATTGCGCTCCATCAGCGGCACATGCTTCAACGCCGCCGCGTGGAGGATGATTGCGGGGCGATGGTCATCCAGAATCGCCGTAAGGAGTGCGCCATCGCAGACGCTGCCGAGGATCGGAACGCAGCGCCCGCCGTAGCCGCGCGCCGTCATCTCGGTATCGATGGTGAAGAGTGGCTGCTCGGCGACATCAAGAAGGATGATCTTCTGTGCCCCGGAGGCGGCCAGGACGCGCACCATCTCTGAGCCGATGAAGCCGCCCGCCCCCGTAATGAGCACACGCCGTCCTGCGGCTTGCGGCAGAATGGGCTCTGACTTTTCCGTCTCGCGCCCCAGAATAGCAGCCCACGAAGGCGTAAAGACAGTGTTCAGCGCGTCGGAGAAATCAGTCTGCACTTTGCGAAATTATAATTGGCCTTCGCCTCCCACCATGTCCGTCACCCTCCTTCCGGCCACCGAGCAGCTTGCGTTATTGCAGCGCCGCGCGATCACCCCCCTCGAACTGGCTGAGGCGCACATCGCGCAAATCCAGCGCCTCAATCCACAACTCAACGCATTCGCCGATTTCGACGCGGAGCGCACGCGAGCGCACGCGGCGCAGGTCCGCCCGGGGCCGCTCTCCGCACTCCCCATGACGGTGAAGTCGTCCATATCGGTCGCGGGTTTGCGCTGCGAAATCGGCAGCACCCTCAACCGCGGGTCGATTCCCAACACAAATGCTGTCCTGGTCGACCGGCTCATCGAATCCGGTGCGCTGATCCTCGGGACAACCAACTGCCCCGAGTTCCTGATGGCATACGAGACGGAAAACCTGCTCTACGGCAGCACGCGCAATCCCTGGAATCCGGAGTACTCCGCGGGAGGATCAAGCGGTGGAGAAGCCGCAGCGATCGCAGCCGGAATGTCGGCCGGCGGACTGGGCAGCGACAGCGGTGGATCCGTGCGCGAGCCGGCACACTTCACCGGCATCTGCGCGCTCAAACCCACGGCAGGCCGCTTTCCTGCCGCCGGACATCTTCCGCCCTGCCTGGGCCCCTTCGCTTCTATGGGCTCGATTGGACCGATGGCGCGCACCGTCGGCGATCTCCAATTGCTTTTCGCAACGCTCTCGGGGCAGGACCCCAACGATCCCAACAGCGCTCCGATTCTGCATCGGCCAGTTTCGCGCGACGAAGCAAAGCAAGTGCCGATTGGATGGTTCGAAGACGACGGCATCGTCCCGGTAACCCCGGAGACGCGAGCCAGTGTGCAACAGACAGTTCGTGCACTGGAGCGCCAGGGATTCAAGCTGAAACCCTTTCGCCCCGCGTCCCTTGAAGCTGCACGCAAACGATGGTGGACCTTCTTCGTCCAGTGCGGCGCGATGCTCTACGCGCCGACGATTCGCGGACGCGAAGACCAACTCAGCCCAACCTTCCGCGATTTTTTGGAAATCGCCCGGTCAGCAGCGCCCCTGACGGCCGATTCCCTGCTCGATGCATGGGTGGAATCGGACAAAGTGCGCGCGCGTCTGCTCGACGAGATGCGGCAGTTGCCCATCCTGCTCTGCCCGGTGTGTTCCATTCCGGCGTTCAAGCCCTTCGAGCGCCGCTGGACGGTCGACGGTCAGACGGTCGCGTATCTCGATGCAATGCGCTTCACGCAATGGTTCAATTTGCTCGGCGGACCTGCGGCCGTCGTCCCCGTGAGCCGCTCGCCCGAAGGTTTGCCCATCGGCGTACAGATCGCGGGCCGTCCCTTCGCCGATGAACTGGTGCTGCAGGTGGCGGCAGCGATCGAAGCCGACTTTGGATACCAGGCGCCGCCCATGGCGCTCTGAATTCCCGCCGCAAAAGTGAAAAAGCCTGCCACCGGGCAGGCCTTTCCGAATCCAAAAAACGTTACGGCTTGAGACGCTGGAAGAGATTCAGCTTGGAAACGTCGTTCACCATGATGAATGCGAAGAACAGGATCAGCATCACGAAGGCGACCTGATAAACACGCTCTTTGAATTCCTGCTTCAGATCGCGGCGCAGCAGGCCTTCGATGCACAGCAGGAGAATCATGCCGCCATCGAGAATTGGGATGGGCAGCAAATTCATAATGCCGAGGTTCAGGCTGATCAGCGCGGTCAGGCCGATGATCGGCTGCCAGCCGTGCATTTCGGCGGCTTCGCCCGTCATACGCGCCATACCAATCGGCCCGCTCAGCTGCTGCATCACCGCTCCGTGACGCGTGAACATGCGATGCAGAATGTCCAGAATCAGACCGGAGTAATGCAGGTTGTACGTAATCGAGCGGCGCACCGCCTGCGGCAGCGGCAACTGCTCCACCGTGAAGGGCGGCGGGGTCGCGGTAAAGCCGAGGCGATAGCCGGGCTCGCCCGTACCGTAGTCCGCCCAGATCGGCTGAACCGTCACTGCGAACTGCTTGCCGTTGCGCTCGACCAGCAAATTCGCCGGCTTGCTGCCGGCCTCATCCAGAACCGCGATGATCGCGGGAACGCCGTGCACCACCTGGCCATCGACGGCAACCAGACCATCGCCCGCCTGCAGACCCGCTTTCGCGGCCGGGTCCCCGGGCACAACGTCGGCCACGGTGACCGGTCCATTCTGCTCTTTGGGCAGCAGACCCAGCGATTCAATATCGAAGTCCTGCCCATGCGTAGGATCGGCCAGCAGAAGCTCGGTGCTGAACTGTTTCGTTTGCCCGTTGACGACGCGCTCCACTGTGATCGGAACGGTGGAGTTGACATCGAGCAGAGCGCGGTCGGTCAGCGTCTCCCACGTCGGACTCCTCTTGTCGTCAAAACGGATGATGCGGTCCCCTGTCTCGAGGCCTGCGCGGCCGGCGGGCGAATTGGGCGGCACCACGTCCAGCACAGCCGCAGAGCCGAGATACTGCTCGACCTCATTGTGCATGGTGTAGAAGCCCGCCATCAGCACGAAGGCCAGAATGAAATTGGCGACCGGTCCCGCCAGCGCGATCAGAACCCGCTGCCAGCGCGGATGGGAGCTGAATTCGCCGGGATCGCCGGTGGTTTCCGAGCCCGGCGTTTCTCCGGACATCTTGACGTACCCGCCCAGCGGCAACGCGCTGATGCGGTAGTCGGTGTCGCCGTACTTGACGCCGAAAAGGCGCGTGCCGAATCCCAGCGAAAAGACCTCAACGCGGACCCCGCAAAGCTTGGCGACAGCGAAATGGCCGAACTCATGCACCAGGACCATGATCCCGAGCACGATAAGAAAGGAGACGGTCGCAATAACGGCGAAGGGCATATCTACTGTTTGGGCGAAACTCGTGCGGACTTGGGCAGCATACCGGAGAACCTGGGCCTCAGCAACGATGAGACAATTCGCGTCCCGCCAAAACCTCCCGCGCCAGCTCGCGCGACTGGCTGTCCAGCGCGAGCACTTCTTTTATGGTCGCCGGGTGTGTCTCCGGGGTTGTCTCGAGCACCTGCTCTATTGTAGCTGGAATCCCGGTAAAGGGAATGACCCGTTCGAGGAAGGCCTGAACGGCCACTTCATCCGCGGCATTCAGGGCAATCGCGTGGGCGCCACCCTTCTCCGCGGCCTCATACGCCAGCCGCAAACACGGAAACCGCTCCAGATCCGGTGGCTCGAAATGCAGGTCGGAGAGCGAGGCCATGTCGAAGCGCAGCTCTGACGCCACACGCTCCGGATAGCTGAGCGCATACAGGATCGGCAGACGCATATCCGTGACGGAAATCTGCGCCAGCAGACTCCCATCAATAAATTCCACCAGCGAATGCACCGTCGACTGCGGATGCACGGTGACCCGGATCGCCGACGGAGGCAGATCGAACAGACGGCACGCTTCGATAATCTCGAGCCCCTTGTTCAGCAGCGTGGCAGAGTCGATCGTGATGCGGCGGCCCATTACCCACGTCGGATGATGGAGCGCCTGCTCCACCGTGATGTTGCGGAATTCGGCAGCAGGAAGGGTGCGAAACGGCCCCCCCGAAGCAGTCAGCCAGATCTGCCGCACCTCCGGGCGCTTTCCGGCGCGCATGCACTGGTGGATCGCGTTGTGCTCGGAGTCGATCGGCAGCAGCGCGACATTCCGTTCGCGCGCCGCCGCGGTCAGAATCTCTCCCGCGGCAACCATGGCCTCCTTGTTGGCCAGGCCAATCGTCTTTCCCGCCAGAACCGCCCCGTACGTCGCTTCCAGTCCTGCGACACCAACAATGGCCGAGACGACAAAATCAGCCTCTGGCAACGTGGCCACGCGAACCGAGCCTTCGCTGCCCCACCCAACTTCGGTGTCGACTCCCTCTTTGCGCAGACGCCGTCTCAGTTCCGCGGCCAGTTCTTCCGTGGCCAGCGAAACCACGCGAGGACGCCAGCGAAGGCACTGCTCATAAACGCTGTCGATGTTGCGCCCCGCGGCGAGAGATACCACCGCGAAGCGCTCCGGATAGCTCTCGACGATGCTGAGCGTGCTCCGGCCGATGGAACCAGTCGATCCCAGAATGGCGATGTGTTTCAAGCGAGGAATTCTTCCGTCCGGGAGGCCAGCCGCCCACCAAAAATTCTTTGCCGTGTGCTCTTCGCTGACCGTCTCACCGCTGCTGATTTCAGAAGGACTGCTGGGCTAACTGAGCGTACCACAGCACCGGCGCAGCCAGCAGCAGCGCATCGATGCGGTCGAGAAACCCTCCGTGTCCGGGCAACAGCCGTCCCGAATCCTTCACGCCGGCGCCGCGCTTGATCGCGGATTCGACCAGGTCGCCGGCCTGCCCGGCAATGTTCAGCAAAACCGCAAGACCAATCCAGTGAAGATAACTGCCGGGATAGGAGATGTATTCAATGGAGCGCGCGGTAAGGAATCCGCCCGCCCACACCAGCACCACCCCGATGAGCACGCTGGCGGCAACGGACGCGATCGCTCCCTCCCAGGTCTTGTTAGGACTCAGACTGCGCGCAAGAGACCACCGGCCGAAAGCGCGACCTATATAGAGCGCGGCGATGTCGCCGCACCAAACCACCAGCAGCAAAAACAGCAGCAGCGAGGGCCCGTTGTCCTCGGCCGACAGCAGATAAATGGTCGACATGGAGAAACCGATATAAATCAGGCCAAAGACCGAGCACGCGGTATCCGGCAGGACCCGCTCAATCGGGGAGCGGAAGGTGCACAGAATCAGCAGCCCCAGCGAGATTGCCCCCATGACAGGAGCCATCAGATCAGGCCGCCGAAAAATTGCAGCCAGCAGGATCGCGAGACAACCCAGGACGACGATGCGCGGCGTTTTCGCGCCCATGGCGTCGGCCAAACCCAGATATTCCCACAACGCCAGGCCCGCAACGATAAACACGAAGCTCATCAGAACAATGGGCCACTTCGGCGAGATAAAGATCACCACAAGAACGAGAGGAATCAGAACCACCGCGGTCAGGATGCGCTTCATGCCAAGGGCAGAATACACGCCAGGAACCCTTGCGGCGCATGGAATGAAGCCCGGCAGGTAACTTCCGAATCGGCGCTTTGCGAGTCCGCCGGAAGACTCACTTCGCATCCGGAATGCGCGTCGCCGGCATATTGCGAAGAATCTCCAGCTGCTTCTGCACCGCAGCCCACTGGCGAGGATGCTTCTTCGTGTCGTTGCGCGCGGTCGGATCGGAGTAGAACGCGAGAATGTTTTGCCGCAGGCCCAGAGGAGGCATCGCGTTCTCATTGGTCACGCGCCTGAGCAGCGCCGCGTACGTCTGGTCCATCAGGCGGTACGTTCCCGGACGGCTCGCATACCCGGTGTCGAGATCGAGGTCCGGAACCGAGAACCCATCCTGCCCCTTTTGCGCGAGCACTCCCAGCAAATGAAGATAGCTGTCGGTTGCATCGTTCACCCCATCCACGTACTTCTGTTCGGAATCCTTGCTGGGCCCGCGGATCGACAGGTCCGACAGGATGCCAATCTTCGGCGTGATCAGGATGACAAAAGCAACCAGCCGCGTCTCGAAACTCGGCTTGTGCTTCCGGTAAGCCTCCCACCCATTGCGGGCCGACGCATCTTTCAGCCGCTCCTCAAAAGTGTGGAATCCAGGCAAGTCCTCGTCAGCCGGAAATCTTTTCCGATGCAGCAGCACCTCGGCATACGAGACGCGCGGAAGAAACTCACGAACCGACCAGTCATAACTGCCAATGGAGTGCGACTCGTTGCCGATGACCCTGTCCAGCCGAAGCCCGTACGTTGCATAAAAGGCGCGCTCCAGAAGCTTCCGGGGAACCGCGAAGCCAACGTGGCGCAGGTATGCAGCCGGTGCGAAGCGGGAATGGCTCAGCTGGTCGATGTCGAACGCCCACTCCGTCCTCACATGCGCATGCGGCGACTCCTCGTAGGTGACCACCGGTCCGTATTGCTGAGCGAGATTCGGAAACTCAATGGCGACCGCCGGATTCACCGACTCGCGATGTCCGATCGTGTCGCCCACATAATGCGAAAGCGCCCCCAAAGCGAAGGCCAGCTCGTTCACATTTTGGGCCTGGCGAATGAGATTCGTAACGAAGTCGCCGGTTCGCACGTAATGCGTCAGATTGCTGAACGGCGGGTGACCGAACGGGTAGTAGCCGGCATCCTGAATCACGGAACCGCCGTAAGCGTAGGCATGCGCCTGGCGCAGCTGCTCCGGCGTAGTGTCGGGATACCGGCTGAGCAGCACGGGCTTGATGCCCGACTCCCAGGTCATGTCGATGATGGTTTCGTGCGTCAGAAATGAAAACGCAAACGAGAGTGGCGCAGCCAGCAGGAATCCAAGCGTGGCGCAGACGATCTTTCCCTTCATTCCTGCTGTCGTTCCTTCCTGGTTTTTTAAAGCCGCCCAGGACCAGTAGGATGCAGCCGGCAAGATGAGGATGTTCGGTGTGCGAACATCCGCTCTTCCTGAGCATCGACGCTCTGTGCCGCGCCCAGCACTCTGGGCTCTCCCCTATTCGTAACGCAGAGCCTCGGCGGGCAGCACCCGCGCCGCCGAGCTGGACGGGTAAAGGGTCGCCAGCAGCGAAACCCCCAGCGACAGAGCCGTCACAATCACTCCGTGCAGGACCCGCGGTGCGAACGGGAGATAGTCCAGCGAGTAAACATCGGCGGAAAGATGGATAAACCGGTAGTGCCCGCCCGCCCAGGCGAGAACGTAGCCCAGGATCAGCCCGATCCCTGTCCCAATCACGCTGATCAGCAGACCCTGCATCAGAAAGATGCGCCGGATCTGTCCCGGCTGCACTCCCATCGATATCAGAACCGCAATATCTTTCGTCTTTTCCATCACCATCATGGTCAGCGCGATCAGAATATTCAGCGCCGCCACGCAGACGATGAGGCCGATGACAATAAAAGTGACAACCTGCTCCAGCCTGAGGGCGCGGAACAGCTCGCGGTTTTGCTCCATCCAGTTCGTCGTGCTGAAGCCCGGCCCGGCCGCGCGCTCAATCTCGTCGCCAATCACGTTGGCATGGTAAAGATCATCCACGCGGAAGGAAATGATCGAGATCAGATCCGGCTCGCCGAAGAGCCGCTGTGCGTCGGCGAGGCGGATGAAGCCGAAGCTCGAGTCGTACTGATAAAAACCGGAGTGAAAAATGCCGGCGATGCGAAAGCGCTGGTACTTGGGCACGATGCCGTACGGCGTCAGATCCCCTTGCGGGCTGGTCACCATCACAACATCGTTCAGGCTGGCTCCGATGGAGTCGGCGAGATCCGTCCCGATCACGATCGGCGGCGTCGGCGAGCCGTAAGGGTCCTCCGAGTTGGCCGTCTGGCTCAGCGGCGCCACGCTGCCCTCCGCCAGATTGTTCAGCATGTCAGAAACCGTCCGCTCCTCCGACGGGATAATCCCTTTCAGCATGGCGCCGCCCGCCCGCGCTCCATTGCGCGAGATCAGCACCGGCTCGTACAGCCCCGGAGCCGCCGCGACCACGTGGGGCAAATGGCGCAGCCGATCCAGCAGCGGCCGCCAGTCCCGCATGCCGTCGCTCATGGTGCGCATCAGGTCGACGTGCGACGTGGAACTCAGCAGGCGATCCTGCAGATCGCGGCGCGTGCCGTTGGTGATGGCCAGCGCCAGGATCAGCGACGCCACCCCCACCGCCACACCGGCGATCGAAATCCACGTGATCACGCCGATGACCGCCTGGCGGCGTTTGGCCCGCAGATAGCGCGCCGCAACAAAAAGCTCGAACCTCATCCCTTACGCTTCCCGCTTCCGGCTAGCTGCGGGCTGCTTCACCGCACCACCGCTTTCACCGTCACTACGTTGTCGAAGCGATCGTAGACGCGGATCGCGATCACATGCTCGCCAGCATCGACCGGATCTCCGGCGTCCGGGCGACGAGGCGGCAGCGGAGCATTGAAGTCGAACCGTTCCGTGAGCGAGTCACCCAGATTCCCCACCGGCGCCACGTACTGCCAGCGGCCCGCATCGATCGAGTACTGCGCGTGAGTCACTGGCGAGGTCGCGTCCGTTGCCGTCAGCGAAGCGTGAATCCTGCCATCGACCAGGTGCGCTTCGAGCCCCGAGACCACCGGCGGCGTCGTATCGATGACAAACTCGTCGCTGACGCGATCCCCGGTCAGCGCCTCGCCGGGATTGTGCGAGCGAGCGTCGCTGGCGACCACCTTCACGCGATAATGGCCATCCGGCAACTGCGACGAGTCGAACGAATAGAAGCGCTCGGTGACGTGATCGTGCAGGAACTGCCAGTTGTGCTCCCCCTCGCCGCGGTAATACAGCGCGAAGCTCAGATCGTCGCCATTGTCGTCATGCGCGGCCCAGCGAACCGTCACCGCATTGCGGTCGCGTATGGCGGAGAGCGGCTCCCTCCCCGGCTCCTGGCCGCCAAAACTGATACCCGCATTCTGCGACGAGGGAAAATTAATCGTGATCTGCTGCGGCTGCCCCGGCTGCTGCTGCATCGAATTCGCCCGCGCTCCCGGCGCGACGACAATTTCATCCACAACCGGCGGCATGTTCACCGGCAGGTAGTTGATCGCCACCGCTCCGACCGAACTGCCGGGATGCTCCACCAGCTTCCATTGCATAAATCGCGACGGGTCGATGCCCAGAGAGCCGGTATTGGGCGTGAACTGCTTCCAGTCGCCCCACGCCCGCTGCGGGTTCTCGATGTTGCCGGCTCGCGCGAACATCTGCACCGAAGCCGACGGTGCAGCGCCCAGCTCCACCTCGGCGCGTCCCCATTGCGCAAACACGCCGGCGTCAAAGACCTCGCTGAGGTACGTGCCCTCGGCCGCCTCGCCGTGGCTCAGCAGGAACAGCTTGCCGGAGTTGGCCGTGCTCACAAAGAACCCCTTCGGCGAATCGGCAAAACCCGTCACCTGCGCCGCTTCCAGATGGGCCAGGTCCGCCCACGTGCCATCGTCATGAATGCGGAAGACGCGCCCGCGATTGCCCGTCGCCGCCAGCACCCCATCGTTCGTCCACGCCAGCGAGTAGAGAATCTCGTCGTGACCGCTCCAGATCTTCCGCGGCGGCCCATCCCCATGCGGAATCTCGTACAGCTCCGACCCTTCCGGGATCAGCGTGTTGCCATTGAAAGCCTGCACCGACCCCGGCGTCACGATCGTGATCGTTGCCGTCACCGTGGCCTGCCCCGTCACCGGCAACGGCGGCAGGTTATTTCTCCCCTTCTCGCCCACGCCCGCGGCGTAAATCGTGCCGTCGGGCGCAACAATCACTTTGGTGATCTCCTTCTTCGGCGCGTCGTACAGCACGAAAGCCTTGCCCGCGGGGTCGATGCGATACACCAGCCCCGTGCCGTCGGAACCCGCAATCAGATTGCCCGACTTATCGAAGGCCAGCGAGCGGATATGCTCCTCGTCGCTCTTGAAAAACAACTCAGGCTTGCCCGGCGTCGCCCCGGTGGTCGCGCGGTAGATCGCCGCCGGCGCCCCCGTGGCAATGTACAGCCGTCCCTGCGTATCGAAGGCCAGGTCCCAAACGTACTTCGGCTTTTCCTGGGTCGTCGAAGGATCGAAAACCAGCGTCGCGCTGTCGTCGTTCTTATTTTCCGCGTGCGCATCGATGCGGTAAACCTTGCCCGAAGGCAGCGTCGCCGCATACACCGCGCCGTCAGGCCCCACACGCACCACCTGCACGCTCATGTCGCGCGTGGTAAACAGCGTCGTCGACTTACCCTCCGGGGTCACGCGCAGCACCGTCGCCGGCGTTCCTGTGGCCACATACGCATTGCCATCGCGATCCGCCGCCACCGCCCACACATACGTTGAGGGCGTGGCGAGGATCGCCTTGCTCTCCGGCCCGGGAACCAGATGGCCGTCGCTGCTGATCGCCACACCGTTGGGTGTGCCTCGTTCCAGATCCTCGAAGCGCGATTCGCTCCACAGTCGCGTGCCCTGGCCATGCGCCAGCGAGGCGAGCGGCGAAAAAAGCGAGGCTGCAAAAAGAGACAGCGCAACCGGGCGAACACTCGATGCCAGTCGGCAAAATCGGCTTGAATTCATGCTGAATTTCAGTCTACAGAAAGCATTCCGCCGGCACAGAACTGCCATCCCCGCCTCCAGGCAATTCCCCTGACACAAATCACGTTGCGTCGCCTACACTGGGGTTTCGCCGCTCGTCTGCTATCCCGGGCCATCAGGCTCGGAATCCCGCGAATTGAGATTGTGCCTCGATGCTGAAACGCTGGAGAACCCGGATACTGCTCTTCCTTGCCGTGCTCGGTCCGGGATTCATCACGGCCAATGTCGACAACGATCCCAACGGCATCATCACCTACTCCCAGGCCGGCGCCCAGTTCGGCTACACCCTGCTCTGGACCATGATTCCCGTCACCCTCGCCCTCATCGTCGTCCAGGAAATGTGCGCGCGCATGGGCGCCGTCACCGGCAAAGGCCTCTCCGATCTGATCCGCGAGGAATTCGGCCTCCGCCTGACCTTCATCATCATGGTGCTGCTGGTCCTCGTTAACTTTGGCAACATCATCGGCGAATTCAGCGGCATCGCCGGCAGCCTGCAGCTCTTCCACGTTTCGAAATTTATCTCTATCCCCATCTGCAGCGCCCTGGTCTGGCTGCTCGCCGTCCGTGGCGACTACAAGAGCGTCGAGAAAATCTTCCTCATCGCGTCGATGGTCTACTTCGCCTACATCATTGCCGGCGTGCTCGCCCACCCCGGCTGGCACGAAGCCTGGGTGGCCACCGTCAAGCTCCCACCCGTATCCGTCCTCCGCAACAAGGAGTACGTCTTCGCCGTCGTCGCCGTCATCGGCACCACCATCGCTCCCTGGATGCAGTTCTACCTGCAGTCCTCCATCGTCGAGAAAGGGGTAACCGCAAAGTCCTACGCCGGTTCTCGGATCGACGTCATCGTGGGCTCCATCTTCACCGACGTCGTCGCCTGGTTCATCATCGTCGCCTGCGCCGCTACGCTCTGGGTGCACGGCATCACCAATATTCAGGACGCCTCCTACGCCGCCGAAGCCATGAAGCCACTCGCCGGCCAGTATGCCTTCATCCTTTTTGCCTTCGGGCTCTTCAACGCCGGCTTCTTCGCCGCCTCCGTGCTGCCTCTGTCCACCGCCTACGTCGTCTGCGAAGGCTTCGGCGTCGAATCGGGCATCGACAAACGCTTCCGCGAAGCGCCCTTTTTCTACGGCCTTTACACCCTGCTCATCATCGGCGGGGGCGCGGCCGTCATGCTCATTCCCAACGCCCGGCTGATGCAGTGGTATATCTCGTCCCAGGCTTTCAACGGCGTCCTGCTGCCGGTCGTGATCGTGCTGATGCTGCTCCTCATCAACCGCAAAGACCTCATGGGCGAGCACGTCAATTCCCACTGGTTCAACGGAGCCGCCTGGGTCACTGCCATCATCGTCAGCATCCTCTCCGTCATCCTGATGGTGCAGCAGTGGTGGCCCGGTCACCACTGAAGTCCAACAGTCCAGGCGGCCGTCGGCCGGAAATCCCTCCTCACTGCCCACGATGGATCGCGCCCAGGTCAGAACCCTCCCCTTCACAATTCCTCCGCCATTCCGGGAGGACCCTGGTCTTCAAAACCACGTCTGAGGTATTCACCAGGGTTGGCCCCCACAACTCGTTTGAACGCCTTGCTGAACGCAGCGTCGGACTCGTAACCAACCGACCGGGCGACGTCGATGAGCTTTTTGTCACGCTGTTCGAGTAACGGCATCGCCTTCTGCATCCGCCACTCGGTGACATATTCCAGTGGCGTTTGTCCAAGGAGCTCCTTAAAACGCGCTGCGAATGCCGAGCGAGACATGCCCGCCGCCTCGGCCAGGGACTCGACCGTCCAGGGTGTATTCACCCGGTCGTGAATGGCGCTCAGGGCAGTGCCCACCTGAGGATCGAAAATCGCACGAAGCCATCCTTGGTTGCGTTCCGGTCCCGACGCGATATGCCCCCGGAGTGTCTGGATAAACAGAACCTCCGCCAGGCGCGTCGCGACGACTTCCGATCCCGGCGCCCGTTCTGCCATTTCTGACGCCAGCGCCTGCATGGTGTTGTGAAGAGCAAGCGTGCGTGCCTGATCGGCCTTCATCAGAATGAAGCTCGGCAATAACTGAGTGATCGGCTTCAGGCTGGCGCGATCGAAAATCAAAGACCCACAGACGATAGTCGTCGGTGCGCCACCACCTCCATAATGAGCGACATTGCCGTTGGCCCTCGCCCCGATCTCGCGGAAACTCCACCTCGGACGCGTTCGCGGGCTGTCGCGCAAAACGATCGAAGTCCCCTTCGCCAGCAAAAAACAATCACCACCGGTGAGCGGAATCGGCTCCGCAATCCCTTCCACACTCAGCCAGCAGTTGCCGCGCGCAAGCATGGCGAAGTGCGCCAAATCTGTGGGTGGCATCGTTTTGCCGGAAGGCGTGCCTTTTTCTTCGGTCTGCTTCTCCTGGATTACGCCCCACGGGGCTGTGGCTTCGAGCCTGTGCAGACCGAAAGCGCTTACGTGCATCGTTCTGAAGATGTCTGTTATCGGGTCCAGTGTAGCCTCCCTCTCTTGGACGAATAGACAAAAGATTAGGACTCCCGAGCAGTTCTCGTCCACCGCCAAAGAAATCTACTCCTCTGTACGGAGTGCTACACATCGACCGAAGGGAGCAGTTATGGGAAAGCTGGAGGGTAAGGTTGCAGTCATCACGGGTGGATCGAGCGGTATGGCGCTGGCAAGCGCCAGGCGGTTCGTTGAAGAAGGCGCCTACGTTTTCATCACGGGCCGCAGGCAGAAGCAGCTCGATGAGGCCGTCAAACTGATTGGCCGGAACGTGACTGGCGTGCGCAGCGACGCGGCCAATCTCGACGACCTCGACCGCCTGTTCGATACCGTCAAGCGGGAAAAGGGCAGGATCGACGTCCTGTACGCGAGCGCCGGCTGGGGCGAAGCCGTCCCATTGGGCGAGATTACCGAGCAGCACTTCGATGCGATCTTCGGCCTGAACACGCGCGGAACGCTGTTTACGGTTCAAAAAGCGTTGCCGCTGTTCAACGATGGCGGATCGATCATCATGACCGGATCCGTTGCATCGGTGAAAGGTTTTCCTGGTTACGGCGTCTACTCGGCGAGCAAGGCAGCGTTGCGCTCCTTCGCACGCACGTGGCTCAACGAACTGAAGGGCAGGAAGATCCGGGTGAACGTCCTGGGCCCGGGGCCGATCGCCACACCGATGCAGGACCAGGTTCTCGACGAGGAGGGGAAGCGGATGTTCGAGTCCCTCATCCCGCGGGGAAAGATGGGTCAACCTGAGGAAATCGCGACCGCCGCGCTGTTTCTTGCTTCAGACGATTCGAGCTTCGTGAACGGGGTGGAGTTGAACGTCGACGGCGGCATGTCGGCCATCTGAAATCGGCGCATCTCGGTGAGTTATCGCCGGCCATCCGGAAGTTTCGACGGGCCGGAACCTGCCGAAACAGCCGCAAATGGATGAAACTTCCGAATGGCCGACCAACCTCCCGCAATCTCGGAACGGTCAAAGGGAAATGGCTCGCCAAGGCAATCTCGACCGAGGCCGCAGTCCAACCTCGCAAAGTGTGATCTCATTACTGACCGGAAGGATCCAATCGGCTCCGATCAGGTTTTCGCTGGCGCCCACATCGGTCGCAATCGACGGCCTCGTTTCGGTATCCCGTCAGTGCGCTCCGGCGTGACCTTTGCAACAGCGCGCAGGGCTTCCATACTTTCCCAGTAGGAGGTCAGCGTTTGGGAACAACACACCCGTCATCTTCTGCCCGGCATGCCGTCCCTCGACTGTCTGCATCGAACGCATACAATGAGGTGGTTGCAATAGGCCGAGTGCGCGAACCGGTATGCGTCCCTGGCGCTCTCTAAGCGTTTGAAACGGTCGGAGAATAAACCGGCGCCGGCACGCAATTCCCCTCTGCTTTCACTCGTTCCGCACAGAGCCGCTTGTAGTCAGAGTGAAGTCGTAAACCTTCCTCGCAACAGAGCCTTACGGTCAGGAGGCAGCCTCTCGTTTCAGTGGCAATACTTTACCGCCGATTTGTGGAGCCGGAACCGGCAATCCGGAGAAGGGATCAGCGCGGTAACAGGCCCGGAATCGCAGAGGAGGATGATTCGAACCTTATTGGGGCCTCAGGAGCTTGCTGGCATTCAGGATTCCGGCCGTACACCGGCAATCCGGACGTTTCGCGCTGCCGGGTCAGATCCCCTCCGGGTGGTGCTCGTAATGGAAGTATCGCCGACATTACGCCCCGAATGAGCGTGCGACAATCGGACGACGCCAGATCGTGACTCCGGTTCTTTCCGGCGGCACAGTTCACTTCATTGAACGCGGAGGCGGAAGGTGAAACGGACCGAGATCTTAGCGATGTTTGCGGTTCTTGCGATCAGTGTGACCATGCCCGCATTTTCTCAGGTGAGCCAATCTGACTCCCAAATACTTCAGGCGATTCTCTCCGAGCTTCGAGGCCTGCACCGTGACATGCGCGTCAGCGCCCTTTCCCAGATTCTGTTGACCGAACTACAAACGCAGCAAACGGTCGTCAATGCCGCAAACGAGCGCGTCAACGGCGCGCGCCTTCAGCTTTCAAATCTGCAGGCTGATGAGAAACTTGCATCTGCAAAGCTCGCGAGCTCACAGGAAAAGCTGACCGAGGGATCGGACCCCACTCAAACAGAGGCACTTTCCGAGGGAGTCGCTGAGTTCAAGTCGGCACTAACCGCTCTTAAGGCCAAAGACGAGGGACTAACCACAAATTTACAGATGGCGGAAAGCCAGTTGCGCTCCGCACAAGATACGCTGGACGATATCCAGCAGCGGCTGGAAGAGACCGTGAAGAAGCTCCAGCCGATTGCGGACACTCACTAAACCGGACAATGAGTCGATCCGCGATGGCTTCCGAATCCGAAAGCAACACGCCCTCTTGGGTGCGACGACTCCGTTTCGAGGTTGGCGGCTAACCGCCAACCCGTCCAACTCGTCCGGGAGTGCAGGCCACTCCGTAGCGGAGGTTGGCTTAACTGATGAAGGCCGCGGGCCGGAACGGGTGGGAGCGAACCAGCCGCATCTTTACGCGGAATGCGCTAATTGACCGGGACTCCGCAGTCGAGGGACTGGACGCCTTTCTTGCTCGTGAAGAGGACCGGGTACTCTCCCCAGTCGCAGGACTGCGCCCATGCGCTGGGAACCTCCCCGGGACCGAGGGTGACGGGGAGCGAGACGGCTTTGTTCGCGTCGAGGTAGCCGGTCTGGAAGATTGCGAGATTGCTGCCCGGCTCGGAGCAGGCGTCGGTGCCTTGCGCGGTGGGCTGGGCGCAGTACCAGAAATCGACGGTGTGGGCGCAGGTGTTGGTCAGCTGCACGAGGCTGCCGGACGAAGGATACGAGACGCTGATGCAGGCGCTACCCTGTTCGTCGAGCGTTTTGTAGGGAGCGCCAATGGGAACGAGGTTGCGGACGTGCTCGACCGCGCTGTTGGTGAAGTAGGAAGTGAGGAAGACGCCGAGGCCATCGTCATCGAGGACGACGTTGCCCATGGGGGAGACGGTGTTGTCGGCGAAGGTGAAGGTGTTCGGCGTCCAGGCGGTGCCGCCTGAGGCCGGTGCGGACCATTCGGTGGCGCCGCCGCCGGCAGGGCCGCCCGGGGCGAAGAGGTGCTTGCCGTCGGCGCTGGCCGTCAGCGCCCAGGGGGAGGATCCGTCGCCGCCATCGTAAGTGGAGATGTTGGTTTTGGTCCAGGTGCCGTCACTCTGCTTCTGCAGCTCGTAGAGAGTTGCCGTGGTGAGGCCGAAGATTACACCGGCTTTAGGCATAGTGATGGTGAGCTGCTGGAAAGGGGGGTCGGGATAGATGGGCGGGATTCTGCCGTCTGTGCCGCCGGCAAAGGAAGCGATGGTGGTCGCGGCCCACCCGCCTTTGCCTCCAGGGACTTTGGCTAACTCGAAGACCTGGCCGTAGAGACCGGCAAACGTCGTACCGTATAACTTGCCACCGGACCAGATGAGACCGCCCGTCCCGCCAGGAGAAGCAAGCTGCTGATAATTCCACACTCCGCCCGGCACAGTGGGCGCGGCCAGCTCAAAGGCCTCACCCGAAGTCGTCCCGTAAAGGTTCCCGTTGTCATCGATGGCAAGGGCGGGGTTGATCCCTCCGCTGGTGCTGGTGTAAATCACCTGTTTGATCCAGGGTCCGCTGCTGGATACGCTGAGCTCGAAGATGGCACTGGTCCCATTGCAGCCGTATCCGGTCTGGACTCCGTACAGGTTGCCAGCGGGATCCATGGTGAGGGTGCCCTCGGGCTCGCAGCCGTCGGTGTGGCCTGAGAATTCGTAGAGGGTTTTTTCGGTCCAGGGCTGGAAGGAGTTGCCGGGGTTGATCAGTTCGTAGACTTCGCCGCAGCCCGGAGGCAGGCAGGTGATGCCGTTGGTAGTGAACCCACCGTCTACAGCCACGCCATACAGATTTCCCCCCGCGTCCGAGATCAATCCGATGGGGTTGGCGCCGCTCCCGTTATAGGTAGGGGGAAACGTGTAGAGCGTTGCAGCAGACTGCGCATGTCCCATCGCGCAGCCGAGAACCCAAACCACCAAACCAAGGCAGGACTTCAGAAAAAACCGCATGGCCTTCCTCCAGGACCCGAAATCTTCATGGCGAGAGGGAGGAAGTGAATCGCCACTCGCCGGGATCATAGCAGGCTTTCTCTTGAATCATTCGTGAAAGAGCTTGAGCAGAGGCGATTTTTCGCCGCGTCCTTAGGGTGTCCCCACAGTCACTCTCGGGCCAGCACGGAAGTCAGCAGTTCGAGCCCGATCTTCCTTGGCAAGCTGCTGCTATCGTCTTCGTCAAAGAGCATGAAGAATGGGCGGATCGCCCGACAGCCGGGACGATGAAAACAGGAACCGCATCCGATGCGGTCATCCCTTTCGTCCACACATCATCACTCCGAACGACGCAACCGACCTCTCCAGGGGTGGAGAGATGCGGTATCCGGTCGAGGAGTGCCTGTGCTTTTCAACCATCAGTTTCGATATGAAGAAGACTGAGCTGGAGCGCGACGTGGCGAATACTGGGTAGCTCGCGGTCGTATCACCGCCAGCCCGTCCCTATCGATTTTTTATACAGATATAAAAGTTTGAAATGGAAGTATTGCCGACAAATCAGAATCGCAACAACCTCAGATTAGGTCTGGCTGGACCCAGGAAATAATAATCAGAGGTGAAAGGGAAGCCGTTAGCCAGTCTTGCCTGAAAGATTTCGGCGTGTGCGCGTTTCCGCAACAAGCTCGTCCACCTGGCGCAGGACCTGCTGCGCCGCCATCAGGCCAAAGTGGTCCGGGCTGCCGGATACAGTAATCATCTCTTCCGGGAACTCCTCTCCGAGGATGCCATTGTCGAGGTTTTGTAATTTCAAATGCGCCAACGCTGCCTGATATCGGGAATCGTTCGAGATCACCAGTCGCAGCGTCGGCACGCGCTCGCGCGCGCCTTTGAACCGTCGCGCAAACACTTCGAATCCCGGGTTTTCACTGAAGGGACGGACAATATCGGTGGCAGCTCGCTGCAACACGCCAATATCGCCCTGGAACTTCCGCAGCACTTTCACCAAATAGTCCTGCATGTTGAGCCAGTCTTCCAGAGAGGCGGCTGAGTCGCCCAGCCGCTTCAGATCGGCAATGGATACTTCCGGACGGTCCGGGGAAATCCCTGCCAGAACCCGCGAGGCGAAGCAGGTATCGAGAGACAAATTGCACTCCAGCGACAGGAATGCGTCAATGCGCGCCGCCGGCTCGCCGGCTGGCCCTAAAAGCAGCTCGAAACCCATGTCCGCGCCCAGCGAAAAACCCACCATCACGATTATTTCGGGTTGGAATTGTTCAGAGATTTCCCACAACCACTCGCGCAGGATCGCCACATGATCCGCAAGGGACAGGGAGATGCGTCTGCGTCGATCCGGTTCGCACCCGTAGAGCGTGGGGCTCAGGCCGCGATACGCCAAACGCTTGAGGATCGGCTCAAAGTCTCCGTGATCAAGACCGAGTCCGTGAAGAAAGAAAACCAGGACATTCGAGCCAACCTGGTTGTCTACATAGTGCAACCGATCGCCGATAATTCGAGGATCGAGAGTGGCGCGGTCGAGTTTGCGGCAAACGCGTTCCGTAAGCATGAACGCGTGCTCGATCAACTGGTTCGTGATCTCCGCTCCCAGCGAAGCGCTGGGTCCCTCCCGGTCATCGCCGGGCGAACCCCTGTCCGACTCCAAATCCCGCCGGAGGCGCTGCAGATCGGTGCGCATTTCAGCCGCGCTCTGGTAGCGGAGATTGCGGTCCTTCTCCAGCGCCTTGTTGATGATCTGATCCAGGCTGATGGGAATATCCGGATTCAACCGGATTGCCGGCGTCCCGGCGCGATGGAGAATTGCGGCGAGGATCGCACCAGACGTGCTGCCGCGGAATGGCAGTGTTCCGGTCGCCATTTCATAGAGCACGACTCCGAAGGAAAACAGATCGGTACGTGCGTCCAGGCTGCTGCCCCTGACCTGCTCCGGCGACATGTACGCCACGGTCCCTATCGCGGAGCCCGGGCTGGTCAGATGCGCTTCGCTCACCGTTGCAGCCGCCGTTTCGCCCTGCGATTTTCGATCGATGACCTTCGCCAGACCGAAATCCAGAACCTTGGCGTGGCCTCGGCTGGTGACGAAGATATTGGCCGGCTTGATGTCGCGATGGATGACGCCCGCGGTATGCGCGGTATCGAGGGCGTCCGCGATTTCAATGGCCAGGCTGAGCGCGCTGTCGAGTTCCGGCGGCTGCTGAGCCATCCTGTCGCGCAGATTCTTCCCGTCGAGGAACTCCATGGCGATGAAGACAAGACCGTCCTGTTCGCCGATCTCGTAAACCGTGCAGATGTTGGGATGGTTGAGCGACGCCAGGGCGCGCGCCTCCCGCCGGAAGCGCGCCACACCCTCCGCATCCCCCGCCTGCTCGGGGCGCAAAACCTTCACCGCCACATCGCGGCGCAGATCCCGGTCGGTGGCGCGAAACACCTGGCCCATGCCGCCCGATCCCAGAGGCTCAACCACCATGTAGCGCCCGAGGCGCGTTCCCCTCGGCATACGCTGGCCGCTATTGCCCGAATCGGCCGGAGGCGGGAGGGGAGATTCCGACAGGAAGCCGCGCAGCCGATCGTTCTCCTCCAGCAGCGCCTCGACCCGTTTGCGCAGTTCAGGCTGCCCCTGGCACACGCGATCCAGGAACGCCTGCCGCTGTTCCGGACTGAGATCGAAAACTTCTCCGAACAGCTCCTCCGCCGTTCGCTCCCGGTTGTTCATCAGATTCGCCCGAGCAGAAATTTCAATTGCCCGTTGATGAGGCTTCCACAGTACCATGACCCTCGTGAGGGCAGCCACGCCATCAGCCCCCGGAGACGTCACGCAAGCTCCTCAAAGCCATCGGCATTCCGGACGTAGGACCGGCAACCCGTCCATATCGATTTTTTATATGGCTATAAAAGTTTGAAATGGGAGTATTGCCGACATTACGGCCGCAACTGGAAATGCAACGATGTAAAGTCGGTGTGCAGGTTTCTTTGCCGAATGGCGCGCCGTAGTCCTATCCCGGGCTCCGCCGACAAGACGAACTCCTGCTTCACCGACGCAAGTGTAAAGCGCATCATCAGTCTCAGGATCTAAGGGGAAACGTGGGGACAAAGAACCAATGGTGCACTACGACGGCGACCATCTACTCCGCAGAGTGGATTCCTCCCGAGGGCAGGTACAGGGGGTGTTGGAAGATCTCTTACAGTTACTGGGTCAACGGAGAGATTTACAGCGGTTTCATGACCGACTTCGCTACGGATAGTGAAGTGGCATACCACAAGGACGACGCACTTCCGATCGAGTACTCATCCCAGGAACCCGGAAAGAGCCGGACTCCTAGCACCGTCTCGTACTGGCAAAAAGCGCGACTCCCGTTCACATTCGGAGCTATTCTGGGACTCATCGCAATCATCCTCTACACGCTCACGCACCTCCAATGAGGCTCAACCAACACAGTGCGCGCTCCCACTTGGCCCGAAGCCATGGTCAGCGTCACGGCCTGCGTTGAGAGCCAGCGTCACTCCGCATTGATCGGAATCGTTTGGAGATTCGCGGGGTTTACCCGAGGGGTTGGCTCGCACGGCCAAATTGACGTATCACCGGCAATCCGGAACATTCGCCCTGCCGGGGCCGCTGGCCGTCGAAAAGGAAGTATTGCCGACCATGCGCCAAGCATTATTTCAAGAATCCGCGAAAGCCAGGTTGGCAACGGTTGAGCCCCGCGGCACTTCCAGAGAGCGGTTTTTTTGGCCAACTGGATACGTTCTTGTCTGCCGACAATCCAGAATGCGTTCCCGATCCTGAAAGAAGCCTCGCCGCTGGGTCATCAAAACCAGCCCCCGGACGGGACGAGTCCATTGAGGCGCATATAGGTGACGAGATTGCCGTAGTGGAGGGCGTCATGGTTTCCGACTTGCGTGAGAATGAACATCTTGTTCGTCCTGAAGCCAAAGAAGTTCGCCGGGTCATTGAGGTGCGCATCCGTGAACCCTGCGTACACGCCATCGCAGTAGTCGAACGAGCCTTTGACGTAGGCGATGATCTCGGCCTTCGAACCGGTCGCGGCAGGCGGAGCGGGGGGCGCTTCACCTTTGGCGTTTGAACACAAAGTGTAGGAGATATTCGCGATATGATTCAGGATCTCGCCAAACGAGCGAACCTCCGGGGTGGGCCGATAGCTGTATTTGGACTCCGGCATCGCATCCGCCGACTTCATGATCTTGTCCTGCATGTTGCTGCGAAAGATGGATAAAGTCGTAGTCAGCGGATTGGGCGCCGCGGTCGGATTGGGCAGATTCGGCGAGATCTGGGCGTTGGCCAGAGATGCCAGGAGGGAAGATGCCAGGCCAAGAGGAACCGCGACGCGAACCATGGATCGGAATATCGGCGCAGGGATGCGTCGGGTGAGCATCTGGACTGCATTACGGGTCGTGCGGAAGCGATTTTTTGGGAAGTATTGCATCTGACATCCTCCTGCCCCGCAATAATTGCACGCCAGGCTCCAGTGGGTGCGCTAAGTGCTGCTTCTTTGTGGTCAGCAAGATAACAAGTGCGGATGGCACTGGACTCCATGCCGCACTGTCCATTTTCGATGAGGACTGTCCGCTGGCAGCAGTCAGGCGGTGGTCCAGGTGCCCGAGTTCCTTCATGAACATGCTGTCTCGATGGATCGCTAACCGCGAGAAAACCGCTTGTGGGTAAGGCCGACACAGCGACTGCTCTGCGAATGCAAGGGGAAATTGGCCGAGGCAAGTAGCTGGCGCGTTACCGCCGCATCACTCATCGAAACGTAGTGGGCGGATGACCGGCTATACGGAAGTTTCGAGGCACGGACCTGCCGCGCATTTCCTCAACGAGCACCTTCAGGCTTCTTCCTGATCTCGTTCCAGTATTCCTCCCGAACATCTTCATCCACCTCTGTTTGGACATTCGTGGCATAGAGAGCGTCGGCACCGTCTCTTCGTGGTCCTGAAATCCAGTATTCGTCGCCGGTCTCGACGTCGTAGTAGTTGGCCTTGAAGCCCCGCCCCTTCAGGCTGCGAAACTGTTGCCCTTTGTAATACAGAGTCGCCCCTGTCTTGGAGAGCGTCACGCGCCCGATTCTTGCTGGCCCTGTCAATTCACCAGCCTTGCATTCGATGTACATAATCCGCGTCTTGTGACCCATGCCGACCGATCCCAGCCCAGCATACTCAACTGAATTCCGTAGCCAAGGCCATCATGGGCGAATTACCGGCATTCCGGAACATTCGAGGATCGCCGGTCCCGCCGGTACCCAAACGTCCATAAAACCGACGGCCGTAGCCGTCCGAGCCGTTCGACCGGCGAAACCGCCTCAGCTGAAGGTCGCGGCGATAGCCGTGGAGCCGCGTATCCCCCCTGTCAACAGTTGCGGCTCGTCCCCGGAGCAACACCACCCGGGATTCGCCTCCTTTTGCCGGTCGCCAGCGCTGCTTCCATGCCGGTCAACCATTGACCAACCGGGCAACTCTAACGCAATGGTTGCATTTCCGCGCGGGCGGCAAACTGCGAGACTATCGGCATGGGGCATTATGGATGGTTCATCCTGGCGACTCTTCTGTTCGCGTTTGCAGGATCGTTTTCGGCCGGTTACCTGAAGAAGAAGGGCAAGAATCCCGCCACCCATGAGGATCTGAATAACCTCGTGGAACAGGTGGAGGCCACCACTCGGGCTACCAGGGCAATTGAGTCCAGGATTTCCAGCGAGGTATGGGACCGACAGCGCCAGTGGGAGCTGAAGCGCGAGGCCGTCCTCGGCGCCATTGAAGCCTTGTCCGCTGCAGAAGATACCCTGATGACGGCCTGCGCCTTTCATCAGATGCTGCTGAAAAAACGGACCAGCCTGGCGAAGGAACAGTACGACAAGGCCATGCTCGACTGGAAGGACAAGATGACCGTATTCGAATCGAAGCGCACCATCGCGACGCTCATGTGCGGCGATGAATTGAATACCTCGTTGATCACCGTGCGCAACGCGATCCGAACCGGCATGAAGTGGCTCATGACCCGGTCAGTAAAATCTTCCGACGAGATCGGCGCCCTGGTTTCCCCCGCCATGCATGCGGCCGTCATCGGTGCTCGCAGGGAGCTTGGGCTGCCCGAAGAGGTCAATCCTCAATCCAATGGACATTTGCCGACTCCGGGACCTGACCTGCGCGGCCACGTAAACGGTAAACGAGCGCCTCATCCAGCCCGTCGTGCAGCGCAACGCCGGGGCTGAACATCGGCCTCCACACGCAAGCAAGGGAAATTAATGCTCCTGACACCGCCAACCTCGTTGGAGATGTCAAGCTTTTTGCCTACGGTACCGAAGTGTTGTCCTTCATTCCAGACAGCTTCCAAGCCAAATTAGCCAATAATATTTGGCGCGATTGGGGGCTGGATTTGGTATTCTAATAATAGGGGGTAAGAAAGAAAAAGCCGCCCCCAGGAGAGGGCGTGGGCTTGAGTGCCCATGCTTCTCGCCGGCCGCTGGCGAGAGAGGGGCCGAAGGGTAACACCCAAAAGGTATTACCCCGTAATCTACACCGATTCAGTAGTTTACGGCACCAACCCCCCTGCGAAAATTTTTTCTGGAGCCGGAAATGGCCTTCAACGCTGCAGGGATCGGACTCTACAGGAGCTTCCCCGCCGCCAGGTCCCGCACCAGGTCCCGATCCGCGGCAAGAAAGTCATATCCCGGCAGGTCGCGCAGCGGTGCCCAGCGGACATCTTCGAAGATGTGGTTCACCATTTCGCCATCGAAGCTGTGCACCGCGAAGAACTGCAGATCCACCGCCCCCCCGCTGCGATAGGTGTGGCGCAGATGCGCGATGCGCGTGCCCACCGTGGCCTGGATGCCAAGCTCTTCGTCCAGCTCGCGCCTGAGCGCCTGCTCCGGTGACTCCCCGGCCTCGATCTTGCCGCCCGGGAACTCCCACTTCAGCCCCATCGGCGAACCGGCCTTGCGCTGGCAAATCAGCACCTCGTCGCCGCGCAGAATCAGCGCCGCCGCCACGAAGCGGAGGGTCTTCGTCTCCCGGCCGTTCTGGACCGTATCCCCCATATTGCCCCACAGTTTAGACGCAGCTGGCGGGGGTTCGATGCCGTTCGATGGCTCGAATCCCACCGGTAGTACTGAAAAGGTCAGGATGAAGCGCACAGGCGATGGCGCGCAGGCCGTCCACCAGCGTCGGCGCGGGGGTGTTCAGCAACTCGTCGGCGACGCAGTAGACCCTCCCGTCGCGCACCGCCCGGATCTGCTCCCATCCCGGGCGGCCGGCGAGCCTTTCCAGCGGCACCCGATCCCCTGCGCCGCACCAGGCGGCGATGATCACGTCGGGATCGGCCTCGGCGATAGCCTCCGCGCTCGTCACCTTGCCAGGCTCGCCCAGGAAGACTCCGCCCGCGGCCTCCACCAGCTCCCGCACCCAGGATTGCGAGTGAATCAGCGGCTTACCCCACTCCTCGCAGTAGACCAGCGGCTTACCGGGAAGATCGGCCGTGGAGCGACGCATGCCGGAGACCGCTTCGCTCATCGCGGCAATGACCTGCCCGCCCCGGTCCGCAGCGCCCGCGATCGCCGCGATCAGACGAATGTCCTGTTCGATGTCCGCCAGAGTATGCGGAGCAAGGGCCAGCACCGGGCATCCGGCCTTCAGGATCGCTGCCAGCGATTCGTTGCGATAAGGAACCGACGCGATGACCAGCTCCGGCCGCAGCGCCAGCAGCTCCTCCGCGGTGGTCGACCACGAATCGTGCACCACCGTCAATCGCCGATCGCGCAGCGCCGGCACAGCAGCGAGACAGTAGCGCGTGCACGCCACCAGCTCGTCCAGGCGGCCGAGCTCGTTCAGGATGATGCTGATGCTCGGTTGCAGCGATGCGATTTTCACGGGATTATTTCGTGTGATCGGCGAGCACGGCTGCGGGGTAGAAGACGCTCCAGCCCCGCTGGCTGGCGATTTCCACCAGCGCCGGCGAAGGATTGACCGGAAACGCACGCGCCGCCATCTCCAGCATCGCGGCGTCATGAATCGAATTGCCGAAGACCACATCGGGCCTCTCGATGCCGATCCGCCGAAGGGCCTCGGCCTTGCCCTCGTCGGTCGGCACGGCGATCAGATCGCTGGTGATCAGGCCATCGTGCACCTGAACTGAAGCCGCCATCACCCGCTCCGCTCCGATGCCAAAGCGCCGCACCCCCTCTTCGACGACCCATTTGTTCGTGGAGCTGACTGCCCAGATGTCCGCGCCCGCCTGGCGCAAATCGGACACCAGCGTCTGCAACTCGGGAAAAATCTGCGTTTCCACATGGGACGCAAAATAGCGCGCAGCGGCGCGGCGCAACTCCTCCTCGCGCAGACCCGCATAGACCTGCACCATCTCGCCGCAAATCTCCGCCTCCGACACTTCCCCCTGCCGGTAAAGACGGTGACGAGCGTCGATCCAGTCGCTCGCGTCACGCGAAAGCACACCCGCCTCCATCGACCACGTCATAAACCCCAGGCCCGCGTCACCGTCCCACAGGGTGCCATCGCAGTCGAAAACCGCAACCCTCGGGGTCGGAAAAAGAGCGGCCTGGCGAAATTCCTTGTCACTATAGCGAACCACTGGACTCGTCTCCACCAACGTCAACCGAAAACCTCCACCTTGACTACCCTATCAACTTTCGTGACGGTAATCGATCACAACTTCCCTCCCAGTATGTTCGGTCCGGCGTTGCAATTGATTGAAAATGGGTGCTTTTTCACAAAACGTCCCGCCACGATCAACCGCTCCGCAGTTCAATGCCCGACGGCTTCCCCGAACTGGGACATCAGCACTTCCATCTGTGGAGAGTCCGCGCTGGTACTTTGGCTCAAAAGTCAAGTTACGCTCGGCGTAAGATCCGGCGCAGAGACTTAGATAAGTCTTGACGATCTGCGATCCTATATGGGTAATCTCGGAAGGCCACCCATGATGCTGAGCAGCCGCAGCCGAGCCACGATGCGCCTGGCTCTGACTGACCCGATGCGGGTCCTGTCGGTCAGCAACATCGAAGCGCTTACCGGCTTCCCTCCTGAAGACTGGCTATCTTCCCGCACCTGCCTGCAGCAGCGCCTGCACCCCGAAGATAGCAATCTCGCTACTAGCATCCTTTCCTCTGACTTATCGACACCCTGCGGTTCCACAACTCTCCGCATTCGTCACGCGGACGGGAACATTCGCGTCGTTCAGGCAAATTTCTCAAAGCAGCGTGACCCGAACAGCGGAAACGTGAGCCTCGATCTCATCCTGGAAGCCCCGCAAGCCGGCATGGACCCTGCTCTTCAAATCATCGCGGAAGGCTTCCGTGCGCTGATGGACGGCGCCAGCGACTACATGTACCTCAAGGATCCGAATCACGTGTTTATTGGCGCATCCACGCCGATGGTCGAGCTTCTCGGGGATCCTGCCAAACCCTTCAGCTGTTCCGGAAAAACTGTATACGACCTCTGCCCCGAAGCGCTGGCGGACAGATTGTACGAAAGAGATCGCGAGGTGCTGGCGCAGCGGCGTGCCTCCAGCGACATCCAGCGTCTTGAACTGGCCAACGGCTCGCACCGCTGGATCGATAACCGCAAATATCCCCTCCAAACTCCCTCCGGCGATGTCATTGGCCTGTTCGGCATCTGTCCTGAAATTACGGCGCCCATTGACGCGATGGACCAGTTGCGCGAAAGCCGGGAGATCTTTCAGCTCTTCATCGAGCACGCGCCCGTTGCTCTCGCCATGTTCGATCGCGACATGCGCTATCTGGCCGCCAGTCGACGCTGGTATCACGATTACAAACTCGATGCGGAGAACCTGGTCGGCCGCGATCACTACGATGTCTTTCCTGAGATTCCCGAGCGCTGGAAGGCCCTGCATCAGCGAGCCCTCTCCGGCGAAGCCCTCTACTGCGACGAAGATCGCTTTGTCCGCTCCGATTGCTCCATCCAGTGGCAGCGCTGGGAACTGCATCCCTGGCGCACTGCGGAAGGGACCATCGGCGGCATCCTGGCTTTTACCGAAGACATCACCGAATCAAAGAAAACCAGGGAACAGCTGCAGCTTGCCGCCAGCGTCTTCACCAACGCGCGCGAAGGCATCCTGATCTGCGACCCTCAGGGCACGATCCTCGACGTGAACGACATGTTCACGCAGATTACCGGCTACAGCCGCGCGGAAGTTCTCGGACGCAATCCTCGCATCCTGAAATCGGGGCGGCAAAGCGAGGAGTTTTACCGGGACATGTGGCGCTCTCTCCTGGAAAACGGCTGCTGGTCCGGCGAAGTGTGGAACAAGACCAAAGAGGGGCGCGTCTATCCTGAGACCCTGAAAATCAGCGCCGTTCACGACCGCGCCTCAAAAATTCAGCACTACGTCGCCCATTTTTCCGATGTCACGCAGACCAAGGAGCAGGAGCGCCAGTTGCAGCGTATAGCGCAGTTCGACGCGCTCACCAACC
>Ga0210398_10000313_pt1 | contig 57854 bp, 58 predicted proteins | sample IncBWC4OmetaG_FD_161047 | JGI IMG/M metagenome (GOLD analysis project Ga0210398, IMG submission 161047) | Forest soil microbial communities from Barre Woods Harvard Forest LTER site, Petersham, Massachusetts, United States - Inc-BW-C-4-O | ecosystem: Environmental > Terrestrial > Soil >...
AGCAGCTCACCTCGCAACACTTCTCACACATCGATTTCGACCTGCGCGCGGTGTCCGCATGACACGCTACGCGGTAAGCCACGCGACGGTATACGATTATGGCGGCGACGTGGTGCACTCGCATCATCTGCTGCACCTGCAACCGCGCGAATTTGCATTTCAGCGCTGTATCGCGCATTCGCTCACGCTGGACCCGCAGCCCAGCTTCAGCCGCGAGGACGTGGACGCCTTCGGCAACCCGATCGCAAGGCTTGAATACGATCGCGCGCATGAGCGCCTCGTGGTGACCGCGGAAATGCAAGTCGAGGTTTTTCCGCGTTGCGCCGAATCGCTCGAGTCGACCGAGCCCTGGGATGGGCTGCGGCGCCGCTTGAGCTACCACGCGGTCCCGGTTGCGGCGGCGGAGCTCGAGGCATGCCGCTTTCGCATGCGCTCCAGCCTCGTGCCGCTCAAGCGGACATTCGAGGACTATGCCGCCGATTGCTTCACGCCTCAACGGCCGGTAGCAGCGGCCTGTCAGGCGCTCATGCGAAAGATCCATCGAGAGTTCAAGTACGTTCCTGGATCCACGACCAATCGAACTTCCATCGTCGAGGTGCTCAAGAGCCGCCGCGGCGTTTGCCAGGATTTCGCGCATCTCATGATTGGCTGCGTGCGCTCGTCCGGGCTGGCCGCCCGGTATGTCAGCGGCTATATCCGCACCGTGCGCAAGGGCGGTGCCGCGGCGATCGGCGGAGACGCATCGCACGCCTGGGTTTCGGTGTATTGCCCGCCGCTGGGCTGGCTCGATTTCGATCCGACCAATGACTGCATGATCCGCGAGGATCACGTCACACTCGCCTGGGGCCGCGACTTCGGCGATGTCTCGCCATTGCGCGGCATGATCGTCGGCGGCAGGCGCCACAAACTTGAGGTCAATGTGCGCGTGCAGCCGCTCGACTAAGCCGGCGCGGGGAATTTTCGCTTTGTCTTACAGGCCTTCGTTCGCTATTCCCACAAGCAAGCAGCGTTGCCGGAGATATCGCGCTCGATGAAACGCGTTGAAACTCGGTTCTTCATGAGACGTCAAGACACAGTTCTCGAGAGTATCGAACCCGAGGTTTTCATCGCGAGCGCGAGTTTCGAGTCCATGACCGAAGCGCAGCTCGGGCGCCTGGCGATGGACCTGGGCCAGGCCGAATCGCTGCGGCATTTTGCGCACGCCATGATCGATGTTTATGAAAAGGTGACCGCGGACATCGCCAGAATTGCCGCACGCCGGAATTTGCCGATGCCGAATTCACTCGACCCGGAACATCAGCAATTTGTCGAGCGGATGCGCGAGAAAAGCGGTCGGGATTTCGATCTGGCGTACACCGGCAGAATGATCGACGGGCATCAGAAGGCGATCATGCTGTTCAAGCGCGGTCAAAGAATCAAGGATCCCGAGATCTCGGCGTTGGCAAGCCGCACTTTAGGCATACTCGAGGCCCGGCTTCTGCGAACGAACTCGCTGCTCGAGAGCATCGTCTCAGAGCCTCAGTCCGCGAGTCCGTAGCGCACCGCGAGTCCGTAGCGCGCTTTACTTCACTCCTCGCTGCGCAGCTTGGCCACTTTAGCCGCCGTCAAGTCCGATCCCTTGGCGCCGAAGCGAGCGGTGACATAATTGGCGACGCTGGCGATTTCCGCGTCCGTGTAAGTGCTGCCGAAAGCCGGCATATTGTTCGAATCGCCGCTGACGTGCCGTTGCCCGCCGCCAATGATCACCTGCGCGACATTGATGGCGGTTGGATCGTTGATGCCGCGGGTGCCGGTCAACGTCGCGAACGGAATGACAGGGCTTACACCAGTCCATCCGTGGCAGCCGGCGCAGGCCCCTTCATAAACGGCTTTGCCATGCGACTCGCTCGATGCCGCATCGTCGGCGAACAGAGCCGGTGCGCTACTTTGTTTTGGCTCGGGCAGGTCGGAGGTTGAGACGCCCGGCACCGTGCGTAAATACGTGACAATCGCGGCCACATCGCTTGCCTTTAGGTAACTCAAGCTTTCATCGACCGCTTCACCCATCGGCCCCGCGGCGGTGCCGCGGCCGTCGGCGTGCCCCACGGAGAGATAGTGAGCGAGATCCGCGTCGCTCCAGGATCCTACGCCGCTCGCGTGATCGGGTGTGATGTTGTAGGCACGCCAGCCGGCTTGCACCGCACCTGCAAATTTTTGCCGGTTATTGAGCGCAAACGCCAGATTGCGCGGCGTATGGCATTCGCCGCAATGCGCCATCGCCTCGGCAAGATAGGCGCCGCGATTCCACTCGGGACTGCGGTCCGGATTCGGTTCAAAGCGTCGGTCAGGATTGAAGAAGGCCGACCATAAGCTCATGAGGCTGCGCTGATTGAAAGGAAAACTGAGGGTGTTTTGCGGCGCGGGTGCGTGCAAGGGCTTCAGCGTAAAGAGGTAGGCCTTGATCGCGAGCGCGTCGGCGTCGGACATGTAGGTGTAGCTGGCGTAGGGCATCGCCGGATACAGTTTGGTGTTGCCGCGCCCGATGCCCTTGTGCATGGCATCGAGGAAATTCGCATCGCTGTAATTACCGATGCCCGTCTCGTTGTCCGGCGTGATGTTGGTGGAATAAATGGTGCCGAAGGGCAGCACGAAGGCGCGGCCGCCGGCAAACGGCGTACCGTCCTTCGTGGTGTGGCAGACGACGCAGTCCGCGGCGCGCGTCAAATACTCGCCGCGCTCGACCTGGCTCGCCGCCTTGAGCTCCGGCGGCACGCCGGTGGGATCCGCCGCGGTGTAGGCCGCGAGCGCGACCCGTTTGCCGCCGGCGAAATCGGTGGGAAGCGGACCGAACACGATGTAAGCGGCCACAATGAGCAGAACGGCGACAATGGCCGTCAAGCTCCACAGAACCGGCCGTCGCGTAGGCGTTGGGGGCGTTGCATTCATGAGACCTAGCTCCGGGCAATTTCGCTTTTGACGAAAGGAAATACGTACACGCGTTTTCCGGTGGCGGCAAAAACAGCATTGGCAACGGCGGGACCGACCGGGGCCACCCCGGGTTCGCCCACGCCGGTGGGCTTTTCGGTCGAGGGCACGATGTAAACCTCCACCTTCGGCGCTTCGTTCATGCGCAGCACGCGATAGTCGTTGAAGTTGCTCTGCTCGACGCGGCCGTCTTTCAACGTGATCGCACCGTACAATGCCGCTCCCAAGCCGAAGCCGATACCGCCTTCCATCTGCGCCTTAATGATGTCGGGATTGACAGCCGTGCCGCAGTCGACTGCGCACACAACCCGATCGACCTTGATGCGTCCGGCGTCATCGACGCTGACCTCAGCCACCTGCGCGACAAAAGAATTGAACGCTTCGCACACGGCGATGCCGCGGCCGCGGCCTTTCGGCAGGGGAGCTGAGGTCCATCCGGCCTTGTCGGCGGCGAGTTCCAGCACCGCCTTCATGCGCGGCTCATGTTCGAGCAGCTTGCGACGGAAGGTGTAGGGATCTGCGCCGGCGGCGTGCGCGACCTCATCGATAAACGCCTCGACGGCAAAAACCGTATGCGAGCTGCCGACCACGCGCCACCACAGCACCGGCACGCCGGCCTTGGCCGTCGACAAATCGACCGCAATGTTGGGAATGGCGTAGGCAATGTTTGCCGCGCCTTCTACTGAAGTGGAATCGATGCCGTCCTTCATGCCCGCCGCGAAGATCGTGCCGGCCATGATGGATTGCCCGACGATGACGTGGTGCCATCCAATGAGTTCGTTTTGCGCATTCAAGCCGGCTTCCAGTTTGTGGAAGTACATCGGGCGATACAAGCCGCCGCGGACATCGTCCTCGCGAGTCCATTGCAACTTGATCGGCGTGCCGTCCGCGCCGTACGCCTTGGCAATGGACACCGCTTCCACGACATAGTCTGAAATGGTGTTGGCGCGCCGGCCAAAACTGCCGCCGGCATAGAGAGTATGAATGTTCACTTGGCCGGGATCCAAACCCGCCGCGTGCGCGGCGTTCATCTGATCGATGGTTTGGAATTGATCGCCTGTCCAGATCTCGCAGGTCTTGGCATCGAGCTTGACCACCGCGGACAGCGGCTCCATGGGCGCATGCGCGAGATAGGGGAATTCGTAGCCCGCGGAAATCGTGCGCGCGGCAGCGCCGATGGCCTTCTTGGCGTCCCCCTCTTTGCGCGCGGGCAGCGCGGGCTGATCGGCGAGGCGCCGATACTCCTCCATCATCGCGGCGGAGCCGCGCTTCTCGGCGCTCGAATCGTCCCAGTCGACTTTGAGTGCGTCGCGGCCTTGCTTGGCGGCCCAAAAACTCTTCGCAACCACGGCGACACCGCCCGGCACCTGCACGACCTTGACCACACCCGGCACTTGCATCGCCGCGGCGCCATCGAAGGACTTGACCTTGCCGCCAAACAGCGGCGATCGTTTAAGCAGCGCGACCAGCATGCCGGGCATCTCGACATCGATCGTGAATTGCGCCGTGCCATCGCATTTCGCCGGCACATCGACCCGCGCCGGTCGGCCGCCGATGAGCTTGAAATCCTTCGGATCCTTGAGCTGCACGGTTTCCGGCACCGGCAACGCTGCGGCCTTTTTCACGAGCGAGCCGAAGCTCGCTTGGCGCTTGCTGGCGGTATGAGAAATCACGCTTTTGTCGACCGTCAGTTCTCCGACGGGAACATGCCACTCGTTGGCCGCGGCTGTCAGCAGCATCGCGCGGGCCTTGGCGCCCGCATCGCGCAACTGCGGCCAGGAATTGGCGATCGATGAACTGCCGCCGGTTCCCTGGATCTTGCCGAAGACCAGATTGGCATAGCGCGTCGCATCGGCGGGTGCGCTTTCGACCCGCACCTGAGCCCAATCGGCGTCGAGTTCATCCGCCAGGATGGTCGCGAGCCCCGTGTAGGAGCCCTGGCCCATTTCGATGTGCTTGGCAATGATGGTGATGCTGTTGTCGGCGCCAATTCTGACGAAGGCGTTGGGTGCGAATGGCGTTGATGTTGGGGCAGCGGACGCGGCGAGTGCCTGCGCGCGCGGCGAGCCGCCCAATTCGAAGCCAATGGTCAGCGCCGTGACGGTTGCCGCACCGGCGCCTTTCAGGAATGTACGCCGTTCGATTTTGCGGACAGAAGCTAAGTCGTTGCTCATGGACGTTACGCCTTGGCGGATTGCGCCGCTGCATGAATCGCGGCGCGGATGCGTGGGTAGGTGGCGCATCGGCATATGTTGCCGCTCATGGCGCCGTCGATATCCGCATCGGAGGGCGCGGAATTCTTCTCCAGCAGCGCCGTCGCGGCCATGATCTGACCCGACTGGCAATATCCGCACTGCGGTACCTGAAGATCGATCCAGGCGGCCTGCACGGCTTTGGCTTGCTTGCTCTGCAATCCCTCGATCGTCGTGATTTTCCGGCCGGCCACGGATGAGAGCGGCATGACACAGGAACGGATCGGCTGGCCGTCGAGGTGGACGGTGCAGGCGCCGCACATCGCCATTCCGCACCCGAACTTGGTACCGTGAAGCCCAGCGACCTCGCGGATCGCCCACAACAACGGCATGTTCGGATCCGCATCGAGCTCCGTGCTTTTGCCATTCAAGAAAAAGGTTGTCGACATGATGACTCCGCGAGGTACCGGTTCGGTAAGAATCCTCCTCTCGCAGGTTGTATTCAAGCCTCAGGGAAAAATCTCGTATGATGGCGCCGCGCCGGCGCGCGGCGCGCAAGTGCGAAGGGAGGACTGCGAGATGACACCCGTTATTCGTATCCGCATCGATTTCGCCGAAAACGTCCACGTCGGTCCCGGCAAAATCGCATTGCTCGAGGCGATCAAATCCACCGGATCCATTTCCGATGCCGCACGTTCTCTCGGCATGAGCTATCGGCGCGCTTGGATGCTAATAAACAGCTTAAAACAAGGGTTTAGCGAGGCTGTGACCGTATCTTCCACCGGCGGCTCCGGTGGCGGCGGTGCGCGTGTGACGAGCTTCGGCGCAGGCCTGATCAAACAGTATCGGATGCTGGAACGCGAGGTCGGCCGGCTCGGCGCGAATCGGCTGACGGATATCGTGCCGCATGTCAGCACGAAGGCATCTCGTTCCGAACACGGCGGCAGAAAACAACTCGCAAAGAAAATCATGCAGCGCGCGGAGAAGATCTCGTAAAATAGTTCTCGAAGCCATTCGTCGTAGCTCCGCGGATACAACGCATGGCGGTTTTTAGTTGCCTCCGCTGTATCCTGCCGAATATAGCCAACGAATAATTGTGAAGTATTGCCGCTGGCTGCGGTCTAGTCTGCGCACTGGCAGATCACGATCGTGATGACACAGTGAATTCCTCAGGACCTCAAACCAAAGCCGAGTTTCGCGGCAACCGTTTCGATCGAATGGAATGGGCGGGCGCTTTCGGCGATCTCGGCACGCTCGTTCCGTTCGTCGTCGCCTACATCGCCGTCTTGAAGATGGACCCCTTCGGAATATTATTTGCATTCGGGGCCGCGCTACTGATCTGCGGTCTGTACTACAAGACACCCTTTCCCGTCCAGCCGATGAAGGCACTCGGCGCCGCCGCGGTAACGCAGGCCGCGCAGACCGCAGTCATTACGCAAGCGACGGTTTACAGTGCAGGCCTCGTGACCGGCGCGCTCTGGCTGATACTGGGCTTGAGCGGCGCCGCTGCGCGTATCGCCAAGCTGGTGCCACGCTTCGTGGTGATCGGTATCGTATTGGGACTCGGCTTCAGCTTCATGATCGAGGGCATCAAGCTGATGAACACGCAGTGGCCGATCGCCGCGATCGGACTGATGGGAACGCTGCTTTTGCTGACCAATCGCGCCGTGCCGGCCATGTTTCTCCTGCTGCTTTTCGGTGCCGTGTGCGGAGTCATTCAGGACCCCGCCGTAGCGCACGCACTGTCGGGGGTTCGCGTGCAGTTTCGTCTGCCGAGCTTCGTGCTGGCAACGATCAGCTGGCACGACCTGTGGGTGGGTACGTTGTTTTTGGCGCTGCCGCAGCTGCCCTTGACTCTCGGTAATGCCGTCATTGCGGTGCGTGAGGAAAACAATCGACTTTTCCCCGATCGGCCGGTGACCGACGGATTGATCGCTACCTCAACGGGAGTGATGAATCTTGTGGGGTCAGCCGTCGGCGGCGTTCCCATGTGTCATGGCGCAGGCGGCATGGCAGGACACGTCGCCTTCGGTGCGCGCACCGGCGGTGCGCCGATCATCCTGGGTGTGATTCTGTTGTTGCTGGCGTTCTGTTTCAGCGGCTCCATTGAGGCGATCTTGGATGTGTTTCCGCAGGCAGTGCTGGGCGTCATTCTGTTTCTGACGGGCGCGCAACTAAGCCTGGGCTCCTGTGATTTCAGCAAGAATAAGGGCGAGCGCTTCATCACGCTCGCGACCGCGGCCTTCGCGATGTGGAATGTGGGTTTGGCGTTCCTTGTCGGGATGGGGCTGGCTTACGTCGCGAAGCGGGGCCTGCTGCGGCTGTAGCGGCTCTTGCAGCGTGCTTTCTTGATCGCATGGCAAATCCGCACACCTTTCGGGCAAGATGTTCGAAATGACGGACATCGACCAGAGCCATCCGATGCGGCTGCCGCAGCTATCTCTGCTGGCGCTGGGCTTGGGAATCGTCACCGGTGTCGGTGCCGTGCTATTTCGGGACTTGATTGGCCTCGTTCACAACCTGCTCTTCGCTGGTCGATTCAGCCTGCACTACGATGCAAACGTTTTTACGGCGCCTGCCCCTTGGGGCGCGTTTGTCATCCTGGTGCCGATCCTCGGTGCCGTCGCCGTAACCTTTCTCGTGAGCAACTTCGCGCCGGAGGCGAGGGGACACGGCGTTCCGGAAGTAATGGACGCCATCTACTACAAGGGCGGCGTGATCCGTCCGGTTGTGGCATTGGTCAAGTCGCTGGCCTCGGCGATCGCGATCGGCAGTGGTGCATCAGTCGGGAGGGAGGGTCCGATCATTCAGATCGGATCGGCGCTGGGTTCGACGCTGGGGCAGATCGTTCGCATGCCGGTGGGTCAGCGAATCGCGCTCGTTGCCGCAGGCGCAGGTGCGGGAATTGCCTCTACGTTTAATACGCCCATCGGCGGTGTGATGTTTGCGATTGAGCTGATGCTGCCTGAGGTGAGCGCGGAGACCTTCCTGCCTGTTGCGATCGCCACGGGGACGGCTACGTTTATAGGCCGCTGGTTCTTCGGCGACACCCCGGCTTTTCACGTTCCGCCAATTCAAGCGATGCCGATCAATTCGAGCGCCCTGATCGTGCTGCTGCTATTCGCAGTGTTAGGCGGGGTGACCGGCGTCGCCGCCGCCGGTTTCATTCGCGCGCTGAATTTGGCCGAGGACCTTTTTGACCTGATCAAGCAACGCTATCTACGCCACATGTTGGGAATGCTGATTCTGGGCGTACTCATGTACGTCTTGCTGCGCACCTTGGGCCAGTACTACATAGATGGCGTGGGCTACGCTACGGTCCAAGCCATTCTGGCCGGTCAGCTTGCAACTTTCTGGCTGCTCGGGCTGTTATTCGTTTGCAAGGTATTGGCGACTTCGCTCAGCCTTGGGTCTGGGTCGTCGGGCGGCATCTTTTCACCGTCCTTGTTCATGGGCGCCGCCCTAGGCGGCGGCTTCGCGGCGCTGCTGAATTTGGCCGGGACGCCGATTCCGCTCAGCGTACCGGCCTTCGCCATCGTCGGCATGGGCGCCATGGTTGGCGGCGCAACCGGCGCCGTGATGACCGCCGTCACCATGATTTTCGAAATGACGCTCGACTACAGCATCATCATGCCCATGATTGTTGCGGTTGCGATGAGCACGGGCGCGCGGCGAGTCCTGTCACATGAAACCATTTACACCTTGAAGCTGGTGCGCCGCGGTCGATCCATTCCCAAGGCCCGTCACGCCAACATGTTCTTGGTGCGAAAGGCGCGCGAGGTAATGGACACCGATATCCAAGTCCTGCCGGCGGAGCAGAGTTTCGACGACTATCTTAGGCAACCCGAGCATGCGGGACGGCTGCGCCATGTCGTGGTAACAGAGAACGAACACCTCTATGGAGTCATCCGTGTCAACACGGGACTGCGCCGCGGACTGGAGAGCGCGACTACCGGCGTGAGATTACGCGATGTCGCGAGCCGAAATTTCACCGTGGTGAGCGAAGAGGTAACCGCTTATGAGGTGATCCGCCGAATGTGGCGCAAGAAAGCCATTATGGCCGTGGTTGTGCGGGGCAGCGGAATTCCGCGAGCCAGCGATGTCGTCGGTGTCATCACCAAGGAGCACGTTGCCGACTCGGTCGCCGACAGCATCGCAGTTTATCCGCAGTAAACGCTCGCTTGCTCTCGAGCCCCCCTGAGACGCCGGTCATTCAAAGGTCGTCTCGACCCGCAGCACAGGATACAAGTTGTAACGCGTGTCCCAGGATGCGTGCCGGCGCAAGAAGAACTCCAAGCGCGCCACGGGACTCGCGGCGAATTTCGCATCGTGCTCGCACGTGCTCCGGAATTCGGCCGCGAGGCGCGGATCTTGCGCGAGCATATCCCGTGCAATCTGCTCGGCGACATAGGGTTCCATGTGCTCTTTTTGTTCAAAACACGCATTGAACAAGCCCCACGCGGCGAAGGAGTCCGGCGCCCGCGGCTCGAAAAGCGCCACCACCAGACGCGCCAGCGGTTGCGCGATAGGTACGAACAGCGCACCGTCCTGAGGGAGATACATCTCTTCGTGCCACGAGCCGGTCAGTTGCGCGCGCATGCGTCCTTCAAACGGGGCTGCGGAGAATGTCACTTCCGTGGCGCGAAATGCCTTCGCTTTGATTTCGTCCCGACCGCCGTGCAGGCGCGAGAACGCGATGCCATGCGCATCCAGGCGGGGTGCGATGTCGGCGGCGAAGGCAACCGGCACGACATACCCGCCGAGCGGCGCTGTCGCGGAAATTGCAACGTTGACTCGATCGCGGAGCGGCACGCGCCAGATTTGCGGCGTTTTCGGATCGTAGGTCGTGACGAGACCGCCGGAGATCGGCGACGGCGCCCGGGTGTATGCGTATCCCCTAAACTCGATCACGCGTGCCTCCGAGATATCCCGGTCCGGCGTGACGCCGCCCGCCTGTGCCGGTTCGCGCCAGCTTGATGTGAAATCGAGCGGTATCTCAGCGCCGGCCAGCTTCATCGCGGCCTGGTCTGCCTGGTGCGCAAGCTCGAGCCAGTTGCGCCCGCGAGCGCCGACCAACTCGGCCAAGCTCGTGATGGTGTTGCGCATCACGCGCACGCGGTGGGCGTAGTCCTTCCAGGAGTGCGTTTCGACCAGCACCGTAAAGCGATTGCGCTGTGGAAAATAGCCGGTCGAGAAGCGCGGCGAATACACGGTCAACGCAAACCCCGAGGTCGGGTCATCGGTGCTGGCCAGATCGGGATAAAAGTCGAGGGCCTGGAACCCAACTTCGGTGAGCCGCGCAATGAGTGCATCGCGCATCTGTCTGCCGCTCACTCTCAAGGTGGCATCACCTTGATTGAGCGGCTCGACCTGCAGGGAAATGTCGGGCTCGAAGTCCGCGCCGTCGGTGACATGCAGGTCCGCGCACACCAGCGGATCCCACGCGTCGATGAGGCGCAGCATGGCCCGCATTTCCGGCGTGTCCGCCTTCATGTAGTCGCGATTGAGGTTGATATTTTGCGCCGTCGTCCGCCAGCCGGTCTCAACCGGGCCACGTTGATTGGGGCGATTCCAGCGCCCGACGCGCTCGTGGCCGTCCGTATTGAATGCGGGAACGAAGAGCACGGCAATCCGCCCCAACAACGCGTCCGCCGAGGAATCTCCGAGCAACTCGCGCAACGCGGCGAACCCGGCATCCTTGCCGTCGCTTTCACCGGGGTGAATGCCGCCCTGGATCATGAGCAGGGGAATCGCCTTGGCGCGCAGATCCGCCGGTGTGCGCGCGCCGGATCGGGAGATCAGCAGGCCACGCATGACGCGTCCTTCCGCCGACCTGCCGTACTCGAACGAGCGCACCGCGTCGGGCAATGCTCGCGCAAATTCACTGCTTAAGCGCTCGACCTCCTCGAGACGTCCAGTCTCTTTGTAATTGGACAGTTCCGCGATCGTCATCAGTGTCTGGTGATTCATCGGTGGATTCTAGCGTCTGCCAAGCTCCGCTACGAGGACGGACCGGTGGGCCTCATTCCCTGACCATTGTCCGGTTCAAAATCGCAGCCGGCGTTGAAAACGGCGACCCAGCCACCAATTCCACATCTGTTCGCACAACTCCCGGAGCCTTCAGTTATGACCGACTCGTCCGATTACACCCCGCCGCAAATCTGGATCTGGAACAAGGAAAGTGGCGGTCGATTCGCGAGCATCAATCGCCCCATCGCGGGCCCCACGCACGACAAGGAACTGCCCATCGGCCGCCATCCTCTGCAGCTGTATTCGCTCGCCACGCCGAACGGCGTGAAAGTCACCGTGATGCTGGAGGAATTGCTGGCCCTTAAAATGAGCGGGGCCGAGTACGACGCATGGCTGATTAGGATCAACGAAGGCGATCAATTTGGGAGTGGCTTCGTCGCCGTCAATCCCAACTCCAAGATTCCAGCGCTCATGGACCGCAGCGGTCCGACACCCATCCGAGTTTTTGAATCCGGCGCAATTTTGTTGTACCTCGCCGAGAAATTTGGCGCCTTCTTGCCCACTGACATTGCGTCGCGTGCCGAGTGCTTGTCTTGGCTGTTCTGGCAGATGGGCAGCGCCCCTTACCTGGGCGGCGGGTTTGGCCACTTCTACGCCTACGCACCGGCCAAGATCGAATATGCCATCGATCGCTTTGCCATGGAAGTGAAGCGTCAGCTCGATGTCCTCGATCGCCGCTTAGGGGTGTCCGAGTATCTTGCAGGTCCCGAGTACACAATCGCCGACATCGCCGTTTTTCCTTGGTATGGCGCGCTCGCAAAAGGACTGCTCTACAGCGCGGGTGAGTTTCTGCAAGTGCAGGAATACGCCCATGTGCAGCGCTGGAGCGATGCAATCGCCAAACGTCCCGCCGTACAACGAGGCCGCAAGGTCAACCGCGCTTTCGGCGAACTATCAGACCAGCTGCACGAACGTCATGACGCGAGCGACTTCGACACCAAGACCCAAGACAAAGTCAGCTGACATCACGGCTCAGTTATCTCATAGCCCCGGGCGCGAAACATTGCCAGCCAGCCGTCGGACTTCACCAGCTCCGCCATGGACAGCACGGCCACCGTGCTCACGTTGGCCGCGATCGCCGTCTCGGCGGCCGCAAGCCAGGCCGCCTGAAGCTGCGCGTTGACCTTTGTATATTCTTCCTGAAAGCTCGGTACCACCAGCACAGCGCCGGCACAGGTTTCCACAGCCTCCGGTCGCAACAAGCTGCGCAGCTGTTCGACGTCGCCGGTGGCCCAAAGGTTCGCGCGCTTGCGCATGATCGGTAGTTGTGTTTCGAGAAGCCCAACTGTGGACCGCAGGCACTCGATTTCCCCGGCGGACGGAATCGCACTCAAGTCCCGCACATATTGTTTTGGGTTGTCTATGGGTACTTCCAGGCTGACCGGCTGCACGGGTACGTGCTTGGCTCGCGCGGTGGCCTCAATGCGCTGCCACACATGAGAATCATGCGTGAGCCCGACCTGATTGATAGCGCGCTGGTACAAATTGGCGGCCGCGAGCAGGGGCCGTAACTTTTCGTCGTCGGCATGCCCTAAGTATTTCACGCGCAGCGCCAGCCAGCGCATGTACAAATCGTGGGGCAGAGATTGTTCCAATGTTTGGCCATTGGGAGCGTGGCGGGCGTGCAGCAGTGAAGGTACCAGGGTCATGCTGCGAAAGAATCCGACGTGCGCCGAGAGTTCCGGTGGTGATAATACCAACTGCGATGCGGCGATGCGCTCATCCACACTCTTGGAATGCCAAACCATGTCCTTCGGTAGAGGCTCGAGCGTGGCCAAGATCCACAGAGTGTGATCGCCCTTGATAACCCGCCACATTGCGGGTCCGGGTTGTTCGCCCACAACCAGGATTTCCTCAAGGGGCGGTTCTGCGGCGGCCGGCGCCTCGGCATTCACAGGATGGTTGACCACAACGACGGAGCACGCCAACAACGCCACGATTCCTATGAGAATTCCTCCTCGGTGCATTAATTTAGAAACCCGCTCCGTGCTTTCCTTGACATCGTACCATCCCCAATCTCGGCGGAAAGATCAGCATCGGGCGGTTCCGCTCATATCCCCATCACCGGTGGATAACCCGGTGCACAACCGGTTCCTTGTCACCGAAACGTTGCCGCCATTCAGCGAGTTGCGCCGGAGTGCTGCTTTTTTGACCACCACAAAAGATCGGCGCAAACTGCTCCGCTTAGCACGCGAAGCGAGAGACGTGCCTACCGCACCGAAGAATTGCGGTGGAAAACAAAAGGGAGGCGGCATGAAGCTCAGGGTACTGGCGATCGCTTTGACCGTTGCACTGACCGGGGTCACCGCCGCTGCACCCGCACCGGTCACCACCGATGTCGTCATCGGTGACATCGATGACTTGACTGGTGTGTATTCAGACAATGGAGGAGCAGGCGCCATCGAGGCCATCAAAATGGCGATCGCCGACTTCGGCGGAAGCGTGCTCAACCGAAAAATTGTGTTGTTGACCGCAGACCACCAGAACAAGGCAGACGTCGGCGCCTCGAAGGCACGAGAGTGGGCCGACCAGCGCGGCCTCAACATGCTCCTCGCGGGAGCCAACACAGGCGTCGCCATCGCGATGGCCAAAGTCATTTCAGCAAAGAAGGTGCCTTATTTCGTCATCGGGTCGGCCGGCGCATCACTGGTGAATGAGGACTGTACCCCGTTCTCCGTTCAGTACGTTTACAACACCACCGCGCTCGCCAACGGCACCGCCTCCACGATCGTCAAGAGCGGCGGCAAGACCTGGTTCTATTTGACAGCCGACTATACCTTCGGTACTCAACTGCAGGCCGCGGCATCCAAGGTTGTCGAAGCTAATGGCGGCAAGAATCTGGGCGCGGTCCGAGTGCCGCTTTCAACCTCGGACTTCTCATCGTTTCTGCTCCAGGCGCAAGCCTCTGGCGCACAAGTTCTTGGGCTTGCTAACGCGGGCGACGACTTTATTAACTCGCTCAAGTCCGCCAACGAATTCGGCCTCACCCAAACAATGAAGCCGGCGGGTCTCCTGGTCTTCGTAAACAACATCGACGGCTTGGGGTTAAAAACTGCCAAAGGACTCTATCTTACGACCGCCTGGTATTGGGACTTGAATCCCGACACGCGCGCATTCGGCAAGCGCTTTTTCGACAAGACCAAAAGAGAACCCTCAATGACCCAATCCGGATCTTATTCGGCCACGATGACGTATCTCAAGGCGGTCGCGGCCGCGGGTACGACCGACCCCGAAAAGGTGATGACGGAATTGAAGAAGACCAAGATCAACGACATGTTCGCCAAGGGCGGATACATACGCGCGGATGGCCTGATGATCCACGACATGTACGTCATGCAGGTCAAGTCCCCGCAGGAATCCAAATACCCCTGGGACTACTACAAGGTCGTCAAAGTGATGAGTGGCGAGGAAGCCTTCGGCCCGATCACAGGCCTGTGTCCGCTCGCGCCGAAATAGTCTTCTGCGTCAGGCCAGGGCCGTTCGTGCTCCGTGCACAATTCGAGCCGCACGGATCGGAAGGGGCCGCGCATCCGCGGCCCCATTGAGGCTCGTCGTTACTGCCTGTCGTACACCGACACGTCGTCGTATTGAGCGCCGTCGGCATGCGCTAACTTCTGCGCGAATGTCAGGGTCTTGCCGTCCTTCGACACCGTACGGACCGCAGTACCGACCGTCGCTCCCGCTTTCATCTGGGTGCTGCGCGTCGTCAAGGCATCGACGCGCGTCACGGACACCATATCGAAGTCAGGGCTACCGCTGGCGGGGTAGGCCTTGCCGTCCTCCTTGTAGGTCAGTGTGGTCGAGGAATCCTTGCCGTCCGCCGTTGTGGTCTTGACAACCACCGTCGTGCCCTGTGCCGATTCACTATAAACGCGCGTCTGACTTTTGGGCGCCGGCCCGGGAGAAAACGTCGATTTCGCAAGATTCAACTTCCACGTCCCGACCACAGCATCCGCCGCGATCGCGGTACCCATTCCGATTGCAAATATGGCGCCGACAACGAGAGTTTTGTAAAAAGCCTGCATTTTGTTCCCCCAAAAATGGATGTGTTGGCCTCTGTGGGGCCGCGTTTCTTATTCGCGGTAAACCGCGTATTTTCGAGTATGCGCTTATTTGACCGCCGGCCGTGATCTTGTGCAAACTCGAAAGGCATTGCTGTTCGAGCGGATAGGCATAAGGATCAATCGGCGTGAAACTCTGGCAATGGCGCCCCGGGGTGATTTCGGCATTATTTTGTGCCGCAGCACTCATGGCGGTGCCCTCCCTCGCGCATCATTCGTACGCCGCCTACGACTTGAATCAAACACGCACGCTCAAAGGCACAGTGGAGACTTTCCACTGGAGCAATCCGCATTCGACAATCACGCTTGTGCTTGAGCCCGATGGTCGCGGTGAGCCCATTAAATGGAATATCATCACCAACAGCCCTGCCGTCCTGAAGCGTTTCGGTTGGACGCAAAATTCGCTTAAAAGCGGCGACCGCGTCAGTGTCCTCTGCAACCCGGCGAGCGATGGCTCTCCTGCCGGCCGTTTGCATACCGTGGTTTTGCTCGACACAGGTCAGGTATTGCGGACCAAACTCTCGGCCGATGTGCGCGACGGCGTATCTTGAGTCGGTGAGCAGGCCCGCCACGAAAGTAGGCAGGCCCCTACGCTGCTTCGCGGGCGCCATCCACGTGCGCATCATTCCATTCTGTGTTCTTGTACTAACCCGACAGAGAAGGAACACGCAAATGATGGTTTACAAATCCGCCGCCGGCATTTTAATGATGATGGCAGCCGTAGGAGTCACAGGCTGCAACGGCGGCGATAGAGACCATGATCGAAATCATGCCGACGAGCATCGCGACCCGCCGCGAGATGCGCGACCTTGTGATCGCGACCACGACCCGCATTGCGACGACAGGCCCCGATAAAAAAGCGCGCTAAATCCCGGGACATCGACATCGAGGCATTCGCCTGCGCCAATTCACCAGCTCGCGCTGGTTGAAATCGCTTTCGATAAAGCCCCAAATCCGCTCCCGCGAACACTGGCTGCGCGCAGCAACCGTGGCCTAAAATGTGTCTTATGAGCGTTCCCAAGCATCAATCGGAGAGTCCATCCGGCTCTGGCCACGCGCCCGCCGTCCGCAAACCCGTGGGACGCAGGGTCGTCGATCTGGGGCCACGCCAAATCGTCACCGAGGGGATCGCCAGCCCAATATTTCACGACCTTTTCCACCATTTCATGACTGTGAGTTGGCCCCGCCTATTCGTCACTCTGGCGGCTTTTTTTCTCGTCTTTGACCTTATATTCGGCTTTCTCTACTACCTAGTCCCGGGATGCATCGCCAACTTGAATCCTCCTGGTTTCGCGGGCGATTTTTTCTTCAGTGTGGAAACTCTCGCGACCGTGGGTTATGGCGAGATGCATCCGGAAACTTTCTATGGCCATGTGGTCGCGATGATCGAGATTTTCGTCGGTCTCATGTCATTGGCGCTCATCACGGGCCTGATGTTCGCCCGATTTTCGCGTCCGCGGGCGCGCTTCCTTTTTTCCAAAAATGCCGTCGTGCGCCCCATTGCGGGTAAAACGACATTGCTATTTCGTGCTGTGAATGAGCGCCAGAATGTGGTTCAAGATGCCACCGCACGCTTGCACATGCTGCGTGACGAGATAACCGAAGAGGGCTATCGCATTCGTCGCATCGTGGATTTGCCGCTGGTGCGCTCCCAACACCCCGTGTTCGCTCTCGGCTGGACCCTCATGCACCTCATCGATGATGCCAGCCCCTTGCGCTCCGAGACCGCGGAGTCGCTATCGAAGTCGAAGGCGGTGTTTATCTTGAGCCTGAGTGGCACCGACGAGAACACGGGCCAGATCTTGATGGCGCGGGGCGCATATTTCTGCGCCGACATACGATGGAATTCAACCTTCCACGACATCCTCGAAGAATCGCCGGACGGAACCATACACGTTGACTATGGCAAGTTCGACGTTATCGAGCCGCTCGAGGACTCAAATACCCACCTATAATGCACACCCCATGCAAATTGCGATCTTCACGACGGGCGGCACGATCGACAAGGTGTACTTCGACGCCAAGGGCGGCTATGAGGTCGGCGCACCCATGGTTCGCCAAATCCTGGACCAGGCCCGCGTGACCGCCGAGATCCCCATCGTTGAGCTGTTGCGCAAAGACAGCTTAGAGATGACTTCGGCCGATCGAATCGCTGTCCGCGACGCCGTGGCCGCCTCAGAGGCCACTCGCATCATCGTGACTCACGGCACCGATACCATGGTCGAGACGGCGCGCGAGCTGCAAGGACTTCCGGGCAAAACCATCATCTTGACGGGTGCTCTTCAACCCGCTCGCTTTGCCGACAGCGACGCCGCATTCAACTTGGGCCTGGCCGTCGGCGCCGTCCAAGTACTGCCGCCGGGAGTTTACATAACCGCCAACGGGCAGGTATTTCGCGCCGATTCCGTACGTAAAAACGTGGCCCTCAATCGATTCGAGTCCGTTTGAAAAAAATACAAATGGTTGTCGCGATCGATGCGGCGATACAGTCCTTGCCTTAGTCGCTGCGGTCGAGTAAAAAAATCATATGAGTATTGTCGGTAAAAGCGCTGAAACAAGCGATCCGCGCCATTCGTTCGCCGCCGCCACTTTCAGGAAGGTCTTGAAAGGTTTTGAGATCGGCGGCCTCCCGTACACGGAAGTCGAATTTCAATTGAAGCGCTTGCTGGCGACCGGCGTCTCTCCCGGCGAGCTGCGTGAAGTTCTGCGCCGCAGTGAATTGATTCAACCGCTGCCAGAGTACGCGTACCGAGAAGTACTGGGTCTTCTCGATGAGGCGATCGAACAGGGCGCGACAGAGCAGAGCGATCCGATTGGCGCAATCGAACAAGAGGAGCAATTGGATCCTGCTGCGCTTTCGGCCGAATTGCTGAACGTGCGCGGTGCGTTGGAATCGGAGCAAACCAGGGCTCGAGAGGCGGAAGAACTTTTATCGGGGAGAATCGCCGCCGAGGAGGCGCTGCGATCTCGCCTGGACAGCACGCTTCGGGAGTCGGAACGCCACCAGGCGGAATTGCGGGCCGCGCGCAATTCCATGGCGAGCCGAGACAAGGTCGCCGCGCAAATGCGCCAGACCCTCGACGCGCGCGATGCAGAACTCGCCGCGTTGCGTACCGAACTTGAAACGCTCACCTCCAGCAATGCGCAGATCGGCGTCGCGCGCGACTCGCTGGCGGCACAGAACAAAATGCTTGCCGAAATGCGGCAAGCGCTGGCGGAGCGCGATGCGCAGTGCGTCGCTCTGCAACGCCAACACGCCGAGACGCTCGCCGCGCTAGAAACGGAGCGGCGCAAGAGTCAGGAATTCGAACGTTCATTGACCAATAGCAATTCGCAAATCGGCGCCGCGCGTGAATCGCTGGCATCACAGAACAAAACTCTGGTCGAGATGCGCAAATCGTTGGTGGAGCGCGATACGCAGCTCGCGGCGCTGCGCCAGGGACACACCAAGGCGCTTGCTGAGTCGGAAGGTCGCGCGCAAAAGACCGAGGAAAAATTGCAGGCGACGCAAAGGCGCGTTGCTGCCGCGAACACCGATCTCGATGGTTTACGCGCCCAAGTTGCCAACCTGCAGTCAAAGCTGCGGGATAGCGACGCACTGATTGAAAAACTAGGTGCATCCGTCAGAAGCGAGGCCAAGCGCGCGGCGCAATGGCAAGCGGCTGCGCAACAGCGCGCACCCGCAGCGGGCGTAACGTTGCCACGAGAGGAAGTGCTTCCGCCAGTGGATGTCCTCCTCCCGCGAGCGCATGCCGCGTCCGCCTTGAGCCTACTGACCAGGTTCCGTTTGATTGTTCGCGACTGGCACTGGAATTTCCGCGCCGCGCCGCGAGCGGTATGGATCGGCGCAGCGATCGTCCTGCTCGCCACGGCGCTCTGGTTCGTTGGCCATCGTTCGCCACCGGTGCCGGTGCCCAGTAATCCAGTCCCTGCAACGGCGGTCGTGATGCAGCCGGGCACGACACTCCGAGACTGTCCGACCTGCCCTGTCCTGACGGTTCTGCCCTCGGGTCGCTTCGAGCAAGGATCGGCGCCGACTGAAAATAGCTCTGCGTTTGAAAAGCCGCTGCATTGGGTGATGATTGCCCAACCGATTGCGTTGTCGACCAATGCCGTCACTGTCGATCAATTCCGCGAATTCATAGCGGCGACCGGCAGGGACATGCAGGGCTGCGACACCTACGACGGTGAGTGGCGGCACCGCGCGGAAAACAACTGGGAAAATCCCGGCTTCGTGCAGACCGGATCGCATCCTGTCACCTGCACGTCCTGGAATGACGCCAAGGCCTACGTTGCTTGGCTGTCGGCGAAGACGGGACAGCGTTACCGCCTGCCGAGCGCCTCGGAATGGGAGTACGCGGCACGCGCCGGCGGGGCGGCCGCGCAGCCGTGGGGTGCCGACGGCTCGGACGCCTGCGTCAACGCGAATGTCGCGGATCAAAGCGCGGCACATCGCTTCCCGGGCTGGGCCGTGTTCGCTTGCAACGACGGTTTCGTCCAAACATCGCCCGTGGGATCCTTCAAAGCGAATTCATTTGGCCTCAACGACATGCTGGGCAATGTGTTTCAGTGGACCGAAGACTGCTGGAACGCGGACTACAAGGGTGCGCCCATCGACGGCGCGGCGCGCATGAGCGGCGATTGCGCCGAGCGCGAACTTCGCGGCGGTTCGTGGTTCAGCACCCCCAGCTTTGTCAGGGCCAATTATCGCAATCACTTCGGCGTGGACTATCGAACCAGCAGTGTTGGAATCCGCTTGGCCAGAGATATCTCACCATGAGGCGGTTGGCGCGGATGATCGGGTCCGCCGCCGGCGTGGCTTGCCTGGTTGCTTCCCTGGCGGCGCCGTGTATGGCGGCGACGACACCCGCTGCAGGAAAACCAGACTGCCGTGCGGTAGATTCCTGCTATGACGCGATTCGCCGCAATCCGAGCGATCCGTCGCTGCTTTCCGCCCTGGGCGATGCGTTGTTGCGCGCAAATCGCCCCGCTGATGCGCTCCGAACCTATCAGCGCGTCGCGACCCTCGCGCCGAACACCCCCGGCGTTGCCGCCAAAATCAGCGCGATCGAAGCGAAGTTATCCGCCAAGCGCCCAACCGTAAATCCATCGACGCGCACGGTCGTGGCCGATGCTGCGTCCGGCAAGCGCTACTCGAATGCCGCGCCGGAGACGCAATCGCACTGAAACTGCGATAACCTGGTTGAATTTCGGCCCGTCACTCTTTTCACCCGTCCTGGACGGGGTTGAAGATTCGTTTGCGGGTTATCTTGTCGGGGAGAGCCTCGATAAATAATCCATTTCCAGCTCGCCTTCATAAGTTTCGGCGCCGACCTTCAATGCTTCCTTGACTCGTGCTTGCGTCACCTCACTGGCGACACTCAAATCGGACTCATGGGCTTCCACGAGAAGCGCCTCCGCCATGTCACTAAATGCTCCGGCATCCACGGCCGCCTTGGCGTGAGCGATGGCGTGCGTAGGAAATGAGGCGATGCGATGAGCCAATTTCTCGACAAATGGCGTCAGCTGATCCGCCGGCAACGCCCGATTGATATAGCCGTAACGCTCTGCCAGTTCTGCCGAGAGATCATTGCAACCCAGGAGAACCTCCAAGGCGCGTCCCCGCCCAATGAGCCGTGGCAATCTTTGCGTAGAACCGCCGCCCGGAACAAGCCCGACCGCCACTTCCGGTTGGCCGAAGATCGCTTTGCCTACGGCAGCAAAACACATGTCCATCGCGAGCGCGATCTCGCTCCCTCCGCCCCGGGCCCGTCCCTCGATTTTGGCGATGGTTACCTTGGGCATATTCCTGAAGCGCTCGCCGATCGTCTGTGTAAGACGAAAGCTGCGCGTAAGGGATACCGTTTTGGAAGCGGCTCCGACCCGGCCCAAACCCGAGTGGGCTATAAAGAAATCCGGCAGTGCGCTCTGCAAGACCACAACCCGGACGCTGTCATCGGCCTCGAGTTGCCTTCCGAGTTTGTCAAATTCCTGGGACAGAGCTTCATCGAGAAGATTGATCGGCGGGTGATCGATGCTGACGAATGCAACTCCGGACTCAAATCCAAACCGGAAACATTTGTAATCGGAATACTGCATGGGAGCAAAGTCTGAAGGGAGCGCGGCAGCCCGATATATCCCCCGAATAGGGGGCAAAGGAGGACACTTTTAGGCCGCCCGCTCTGCGCGGCAAATGCCTCACCAAGGCGCCGGCTTGTAATCCTTCAAGAACTGTCCCCAAATATGCTCGCCGCTTAGGCGGCCGCTGAACAGGGGATCGACGATGCGCGCCGCGCCGTCGATGATGTCGAGCGGCGGCGCGAATCCTAAATTCGCCTTGCGTGCCGCATGGGCCGCCGGATCTTCATCCGTCACCCATCCGGTATCGACCGCGTTCATGTGGATGCCGTCTTTGACGAAATCCGGCGCACTGGTGCGCGTCATCATATTGAGCGCTGCCTTGGCCATATTGGTGTGCGGATGCTTGTCGGTCTTGGTGGTCCGGTAGAACTGACCCTCCACTGCGCTGACATTTACCACATGCTTGTGGCGCCCTGCGGTGCGCAGCATGAGCGGTTTCAGGCGCGCGTTGAGCACGTAGGGCGCGATGGCATTCACCAACTGCACCTCAAGCAATTCCGGCGTTTTGACCTCGTGCATGCGCAATCGCCAGCTGTTCACTTCGCGCAAGTCGACCTGCTGCAAATCCTCATCGTAGCGACCCAAGGGAAACAGCGCTTCACCGCCCTGATAGTCCTCATCAAGGTAGCGCCGCTGCGACAGCGCCGCGCTGTGAAGCAACCCCTCGCCCTGCAGGCCTCGCGTGGCCGCGACCAGGGCGCCAGATTTTAATTCCGGTGGTTCCTGGGATAGGTGCGATCCCTCGATGCGTCCGCGCAACTCAGCGTGGCTCGCAAGCGGCCCGCGCCACGCGTCCGGAGCCCGGCAAGCGGCGCGCTTTCCCGCGCGAGCAAGTGCTCGAAAAAGCCCGCGGGCCGGCGCACGGTCTGGCAGGCATTGTTCAGAAGGTAATCCAGCCGCGGCAGCCGTTCCAACAAGAACTGCGTGAACAACTCCACGCTTGGCGTATGGCGCAGATCGAGTCCATGAATTTCCAGGCGCGCGCGAAATGCGCCAAAGTCGGGCTCTTTAGAGTAACGCTCGACGGCGTCGATCGGAAAGCGGGTGGTGACAATCACCTGTGCGCCGGCGCGCAGCAGCTTCAGGGATGCCTGAAAACCAATCTTGACGCGCGCGCCGGTAATGAGCGCGGTGTGCCCGTTTAGGTCCGCCGACTGCTCGCGCTTGGCGTAGTTGAATTCGCCGCACTCTTCGCACATCGAGTCGTAGTAGCGATGCATTTTCGCGAAGGCCTGCTTGCAGACATAGCAATTGCGCTCCTGATGGAATTCGGCGTGAGCGCTCTCTACCCCGGGCTTCGGCCGCTCCAGCCAGAGCGGTGCGTAAACCTTGGAGTGCCGCTGCATGCGCAATCCGGCGCGCTCGATGATCTTGCGGTCATGTTCCTGCGAAATTTGGCGCTTGGCGCGCCGAAATCCCTTCAGCATTCTGGAAACATCATGCCGATCGGGCTTGGCGACCAAGCCGGCCAGCATCAAGAGTTCGCGCCGCTGCTCTTGGCTTAAATTCGTAAGGTGCGATCTATCCGCCTCGATGAGGCGCAGGACGCGCACGCAGGTGCGTACATCCTCATCGGTCAGAGTGGTTCCAAGGGCAGGGTGGTCAGGGGCGGCATGGGTGTTCATCCGCGCATTGTATGTTGCCGCGCCAACCCGCGCTCTGCCATAAATAACCCAGCCTTTTTTGGTGTTGTGACGGCGGTGCTTGACAATACGATATTAGTCGAAATATCGTATCATCATGAAGACACCCCGGGTCATCGACGCGTTAGGAGCCCTGGCACACGAGCATCGGCTCGCGATCTTCAGACTGCTGGTCGAGCGTGGGCCCGCCGGATTATCCGCTGGCCGGATCGCCGAGCGAGTTGGACTCGTTCCCTCATCCCTGACCTTCCATCTGCAAAATTTGCAGCGCGCGGGACTCATCGCCCAGCGTCGCGAGAGCCGCCAGCTCATCTACTCGGCGGATTTCACCGCCATGACGGCGCTGGTTGGCTATTTGACCGATAACTGCTGCGCCGAGAGTGCGGCCGAATGCTGCCCACCGGCGCGGCAGGCGAAGCCGGCGAAGCGAACGGCGAAAGCGGCTTAAAAGACTATGAAACGATTCCACGTGCATGTCAGCGTCAACGACCTTACGGCTTCCATCCGTTTCTATCGCGCGCTTTTCGCGGCGGAACCCGTGGTGATCCAGCACGACTATGCGAAATGGATGCTCGAGGATCCGCGCGTGAACTTCGCGATTTCGACACATCGCCAGTCGGTGGGCGTGAATCATTTGGGGTTCCAGGTCGAATCGGACCAGGAACTGCGTGGTATGCGAGTGCAACTGGAAGCCGCGGACGCGGGCCTGGTGGAAGAGAACGAGCAGCTCTGTTGCTACGCGAAATCGGACAGGTACTGGGTCACCGATCCCGCCGGAATCGCGTGGGAGACGTTCCATACGCTGGAGCCGGCACAGCCAGCCAGTTGCTGCGCAAAATGAACGCCGGGCGGATCTATAACGTGCTCTTTTTATGCACCGGCAACTCGGCGCGCAGCATCTTGGCTGAATCGCTGTTAACTCACTGGGGCCGTGGTCGGTTCCGGAGCTTTAGCGCCGGCAGCTTCCCCAAAGGCCAGGTAAATCCTCTGGCGCTCGATCTTCTTAAACGCATGAATCTGCCAGCGGAAGGCTTTCGCAGCAAGAGCTGGGACGAGTTCGCGGCGCCGGACGCGCCGCCGATCGACTTTATCTTCACCGTCTGCGACAACGCCGCCGGCGAGGTTTGCCCAATATGGCCCGGAAAGCCCATGACGGCACACTGGGGCATCCCGGATCCGGCAGCAGTGAAAGGCTCGGATGCGGACAAGGCCTTGGCGTTTCGACAGGCGCTCCAAGAGCTTGAATCCCGAATCAGGCTCTTCACTCAGCTGCCGATCGCATCCCTGGACCCAATGACGCTGCGCGAGAAGCTGCGCGCGATCGGGCATCGCCCCGCGACACCGGATGTCTAAGGTCATGTTTCGGCGCATGGCCGCAGAAGGCTTGGGCTCGCTCCTGCTCGCGGCGACCGTGATCGGTTCAGGAATCATGGCCGAGCGGCTCGCGGCCGGAAACTTGGCTGTCGCGCTCATCGCAAATACCGGTGCCACCGTTGCGGTTCTCGCCACCTTGATCGCACTCCTAGGGCCGGTGAGCGGGGCGCACTTCAATCCCGCCGTATCCTTGGTCCAAGCGCTTCGCGGTGCGTTACCTTGGCGCGATGCCGGTGCCTACGCCGCTATCCAGATCCTCGGCTGCTGCGCCGGAGCTATCCTGGCCCACGCGATGTTCTCGCTGCCGCTCATTCAATCGTCGCTTCATGCGCGAACCGGTATGGGTCAATGGCTCGCCGAGTTCGTGGCAACTCTCGGTCTCTTGCTGGTCGTCCTAGGTCATCGCAAGGCCCAGGATGCACCCTGGATGGTTTCTGCCTGGATCGGAGCGGCCTATTGGTTCACCTCGTCCACCTCGTTCGCGAATCCAGCCATCACTATCGCGCGCTCTCTGTCGGATACCTTTGCCGGTATCTCGCCGTCCCACGTTCCCGCGTTCATCCTGGCGCAGTGTCTCGGCGCTCTCGCGGCGCTTCCCGCAGCCCGTTGGTTGTTCGCGAACACAAAACCCGATAGCGCTGCTGAACCGTCGTAAATAGCCGGGTCAGGACCCGGGATTGCGCGGTACCAGGCCGGAAATGATCGCGGCCCATGACCGCTTTGCCCGCCGAAATCCGATCTTCTGCATAGAGGGAGACTATCTATGCGTGAAGGCAGGTCGAATCGATGGGTCATTGCGATCGCGGGAACGGTGGTCATGGTCACGATTGGCTGCCTGTATTCCTGGGGCTTGTTCACTCAGCCCCTGCTGGTCGCGTATGGCTGGGACCTGAGAACCACCACCTGGGCCTACGCCATCGCGAATTTCTCGCTGGCGGCGGTGGGCGCGCTCATCGGCGGCTTCTGGCAGGACCGGGCCGGCCCGCGAAAAGTCGCGATGGTGGGAGTTGCTCTCTGGGGGGCGGGGAATGTGCTCGCCGGTCTCGGAACTCCCGGAGGAGGCGCACCCTGGCTGTATGCGACCTACGGAATCATGGGCGGCATCGGGGCCGGCATGGCCTACATCACACCCGTGGCGATGGTCACGAAGTGGTTTCCCGACCGCAAGGGTCTCGCGGGCGGTCTCGTCGCCGCGGGCTTTGGTCTGGGTGCATTCGTTTATAACTTGTTGGTGCCGCGCCTCGCCGGTTTCCATGCCGCTGCACTGCACGCGGGCGGTTTCCTCGCCGCGAAAGCGGCCGCGACCGCCAGGGGCAGCCAGTTCAATCTGCTGGGCCTCACGCCGGCGCAAATCTTTACAGCGGCCGACATCGGCGCGGTCATGCAGGTGTTCGTCGCATCCGGTGGGGTATTTCTGCTCGTCGGTCTGACTGCTGCGTTGGTGTTTCGCAATCCGCCGCCGGGTTATCGCGTGGCTTCAGCTAAAGTCCTTGCCAGTAGGGCCACGGTCGAGTCCTACTCGCCCTCGCAAATCCTTGCGACGCCGCAGTTTTATCTGCTGTGGCTGCAACTCTTCGTCAACGTCATCGGCGGCATCACCATCATTTCAAATGCGGTGTTCATCCTCACGGATCTGACTTCAGTTTCCGCCGCGGCGGTCGCGCCGCTCTTTGGCCTCGTCAGTATTTTCAATGCGCTTGGCCGCTTGTTCTGGGGCGCCGTGTCGGATCGAATCGGCTGCAACAAGACCTTCGCGGCCATGTTTGCCATTCAAGCGGTGACGCTGTTTCTGTTGAGCGATATCCATGATCTGACGCTCGCGCTGACAGCCACATCCGTGGTGCTGTTCTGCTGCGGCGGGGGTTTCGGGACGATGCCATCGTTCAACGCCAGCTGTTTTGGCACGAAGTATATGGGCCTGAACTACGCGCTGATTCTCACGGCGTGGGGTTTCGCCGCTTTGGTAGGGCCCATCCTGGTTGCGCGCGCCAAAGACATGACCGGATCCTTTGCGGGCATGCTGCCGCTAATGGGGCTGGTGCTGCTCGGCGCCGTCATCCTGCCTTTCCTGACGAAGAAGCCGACGCGCCGGTTGCCCCTACCGCAGCCTGCTCGACTCAGCCTGTACGAATCGCTCGAGTCTCCGACCGGCGAATTCCGCTAGTCGGATCGCGAGTCCCCGCTGCGCCGCGAGTTAACCCGTTCGGTTCTCCGGAAAGCTTAAGTTCTGCAAGCGGCTCGCTTCGGCTTGGCCCAGTTTCTTCTGCGCCCGGATCTCATTCACGATGTCGAGCGCGGTCTTGTTGGTCGGCGGCAGCTCGGCATCGCTCTGCTCGAGTGGCGTCAAACGCCCGCCCCAGCGAATGAGGTGCGACGATAAGGTGAGACCACCGCCAAATGCCGGCATCAGCACCAAGCTATTCGGCGCGACCCGGCCTTCTTCCACGGCCTCAACCAGGGCGACCGGCGCGGTGGCAGAGCTCATGTTGCCGTACTTCTGCACCGTCAAAAATACCTTGTCCGCGCCGGCTCCTGTGCGCTTGGCGACCGCATCGATGATGCGCAGGTTCGCTTGATGCGGGACGACCAGTCCAATATCCGCCATGGTCACCCCCGCCCGGCGCATGACCTCGAGACTCGCCTCGCTCATGCCCTGCACGGCCTTGCGAAAAATCTCCTGGCCGTCGAAATCCCAGCTGGTCTGCCCATACTGCACGCCGAGATTGGCGTACATGGTGCCCATGCCGCGCACTCGCAGGATCTGGCGGGCATCGGCGTAGCATTGCAGCTTCTCGGCGATGACGCCGGTTTCGCTCGGCGACTCCTTGAGCACCACGGCCGCCGCGCCGTCGCCGAACAGCACGGCCACATTGCGATTGTCCCAATCCATGTACTGCGAGATCAGCTCGACGCCGATAATGAGGGCATTTTTCGCCACGCCGCTCTTGATCATGGCGGTTCCGATCGACAGTCCATACATGAAACTGGTGCAGGCCGTGTTCACGTCGAATGCTGCGGCCTGGGTCGCGCCGATGCGCTGCTGCACACCGGAGGCGCTGTTGGGTACGAGCTCGTCGTTGCTGCAGCTGCCGTAGATGACCAACTCGATATCTTTGCCGGACATGCCGGCGCAGGCAAGGGCGCGGCGCGCGGCGGTGATGGCAAGCTCGATCCCGGGCACATGCGATATGCGCCGCTCCTTCATGCCCGTACGCGTCGTTATCCACTCATCATCCGTGGGCAGGAAGGTGGCGAGGTCCTGATTGGACAGAATCAATGGCGGCAGGCATTTGCCCCAGCCGACGATGGCTGCGTGCGTCAATGAACTCCCCTAAGGCATTTTTGTGCCGTGCAACGTCCCCCATCATACACCGATGGGTCGCGCCGTCCCGCGACGGCGTTAGTCGGCCGACACCGTGCGGCTGCTGGCCCACTCGCGCAAGGCGGCGACTTTTTCGGCCATGACCACGGCGAGGGGCCGGGTGCTCTGCATCTCGTGTGCGATCATGGCCGCGGTGACGGGCTGTTTCGCGGCATGCGCGCTGTAGAGCGCCGCGACGATGGCCTGTTCAATCTCCGCGCCGGAGAAATTCTCGCAGCGACCGGCGAGTGCCGCGAGCTCGGGGGGGCTCAAGCTAAGACCGCGCTTGCGGCTGTGAATGGCGATGATGTCCGCCCGCGCGTCCCTGCCGGGCAGATCGACAAAAAAGATTTCATCGAATCGTCCCTTGCGGATCAATTCCGGGGGCAGGGCCGAGATGTCATTCGCCGTGGCGACCACAAAGATGCGTGAACGCTGTTCAGCGAGCCAGGTAAGAAAGGTTCCGAGCACACGGCGCGAAACGCCGCTGTCGCCTTCGCCCTCGGCGAGCGCCTTCTCGATCTCATCGACCCACAGCACGCAGGGCGAGAGGCCTTCGGCGGAATGCAGCGACTCGCGCAGGTTCTTCTCCGCTTCGCCCTGCCACTTGGTGTAGAGCGCGCCAAAGTCCAAGCGAACGAGCGGCACGCCAAAAATTCCCGCCGCGGCACGCGCCGCCAAACTCTTGCCGCAACCCTGTACACCCAAGAGCAAGATGCCCTTCGGCGGATCGAGTTCCGGAGCGCTGCCGTCGAATGCGGGCTTCCTGCTGGTAAGCCAGTGCCTCAAATTCTGCATGCCGCCGACATCGTTAAACTTGGCCGTTGCCGGTTCATACGTGAGAGAGCCGCCGCGATTCAGGAGCTCGTATTTCTCGGCAAGCACGGCCGAGAGGTCCTCGAGCGTGAGGCCGCCATGATCGAAAACCGCGTGGCGCACCAGGCGCTCCGCATCCGAGGCCGTGAGACCATTGAGATTGTCGACCAGTTTGGTGAGCACCTCCCGGTCCAGGCCGCATGGCTTGCCGGGATTCGCGGTATTCCACTCGCGCACGACGCGCGTGATGATCATCAGCCGCTCGCTGGCCGTGGGCAGCGCAAGATGCAGACGCGCCGCAAATTGTTCGAGTTCATCCGGCAGCGTGACTTCATAGCTCATCAGGACGACGGTGCGGGCAACCTGGCCGTATCCTTGCGCGATGTCCTTCAGCAGCCTGACATTCACCGGTTCCTTGAGATAGGGATGGAAATCGAGCAGCACGTAAATGCCCGGCATCGGCGTGGCCTTCAGATGCTTCAGCAGCTGCTCAGGATCGGCGAGCATGCGCTGCGGACCGCCGAGATCGATATCGATGCGCTGCATACCCTCGGTGACGGTCCATTGGAACACACCCCAGCCGCGGCCTTCCTTAACCTTGAGGCTCACTTCGCGCACCAGCGAGAGAACGCGCGCTTCCTCGCGCGACTCCACCACAATGAGCGACAGACGTGACGCGAGCATCGATTGCAGCTCGCGGCGGGGGTCTTGAGTCGGGGTGTCGTTCATGCAGGGCGAGAATGTAGCAAATTGGCGGGTCGGCTGGTTCACGCCGTTCACGCTTTTCCGATAATTCGGCTTTTGAAACGTGCGCCTCTTCACGGGCAGGCAGGACGCCAGGCGGGGCTATACTGAGCAGGCATGGAACAACCGGGAGGCGCCCATCGAGCTGCTGGAGCGCGAAGAACAACTGCGGTGCTTGAGCGAAGCGTTCGCGCATGCGCGCGCGGGCAAGGGCCGGATCATCGCCATCGCGGCCGAGGCGGGCGCCGGTAAGACGGCGCTGATCGAGCGATTCGTCGCCAGCGGTGCCGACGGCGCGCGCGTCTATTGGGGCGCCTGCGAGAACCTGTCCACGCCCGAGGTGCTGCTGCCGCTGCGCGACATCGCGCGCGCCAGCGGTGAAGCCTTTGATTTTCATTCCGATCATATCCGGGCGTTTGAATCGATATTGCGCCTGTTGTCGCATGGCGTGGCGCCCGCGTTGCTGATCATCGAGGACGTGCATTGGGCCGATACCGCGACCTTGGATCTCATCCGTTTTCTCGGCCGGCGCATCGCTCGCGTCCGCGCGCTGATCCTGATTAGCTATCGGGACGAGGAAGTGGATGCGCGCTCGCCGGTGCGCACGGTACTGGGCGAAGCGCCGGTCGGCAGCGTTGCGCGCCTGAGGCTCGAGCCGCTCTCGCTCGCCGCCGTGACCAAGCTTGCCGCCAAGGCCGGTCGCCGTGCCGAGCAACTGTACGCGTTGACCGCGGGCAATCCGTTTCTCGTCACGGAAGCCTTGGCGGTGGAGCACGACGTGCCGACCGAGGCGGTGCGCGATTCGACGCTGGCGCGCGCATCGCGCCTATGCGAATCCGCCCGGGTCGTGCTTGAGGCGGTATCGTTGTTTCCCCGTCGTGCGGAAACCGCGGTGGTCGCCGATCTTGTCAAAGGCGGCATCGATAGTGGTCTCGATGAGTGCGTGGAGAAGGGCATGTTGTCGCTCGAGGGCGCCTTGGTTCAATTCCGCCATGAACTCGCCCGGCGTGCCGTTGAAGCATCCATTCCGCCGACCCGGCGCCGGGCGTTGCATCAGAAAGTGGTCGACGTGCTCAAGCGGCGCGCCGATGCGCGTGCCAGCGAGATCGCCCACCATGCCGAACGAGCGCAGGACATCGCGGCGCTGCTCAAATTCGCCCGGCTCGCAGGGGAGGAAGCGGCAAGGGCGGGCGCGCCGCGCGAAGCGGCCTCGCATTTCGCCGCCATGCTGCGCCATCGCGACGCTCTCCGGCCCGAACTGATGGTCGACACGTTGGAGAACCATGGCGAGCAGGCCTACCTCATGGGTTCATCGGACCTCGCCATGATTTCCATGAAGGAGGCGGCTGAACTGCGGCGCCGCGCGAATGACACGCTCAAGCTCGGACACGATCTCACCCGCTTGACCCGATTTGCGTGGATGTGCGCGCGCCGCGCGGAGGCCGAACGCTTTGTCGAGGAGGCCATCGCCGTATTGCAGACCGCGCCGCCGGGACGGGAACTGGCGTGGGCGTATTCGCATCAATCACAGCTCGACATGCTGGCGTCCCGCATGGATAGCGCGATCGACTGGGGTGAGCGTGCCCTCACCCTGGCGCAGCAACTGGGCGAAAAAGAAATCATCATTCATGCCCTCGGCAACATCGGCACGGCCAAAGCCGACGACGGCGACCCCAGCAGCGGTCCTGAGCTTAAGCAGAGCCTTGATCTGGCTATTGCCGGCCAGTATCACGATCACGTGGAGCGCGCTTCTTGCAACCTGACCTGCGCTTGCTACTGGCGGCGTGACTATCAGTCGGCACTCGCCCACATCGAGCGCGGCGTGGCTTACGCCGATGCCCTCGACCTGTCGCATTGGGAAGGATATTTGCGCGGCTGGCGCGCGATGGTTTGGCTTGATCAGGGCAATTGGAATCGTGCGGAAGAAGAAGCCCAAGAGATCTGCAGCCGATTCTATGCCGCCGAGATGTACCGCTTTCCCGCGCTGATCGCGCTGGCGCGCCTGCGTATTCGGCGCGGCGATCAAGACGCCGACGTGCCGTTGGAGGCGGCCCGGCGACTTGCCGCGGCCGTGGCTGAACCGCAGCGCGCCGTATACATAGCGATTATCCTCGCGGAGGAGGCTTGGCTGCTGAATGACGCGGCCGCGCCGGCGGCCTCCGAGGCGATACCGCTGCTTCGCGAGGTCTACACGATCGCGCAGGAGCGCAAAGCGCATTGGGTGGCGGAGGATGCGGCACTGTGGCTCTACATGCTGGGCGAGTCGGTCACGGAAACGGCGCAATTGACCAATCCATTGCGCGATCATTGCGAGGGCCGCTGGGAGTCCGCGGCGGCGGGCTGGCGCAGCCTCGGCCGGCCGTACGAGGCGGCGCTGGCGCTGTGCGGCGGAGACGAAGCCGCGCAGCGGCAGGCATTGGAGATGTTCGATCACTTGGGCGCCGCACCGGCCGCGGCGCGCCTCCGCAGGCAACTGCGCGCCGGCGGCTCGCGTGCCGTACCGCGCGGTCCCATCGCGGGGACCCGGGCCAACGCGGCAGGGCTCACGCGCCGGCAGGCCGAGGTCCTGGGTCTCGTCGATGAAGGCTTGAGCAATGCGGAGATCGCGCGGCGCCTCTGCATCTCTGCCAAGACCGCGGAGCATCACGTGTCGGCCATCATGGCGCGGTTGGACGTGCCCACCAGACAAGAGGCGGCCGCCGCCGCCCGTGCACGGGGAATCCTGAGGTAATCCTCAAGAAATAGGGGTATAAGTGCCAAAAGATGGGGATATGCGCCCCATGCGCCAAAAGAAGCACCACGCCACCATGCGACAGCTCATCTTCAACAGGAGTTGCCATGTCACCTTTCCGCGCTCTTCTTCGATTTAACCACTAGGCGATTGACAAAATAGGGGAGAAGCTCATGTCTCGCATCGGAATCTTTGGCTACGGGGTTATAAGTTACCTGGTCTTTTTCGCTGTATTTCTCTACGGAATCGGCTTCATCGGCGGCTTCTTGACGCCGACCAGCCTGGATGGCGTACCCACCTCGACATTGGGCCATGCATTGACGGTGGATCTTGCGCTGCTCGCCGCATTTGCCGTTCAGCACAGCGGCATGGCGCGCCCGGCCTTCAAGACCTGGTGGAAGCGCTTCGTGCCGGAAGCGGCCGAGCGCAGCACCTATGTGCTGTTCAGTTCGCTCGCGCTGGTCGCACTGTATATTTTTTGGGAGCCGATAGGCGGCGTGATTTGGAGCGCTGCGCCGGGCATCGTGCGCAACAGCATCATCGGGTTGTACCTGTTCGGCTGGCTGCTGCTTCTGTACACGACCTTCCTCATCGATCACTTCGATCTGTTTGGATTGAAGCAGGTATGGCGGCGGCTGTTCAACAAAAACTACCGCGCCCCGGTGTTTCGCACACCCAGCCTGTACAAGCTCGTGCGCCATCCCTTGTACATCGGCTGGCTGACGATCTTCTGGGCCGCGCCCACCATGACCGTCGCGCACTTGATCTTTGCGCTCGCCACCACCGCCTACATTCTCATCGCGATCCGTTTCGAGGAGCGGGATCTGGTGACGGCGTTCGGAACGACCTATGTGGACTATCGCGCGCGCACGCCGATGCTCATTCCGCGGCTCTGGTCGCGAAGCGTCAAGGTACAGCGACGAACTGTCTAAAGTGGAAAATTGCGCCTAATCCGGGCCGCGCGCATGCTGCGTTGATACCCCCGGCGCCAAGGCGCATCGCCTGCCGTCCACTGTTCATCGTGCATCACGTCGTTGGTGACGTTGATGTGTACGGCGGGTGTTGGTTGGTCGTAGGCTATCGCCCACAGCAAACGCCCAACAACGAGAATTCGTTTCGCAGCCCGTAATTGTTTTAATCGCAGCAGAACAATAAATCGGGAGCGAAAGATGAGCCCCTCTGTTTTGTCGAGCGCGCGCGGCGGCACAGAGTCGTTGTCGGCTCTCTTTTGCATACTGGCGCTGAGCGTCGATCGAGTGGCTTTGGCGGACGATCCAAAGCTCAACACGCCGGCCCAGAAAGAGGCACCGACCGCTTTTGCCGCCCCTGAGCCGACTCCCGTGAAAGATTGGGGCGTCGGCGATGGCAAGAGCTACTGGGTACCGGCCTACGAAATTCCAGCCTTCGAGTTGCTGCTCAACCGCGTTGATCACTACGCGGTGGATTCGGAAGTCTACGCATCGCCGATTTCAAATTTCCGGGAAAATTTGCACCATAAATGGGTGGTGGACAATGACGCCTTCGCCACCAACCAATTCCTGCATCCCTATCAAGGCGCCTTCTATCAGGGCTTGGCGCGCTCCTCGGGTTTGGACTTCTGGCAGTCCTCGGCCTATACCTTTGGGGGCAGCTTGCTCTGGGAATACGCCGGCGAGACCACGCGGCCCTCCATCAACGATCAAGTGGCGAGCGGCATCGCCGGAAACTTCCTCGGCGAACCGCTGTTCCGTATGGCGAGCCTCTTGCTGGAAAGCGGCCCCAATGGGGAAGAGCCGGGTCTGTTGCGAAAAGTCGGCGCGGCGATCATCTCGCCATCGTTGGGACTGAATCGATTGGTCTATGGCGATCGCTTCGCCGGCGTATTTCGCAGCAACGCTCCGGCCGTATTCACGCGCGTCGATTTGGGCGAGAGCTTGAGCACGCACTTCTATTCCAACGTCAACGCGAACGCGGACTTGACAGCACCGCCTGCGGCGCAGACTTTCAAGCGGCAAAGCGCGAGTGCCATTTTCACCATGGCTTACGGATTGCCGGGCAAACCCGAGTACAGCTACGACCGGCCGTTCGACTATTTCAATTTCGAACTGAGCGCCGACACCACCAACGCGGTGGAAACTGTTTTCAGCCGCGGATTGCTGTACGGCACGGATTACGCGCTGGGCCCCAACTATCGCGGTATTTGGGGCTTGTACGGCACGTACGAATACGTCGGGCCGCAAGTGTTTCGTGTGTCGACGACCGCCGCCGCGTTGGGCACTACCGGCCAGTGGTGGATCTCGCAGCAGGTGGCTCTGCAAGGCACGGCGCTATTCGGCGTAGGTTACGGGGGAGGCGGCGTCATCCATGGCGCTGGGGTAACGCAGGCCGGCGTGCTGGGCGATGGCCAGCGTGATTATCACTATGGCCTGGCGCCGCAGGGGGAAGTGCAGGCCCGCCTGATACTCGATGACCGCGTTTCACTCGACACGACTTTTCGCGAGTACTACGTCAGCCGCGTCGCGGCCACCGAGAGTACGGGCTCCGAGGACATCTCGCGCGTCGACACGGCACTGACGATTCGTGTCTATAACTTGCACGGAATCACCTTGCGATACTCGGAAGCGAGCCGCAACGGGCGCTACGCCACCTTGCCGACATCGCACCAAACCGTCGGCACCTTTAGTATCGGCTACACCCTGCTCGGCAGTGCTCGGTTTGGCGCCGTCGACTGGCGGGGCAATAGGTGATCCCCGCTGCGCGTGCGCCCTCCCATGTCAAAACAAAAGCTGGTTTGGAAGAAAAAGCCGGAGGCCCAAGACTACAAAGGGGCGCTGAGTTTTCTCCTGCTCATTTACCCCGATGCCAAGGCGCATCGCCTGCTGCAGTTGTTCCGCAAGGCGAAGACCGTCGAGCATGCGGCCAAGGACCTGTTGCGCGCCGGTAATTTGCCATTGCTGTCGCGCGAAGATCCGCACGTCGAGGCGGATCTGACGCGAATTCGCAAGGGCAAGGACCTACCGCCGGTGCTGCTGGTTCGCGGCGACATGACCCAAGGCGTGCCCTTGGTCGTGGCCGATGGCTATCATCGCATCTGCGCCATTTGTTATTTCGATGAAAGCGCGCCCATTCCCTGCCGCCTGGTGGGTGCGTAAGGGGCGGGCGCGGCCGGCCTTTGCCAAAGGTCAGTTCATTAGTTTCTCGAGCTTGCCGATTTGTTGCGTCCATCCCATCGTCGCCATTGCCGTCCACTGTTCATCGTGCATCACGTCGTTGGTGACGATCAGCCGCGTCCCGCCGCTCGGCGTGGCGGTCATCTCGACGATGGTGGTTGATGTATACGGCGGCACGCCGGGGACAAAATCCACCGCATTGGTATAGACCAGGCGCCGGTTGGCTTCGACGACCGTGTAATCGCCCTTCGCCACGGAGCTCTCGCCCATGCCCGCGGCCTTTAATTGCGCGATGATCTCCGGCCGCATCGCGGTCATCACAATTTCAAAACGGCCGCCGGCGCGTACATCGAGATGACGCACCGTGGAGCTAAAATCCTCCGGGCCCCACCATTTCTCCAGGCCGTCCTTGGTGGTCCACATCCTCCACACTTTCTCCACCGAGGCCTTGAGAGTTCGGTCAATGACGAATTGCTTCGGGTTCACGGCTTTCTGAGTTGCAGTCACGATTCCTCCTCGTCCAGTGCTTTTTCAAGCCGATCAATGCGGCTGTGCCATTTCGCTTGCAGTGTCTCGATCCATGCGGCGGCCTCGTTCAAGGTACGCAGATTTCTCGACAAAACGTGCTCGCGTCCCATCCTGCGGCGTTCGATCAGGCGGGCGCGCTCGAGGATGCGAATGTGCTTCGAGACGGAATTCAGCGAGATGGCAAACGGCGCCGCCAAATCGGTCACGCGCGCATCGCCTCGCGATAGACGCAGCAAGATTGCGCGCCGGGTGGGGTCCGCCATCGCCCCTAGAATGTTGTCGAGCTTCGATGCGTCGGACATATATTCATCCTTTTGGGTGAATATAGAGGACTACCAACGCGCCGTCAAGACGATGCTTCTCCGCGGCGCCGTGTCACTTTTTCCGCGCGGGCTTTGTCTTGCGTTTTGATTTGACCGGGGCAGACGGTTTGGCAACGGAAGGCGCCGTGGCGGCGGGAGTCGGTTTGGCGGCCGCAGGCGGTTCTGCTGCCGGCGCCTTGTCCTTCTTCGCGAACGCGCCGAGCGATGCGTGCAGCGCGACGGCGAGTGCCGCCTCGCCGTTGACCAGTTGCGCCCAGGGCAATTCAACGCCGTTGCGCTTGCCCTTCAGCGTGAGTTTCAGCGCCGTCTCATTCAAGGTCAGAACGTAGTCCCGGCCGTCAATGGTCAGGGCGCGCTTCAGCGTCGAATGCAGTGGCGTCATGCGAATCCGGTTCAGCTGAGTCCGAAGTGTTTCCCAAGTGCCTCGACCGCCGGCTTCGCGATCGTGCGCGCATCGAGCTTACTCCCCTCGAGCAAACCTGCGAGTTCGAGCATGACAGCGCCATGCATCGTCGACCAAAAAACATATGCGGCCAGCTCCACATCGCCCTCAAAGCGCCCGGCGGCGGCGAGCTCACGAAGGCCTGCGCCCATGGTGAGCCGGGCGCGGCCCATCGCGGCGACGAGCTCGGGATAGTCTGCGAACGTCGGCTGGCTAATATCGAACATCATCCGATACGCCGCCGGGTGGGCGAGGGCGAAGTCGAGGTAAGCATTGGCCGGTCTCGCTTTGGCGTTTTGCGGCGCGGACCTCATCCGCTCGGACTCCATCGCGGCGGCGAACCGATTGAAAGCCCGGGTCCTGACGGCCGCGAGAATCGCGTCCTTGTCCTTGAAATACCGATACGGCGTCATCGAGGAAACGCTCAGGGCATCGGCCATTTCGCGCATGGTGACCCCGTCGGGCCCATGTGCCGCGAACAGTTTCTCGGCCACATCGCACAGCCGCGTGCGGAAAGCGTCCAGATCGGCGGGCGAGAGCGTCCTAGGCATTGACTTGAGTATACTTTACGTTGTAAATTTACGCTATAAAATATAGCGCCAGAGACCGCCATGAACATTGCTATCGCCGAACGGCCTGCCGCCAATCCCCATCTCAGCGGCAATCAAGCCCCAGTGCGCGTCGAATTGACCCTGGAGCCCAAAATCCGCGGCAAGATTCCTGAAGGGCTACGCGGTGCGCTGTATCGCAACGGTCCCAATCCGCAATTCGATCCGGGCCCGAATTATCATGCCTTCCTCGGCGACGGCATGATCCACGGTTTTTGGATATCGGAAGGGCGTGCGCGTTATGCCAACCGCTATGTGCGCACGCCGCGCTGGCTGACGGAGCACGCCGCAGGACGCGCGCTGTTCGGCGGCTTGGGGTTGCCGAACGATCCGTCCGTGGAAAACGTGTTGAGCGGCGGCGCCAACACGCACATCGTGTACCACGCCGGCAAATTGATGGCGCTACAGGAGGCGTCCAATCCGTTCGAGTTGGACCCGGGCAACTTGGCATCGAAGGGTTGGGTCGAAACCGGCGGGCGTTTCACGGCCCATCCTAAGATGGATCCGGATACCGGTGAGATGCTGTGGTTTGCCTACGCCTCGGGGGAGGGTCGCCTAAATCCCTATCTTGACTACGGTATCTCCGATGCGTCGGGCCGCATCCTGCGTCGCGATCGGTTCGAAGCGCCGTACTGTTCCATGGTGCACGACTTCATCGTGACCCAGCATTACGCGGCGTTCCCGGTACTGCCGTTGACGGGCGACATCGAGCGCGCCAAACGTGGGCTTCCCGCTTTTGCCTGGGAACCGGAAAAAGGCGCGTTCGTCGGTCTCATGGCGCGCGGCGCGAGCGTCGATTCCATGCGCTGGATCGAGGTCGACCCCGTTTATGTGTTCCATCCGGCCAACGCCTACGAGCAGGACGGCTTCCTTCATTGCGACATGATGGAGTACCCAAGCGCGCCTCTGTTTCCGAATCCTGACGGTTCGCGTCGCGCGCCCGTGAAAGCCCGCATGGTGCATTGGAGCATCAATCTTGCGGACACATCCGCGCGTGTTGTGCGTACGCCGGTCAGCGACTTGGTCGGAGAATTCCCGCGGATCGATGAACGCTTCGCGGGTCTGCGCTATCGCCACTGCTGGCATGCGGCCAATGCCGACTTGAGCGAGGCGCTGCTGTTCGACGCTCTTGCGCATGTGGACTGGCAGACGAAGCGCGAGACCTTGCGGCGATTTTCCGATGGCGACAGTGTCGGTGAGCCTGTGTTCGTGCCGCGCAACCCACTGGCGCCCGAAGGCGACGGATGGGTATTGGCGGTGGTGCATCGCGCGCGCGAGAATCGCAGCGATCTGTTGATTCTGAATGCGCAGGACATCGCCGGAGAACCTGAAGCGGTGCTCGAATTGCCCTGCCGTGTGCCGGCCGGGTTTCACGGCAGTTGGGTGGGCGCCTAAAGTTCTTCGAATCCCGGCCGATACCCCTGATTCCAGCAGTCGCGATCGGGGCCCATTATGTCAATTGGTAGCATCGGCAGCAGCCAGGCCGCGGCGACTCCGGCCGGCACAGCCGCGGGCTCGAGCAGCGCCCCGGGTTCGACCGCAAGCCCAGCGGCAAGCATGGTTTCGACGGTCGCGGCACTGACGAGTCTCGCGACCGAATCGGCCAATAGCGAATTGCTCGGCAGCCTGGACGGAGGTTCGGGCGCCTCGAGCAGCGTCACCTCGAGCCTGAGTTCAGTATTTCAGAACCTGATCAGCGCCCTGACGGGCAGCACCTCGAGTTCTTCCGGTGCGACATCGGGCACGTCGTCCTCGACGAGCGCCGAGTCTGCTCAATCGATCATTTCATCGTTCATCAACAGCTCAATCGCGGATCTGGGCGGCTCGAATTCGAACTCCTCGAGCAGTTCGACCAGCACGCTCGGCAGCATCATCGACACCATGGCTTGATGGATCAAGCGCAACTCACTCCGATTTGGCGGCTTTCGCTTTCGCTCTGACCGCATCCAGATGTGCGTTTGCCTCGTCTTTGCACGCTTTTTGCGCGTCACCTTCGAGCGCCTGGCACTTTGCCAGCGCGATTTTTGTTTCGCCCTCGGCTTCCGTAACCGCAGAGTCTGCTAAAGCGCCGACACTCTTGTCAGCCACCTTGGCTAACGCATCCGCCCGGTCTTTAGCGGCCTCGGCCTCGACTTGTTTCACTTTGTCGTCCGCCTTGGCGTCCTCCGCCGCCGCTTGGCTCTGGGCTTTGGCGACGTCGGCTTGGACCTTGTCCGGAGATTCTGCCTTGTTGCAGGCCGACAGGCACAGTAATGCGCCGGCGAGCAACGCGCAGCTTAACGGTAGTCTCATTTGAATTCTCCCAGTTTTCCCCTTAGCAGGCGGGGATGCTAATACGGGGACATTCCCAGTGCCCACTCAGTAAATCCCGACTCGCAGTAGGACAAAGGCTATATCGGTAAGCCGTTAAGCGTTGCTTAACCCACCTTCAGCCGTTGCATTTGTTCCAAAGGCATCACGGTAGCAACCTGTGGCCCTGAAATTGGCCAGCCAACGCAAAGGGTGAGCACCATGAGTGAATTCCATAGAATCGCAGAATTGACGCCCGGTCCGAAGCCAACTCCCGCCGCCGCAGCGCTGCGCGGAGTGAAGTTCGCGCTCGCCGCGCTGCTCGCCGGTTCCCGCTCGATCCCGCTTGGCGACAATGGCCGCGTGACGCGAGAGTTGGGCGAGTATGGGGCGCACCTCAGGGGTTGCTGATTTGAGAGCTGGGCGGCGCAGTCGTCGTGACCTATCATGACAAATCAAGATATGTCATGACGGAGACGTGCTGAAGCTATATCACTGCGCCGAGACGCGCTCGATGCGCTCGCTCTGGCTGCTGAATGAATTGCGCATCCCGTTCGAATTGATCGAGATGCCCTTCGATCTGTCGGTCTTAAGATCGGCCGATTATTTGGGCGTGCACCCGCTCGGCCGCGTGCCCTGCCTGGTGGACGGGGACTTTCGTCTGTTCGAATCAGGTGCCATCGCCGAGTATTTGTGCGAGCGCTATCCCGAGAGCGGCTTGGGCAGGCTCGGGCAGGACCCCGAGCGGTATGAGTGGCTGCAATGGATCCACTATGGCGAAACCATGGCGGTGCACGCGGCCTCCCTCGTGCAGCAGCGATTCTTCATCGCCGCGGCGGATCGCTCGGCGGTGATTGCCAAATTAGAAGGCCGAAGGCTGGAAAAAGCGGTGCAGGTACTGGAACCGCGGTTGATCGATCGAGATTACCTTTTACGCTCGGGATTCAGCGCCGCGGACACCGGCGTCGGCTACACGCTGCATTTGGCCGACCGCCTCATCGACTTGGCGAAGTTTCCGAACGTGAGGCGCTATCTGGAGCGACTGCGTGCGCGACCGGCATTTCGCGCCTCCCTCCCACAGGGGTCGGCTCACCCCATTTCCTGGCTGCCGCTGAGCGAGCCGATCAAGTAACGGCTTTGCCGTGCCTGCCGGCGCCGCTGCCGAAATTCTTGGCGCCCGAATCAGTCTCGCCCGACGCGACGGTGACCATGCCATGGGAGATCTCATTCGCGATCGCCTCCTCTTCGCTCAAACCCCACTGTTCGATGACGGATAACCGATCTTGGCGCATGGCGGTTTGCGGAAAACCGGAGAGCTTCTGGGCAAGCTCCATTGCGATCCTCAGCGCCTCTCCATCCGGCACACGGCGGTTGATTAAACCCATGGCCAGCGCTTCGGCCGCGTCCACCGAGCGGCCGGTCAGGATTAAATCCATCGCCCGGCCGTGACCGATGATTCGCGGCAGCCGGATGGTGCCGAGATCTACAAGCGGAATGCCGAAGCGGCGATTGAACACGCCAAAGATCGCGCTTTCACCGGCGATCCTCAGGTCGCACCACAGCACCAGCTCCAAACCACCCGCCACCGCGGGGCCCTCAATGGCCGCAATGACCGGTTTGGAGAGGCGCAGCCGCGCAGGTCCCATCGGTGAATCGCCGCCCGCGCTCAGGGTGACGCGATCTGCCGATGCGAGCGCCTTAAGATCAGCGCCGGCGCAAAACACATCGTTGGCGCCGGTGAACACCGCGACGTCCAAGCTCGCATCGGCGTCAAAGGCGCGGAACGCGTCGGCGAGCGCTTTAGCCGTCGCGGCATCGACAGCGTTGCGCCGCTCGGGGCGCATCATGCGAATGAGCGCAACCCGATCGATCCTCGTGACTGACACGCTCATCTGACGATCTCCTAATTGAGATTGAAGGGCGGCCGCGGCACGTCCGGGCATGAGGGACTGAGTCCGTTCACGGCCCCGCCGCGCACCAATCGCTGGTACAACTGTGCCAGGCAGTCGCTCCACTCGGTATGACCCTGACCTTTGACGACGACTTGGACGCGACTGGAGAATCCGGCCGCAACGCGATTGGCATACCAAAGCGGCGTGCCGCCGTCCGCGTCGCCTGATACAAACAGCGTCGGCACAGCGGAGAGTACCGCTGCGCGGTAATCCTTCGGCAGCGTCGTCTTCGGCCATTCCTTGCACGCGGCCTGCTGTTGTCTCACGCGATAGTCGCCGAGAAACGTGCCCTGGGTTTCCGGCGCAATATCCTGCTCATGAATGAACGCCACATCCTCGCTGCAGGTAATCGAAAAGAATAGGCCAAAGCTAAACGCCGGATCGGCGTCGTGCGCGTCGGAAAGCAGATCTTTGGCCAGCGCATTCCAATCTCCCGCGTAAGCGTGATGAATCATCGACGGCAGCACCGCCGCGCTCGTGGGTCGATAGAGTTTCGAGCGCATCCACTCAGCCACCCGGCCGCGGTAAAGCGGTGCCGTTCCCGGGCGTGTCGGAATCGAAACGCGCACCGTGCCGGAATCGAGCCTGGTCATGACGGCGCGAAACTCCTCGCGCAGCTTAGGATAAGTCGTGCGGCACGCCGCGTCGGCGTCGCAGGACTTGAACAGCGTTTCCATTGCCGCCTGGGCAGTCTTCGCGAACGGCAATGGATTCGCGGCATCCATGGGAACGGCGCTGCCAAGGTATGCGGTGCGTACGCCGGCAGGAAAGCTGCGGATATATACCTGGGCAGCGCGCGTGCCATACGATCCCGAATAGAGATTCAGGGCACCGTAGCCGAGACCGCGCCGCACTTGCTCAAGGTCATTGGCAAATCGATCAAACGTGTACTGGGTGAGGTCGGCGCGCGCTTTGAGCCGCTGCGCACAGCGTTTGACCGCCGCGACCGGAAAGACATCGCGCAGGCTCGCCGCCGGATCAGCCGCGGAATACAAGATGCAGGGCAAAGCGCCCGATTTGCCCGTGCCCCGTTGATCGACGAGCAAGAGATCGCGATCGTCGAGCAGCGCCGCGAAGCGCTCCGCATAGAATCCGGCCGAGCTGATGGAATCCTCTCCGGGACCTCCCTGCAGTACGACGATGGGATCGGCGAGCGCCGGTGTTTTCGCAGCAGGAATCACCACCACGCTGATCGAGAGCCGCCGCCCGTCGGGTTTCTCGGGATTCTCGGCAACAGTGAGCGCGCCGCAACGCGCGGCGCGCGTCAAATCGGCGAAGCGGCACGAAGCAAGCACGATACCCGGCTCGATCGCCGCGGCGTGAAGCGCGGGAGCGCCGCAGAGGATCGCCAGGAGGGCACATTGCCACAAGGTATTCATTGGATGCCCAGTATAAATGGATCGAAGCTCAAGGCATGCGCTAAGCTCGCAGCATGCATCATGTCGTCATCGTTGGAGCCGGGTTCGGTGGACTGACCGCCGCGCAGAAGCTCAGCAACGCAGCGGTTCGCATCACCATCATCGATCAGCGCAACCATCATTTATTCCAGCCGCTGCTCTACCAAGTAGGGACGGCAGCCCTCGCGACTTCGGAAATCGCCTGGCCGATCCGCTTCTTGATGCGCAAACGCGAGGAGGTGACCACGCTGCTGGGTGTGGTCACCGGGGTCGATCCGCGAAATCGTTGGGTCGCGCTGGAAGATGGCGGCGCCGTCGCCTTCGATACCTTGGTCCTGGCCACAGGGGCCCGCCACGCCTATTTTGGCCACGACGAATGGGAGCCCTTCGCGCCCGGACTCAAGACTCTGGAGGACGCAACGTCGATTCGCCGCAGGGTGCTGTTGTCGCTGGAGCGGGCCGAGCGGGAAAGTGATCCTGCGCGCCGCGCCGCGCTTCTCACCTTCGTGATCGTGGGCGGCGGACCGACCGGCGTGGAACTGGCGGGTGCCATCGTGGAATTGGTGTATCAAAATCTCCGCGGAGAGTTTCGCCATTTCGATACACGGCAGGCGCGGGTACTCCTGATCGAGGCCGGTCCTCGACTTCTGCCGGCCATTGCGCCCGACTTATCGGCCTATGCGCTCAAGGCTCTGGGTCGATTGGGGGTCGAGGTGCGCCTTGGTGCTCCCGTAACCGACTGCAATTCAAAAGGCGTCAGGATCGGCGATCAAATCGTCGAGGCCGATGTAATCCTTTGGGCCGCCGGCGTGCGCGCCTCGCCGGCGGCCGCTTGGCTCGGTGCGCCGGCAGACGCCGCCGGCCGCGTGAAGGTCGAAGCGGATCTCACCGTACCGGGACATCCGGACATTTTCGTGATTGGCGACACCGCAACGGTCAATGTCTGGAACGGCAAGCCTGCTCCCGGCATTGCGCCGGCCGCCAAACAACAAGGCGCTTACATCGCCCGGACCATCAAGCAACGCCTGGCGGGGCATTCTCAGCCGCGGCCCTTTCGCTATCACCATGCAGGAGATCTTGCGACCATCGGCAAGCGCTCGGCGGTCATTGATTTTGGTTGGTGCAAGCTCAAGGGTTGGGTGGCGTGGTGGGTTTGGGGGCTGGCGCACATTTATTTCTTGATCGGATTGCGCAATCGGTTTGCAGTGGCCCTGAGCTGGCTGTGGATCTACCTAACCGGCAACCGCAGCGCCTGCCTCATCACACAAGTCGATCACAATCCAAAATCGCCGTGATGTGCGCGCCCCCTTCCACCTTACACGGCCGGCGTCGCGTCGACGAAACCCACGATGGCCGCGCTCAGACCGTCGGGACCTATGCGTATAAAATCCGTACCGCCCAGATACAGCGGCGCCCCCGGCATTCCGCCTGCCGCCCAGCTGAATCGAATGTGCTCGTTGTGCGCCTCGATTTTGCTGATCAGCCGCACCTGATAGCCGGGAAAAGCAGCCTGTGCGACACCCAGCATCGCGTCGATCTCATCGAGCCCCGACGCTTTGCGATGCGGATCGACGTAAGTGCCGTTTGGCCCCCACGTCTTGGCTGCGATGGCGCGGCGTATTGCAGGATCGCGTTCGTTCCAGGCGGCGATATAGTTCATTACGATGTCGTTTGCGTGCATTTCGATTCTCCTCGTTGCTGAATATTGAAGTTACCGAACAGCGGTCAGGCGCTGCGTCGCGCGGCAATCGCGGGAAGTGACAGGAGCGGTGACCGTAAAAATGCCTGCAGTTCCTGATTCAGGCGCGCCGCGTGAGTTACCGGCAGGCCGTGTGGAGCGCCCTCGTACACCGTCAGGCGTACATCGGACATGAGCGGGACAATTCGGCGTGAGGTCAATTCGAGCGGCGCGGAAGCATCGCGATCGCCATGAACGATCAGGGTGGGGATCGGGATACTCTTCAGCTCTGCGCGAAAATCCGCCTCGATTAGCGCGCGATTGCAGTGGAGCGCGGCCTTCAAAGAGCACGACAGCATCATGTTCTTAATCCAGGCAACGGTATCGGCGCCGGTATCTGACGTCACAAAAGGACGGGCATTGTTATCAAGCCACGCAGGGAACCCCCTCCCGAGAATCTGCTGTCGCGTGGCGTCCAACAGTTGTCGATCAATACCCTCGGGGTTGTCGGCGGTCTTCGCCAGGCAAGGCAGCGTCGGGCCGATGAGGGCTATGCGCTGAATGCGCACCAACCGCGGCTGCGAGAGATAACGCACGACTTCCCCGGCGCTCATCGAGTGCGCCACGACTTGAACGTCGCCTAAGTTCAATGCATCGAGGACGGTCTCCAGGTCGTTCGCGAGCGTGTCGTAATCGAAGTTGCGGCCGGGATCGCTGGAGCGGCCATGTCCGCGTCGATCATAGGCAATGCAACGAAACCCTGCCTCGCTCATCGGCGCCATCTGGTATGACCAGAAATCCGAGGGCAGGGCCCACCCAGCAAGAAATACCACAGGAGTACCTATGCCCCAATCGCGATAGAAAAGCTCGGTGCCGTCCGCGGTACGAATGGTGTTGGCTCTGTTCATGTTTCCTCCGTTGATTGGAGAAGAAACGATGACAGGGCGCCGCGGCCGCGTCGATTACGTCAGAAGTAATCGACTAGCCGGTCGATGCGCGCAACGCGGCGGCGGTTTCTGGGTCAGCGGGGAAGAAGGACTCCAGCGTCAGTTCCGCAAGGGTTATATCCACCGCGGTACCGAAGACCGTCGTGGTCGAGAAGAAACTCAAGAGTCCCCGGTCGGTTTTCAGCTGAAACGGAACGAATATATCTCCATGATCCGCGGCCGCAGGAGGCGCGGTCGATTCTGTCGCGGGATAGCCGCGCAGCTCCTCGAGCAGCGGCAGCAGCGTGCGATCGTTGGTCAGGGTGACTTGGCGATATAGACGATCCAACAGGTGTCCGCGCCACTCGGCTAAATTCGCCACTCGCGGCGCGAGTCCGCGGGGATGCAGGCTCAGCCGCATGACATTGACGGGCGGCTGCAACAGCGCGCTGTCGACCACCAGCGACATCAGCGGCGGCAAGGCGGCATTGGCAGCCACCAAGTTCCAGCCGCGGTCCACGACCAAGGCGGGGAATGGCTCGGCGCTCTTGAGCAGCACGTCGATGGCTCGCCGCGCTTCGTGAAGCGCTGGGCTGTCCAATTTGCGTTCCTCGAATACCGGCGCATACCCGGCCGCCAGCAACCAGGTGTTGCGCTCGCGCAGCGGGACGCCAAGGTGTTCGGCGAGCCTCAGGAGCATGTCGCGGCTGGGTGTCGCGCGGCCGCTCTCCATGAAACTCAAGTGACGTTGAGAAATTTCGGCCTGCAGCGCGAAATCGAGCTGACTCAAGCGCCGCCGCTGCCGCCATTCCCGAAGATAGGCGCCCACGTGGCTGATCTGAACATTCAAGGCCAATCTCCGAAAGTCCCAAGGTCTTGCGATTTTGTAATCCGCGTCATCGTGGACTGTCAATGCTCTTTACGCGGCGCTGTTAAAAGGAGAACCTTACAGGCATATGGCAACCTCGAAAACAAAAACCAAGACCGCGGCTAAAAGTACCAACCGGGCATCTCCGAAACGCGCCCGGGCTTCTAAACGCACCCGCGGAAAGTTGGCGCCCGGCGGCACCGCACGCGGCTTGGACGCCGCTCAAGTCGCCATAGCCTTGGACAGCGCGGAAATCGCAGAGGTGGTTGCACAGGTGCGCAGTGCGGGCGGCGCGCCGATCGGCGCCTATCGGGACCCGCTCGGCGGCCGCGCATTGGTGCTGGCATCGCTGCCGCTGGGAGCCCTGCAGCCGACCCCCTTTCAACGCGACCTGTCCCCGACGCATGCCAAACGCCTCGCACTCAAGATCGACGAAACGGCGGCGTTCTTAGACCCGCTGATCGTGGTGCGCGGAGAGGATGGCCGGTTCTGGACACCGAACGGCCGACACCGGCTGGCCGCGGGAAAGGTGCTCGGCCTGAAGCAGATTACTGTCTTGATCTCGCCGGACGAGACCCTCGCCTACCGCATTCTGGCTCTCAACACCGAAAAGGCGCACAACTTGCGCGATCGAAGCCTCGAAGTCATTCGCATGGCGCGCAGTCTCGCCAAACGCCATGGAGGCTCCAAGGAGTCGCAGTACACCAAGGAATTCGAAGCCGCTGAACTTCTGACCCTCGGCATCGTGTACGAGAAGTCATCGCGCTTTGCCGGCGGCGCGTACAGCTCATTTCTCAAGAAAGTCGATCGGTTCAGCGAGCGCACCCTGGCGGCAAGCCTGCGCGAACGCGAAGGCCATGCCTCGCGGTTGCTGGAAATCGATGCGCGCGCGAAAAAGATCATCGAAACGCTGCAGGCGAGGGGCTTCAAGTCGCCGTACTTGCGCAACTACGTGGCCGCACGCATCAATCCCGTGCGCTTTCACAAAGCCAAGAAGGGTGATTCCAAGCCGCCCATGCCTCTCGCGCAGGCGTTGACGCGCATGGCGGCGGCGGCCAAGAATTTCAAAGTCGAATCGGTCTCGAATCGCGATCTGGCCTGGGTCGCGGTCGGTGCCGGAGCACAGGAGTAGGGTTTAATGATCGAGCGGTCGATTGAGATAGTGACACCGGACGGGCGCATGAGCACCTTCATTTGCCATCCCGAGCGCGACTCGCCGCATCCGGCGATCATCATTTTCATGGACGCACCGGGGATTCGCGAAGAGCTGCGCGATATGGCACGCCGCCTGGGCACCGTGGGCTACTACGTCATGCTGCCGAATTTGTACTACCGCTCCAACGTCGAAGAACTCGCCGCGGCGGCGGCCGCGGCGAACGTCGACATGCGTCAGAAGGCGCTGCAGCTCATGGCCACCATCAACATTCCGCTGGTCATGCAGGATGTCGATGCACTGCTGGCCTTTGCCGGACAGGATAAAGCCGCGTCGCGAGGCCCGATGGGATGTGTCGGCTACTGCATGAGCGGCCAATACGCCATCAATGCGGCCGTTCGACACAAGGAGCGTATTCGAGCGGCGGCTTCCATGTATGGCGTGGCGCTGGTGACTGATAAGCCGGACAGCCCGCATTTGGCCCCGCAGCGCACCGACGCCCGCCTGTATTTTGGATGCGCGGAAAAGGATCAATACGCGCCCCCGGAAATGATCGAACGGCTGCGTGCCGAGATTGCCGCCAAGGGCGGCAACGCGGAAGTTGAAATCTATCCCGGTACTGGGCATGGATTTGCCTTCCCATCGCGTCCGGTGTACGACAAACCGGCGGCCGAGCGCCATTGGGAACGCCTTTTCACGCTGTTTGGTGCTGCCTTGAAATGAGCGCGGCGAAGCCCGCTATTCCGGCACGTGAATATGCGCCTTGATATGTTTTAAATTGGCCACGATGGTGAAGGTCATGATGACAAGCAACGACCAGGAACTCCATTTGCCGATGTGAACGGTGGCCCATGCGCCGATCTGATTGGGATAGCGCCAGACGCCGAAAAACGTACTGATGTTTTCCGCCAGCCAGATGAAGAAACCGATGAGCACGAAGGACAGCAGCAAGGGCATGCTGCGTTTCCGGTGCAGCGGAATGAAGGTGACGGTGGTCCTGGCGTAGAGACCCAAGGCGCACGCAACGATGTACCAGCGAAAATCGCCGATGTAATGATGCGTGAAGAAATTGGCGTAAATGGCGAGTGCGATGAGCCACGCCATCCAATAAGGGGGGTGATGGCGGACGCGCAGCTCAAACAGCCGCCATGCCTGTATCACATAGCTGCCCACCGCCGCGTACATGAATCCCGAGAACAACGGCACTCCGAAGAGCTTGGTGTAGCCTGGATCCGGGTAGCTCCAAGACGCGACTGCGCTCGAGGTCTTGAAGACCTCGAGCAGGAATCCCACCGCGTGGAATAAGCAGATTGCCTTGAGTTCATCGAAGGTCTCGAGCTTGCTTAAGACCATCCCCGCCTGGACAACGACGGCGTAGAGAAGCAGCAGGTCGTAGCGCGGAATGCCGAATGCACCGGCGCGCGGCATTGAAAACACAGCCGCGAAAAACAAGCCGACGAACGTGCAGGCGCGAACTTGCTTCAAGCCAAAGGCCAGGAATTCCAACGCTGCATCCCGCATGGGCACACGATAGGGGTGCAATGTGGTCCCGCGCGGGCGCAAACATGGCCAATCATGGCATGGGTGCACTAATATGCCTCGATGAGCGCTCCGCACGATGTCACGCCGCGGCTCGCGGCAACCACCATCCTGGTGCGCGCGCGCGGCGACCAACCCGAATTACTGTTGCTGAAGCGCGGCGAACACGCGCGCTTCATGCCCAACGCGTACGTGTTTGCCGGCGGGGCGCTCGACCTCAGCGATGAAAGCGCCGATGTCTACGCTCTGTGCAACGGATTGGACGATGAGCTCGCGAGCGAGCAATTGGAATTGCCGTCCAACGGTCTGCGATTCTTCGTGGCCGCGGTCCGCGAGGCGTTTGAGGAATGCGGCCTGCTGTTGGCATACGATGCTCGCGGCGATATCGCGGATCTGTCCTCATGGGATGAATCGCGCCTGCGCGAGACGCGGCTGAAGATTTCCGGCGGCCAGCTCAGCATCGCCGAGCTTTGCCGCGCCGAGGGCTGGCGCCTCGCGGTGGACAAACTCGCATTTTTTAGCCATTGGATCACGCCGCCCGGCAGGGTGCGTTTCGACACCCGGTTTTTCCTGTGCGGCGCTCCGCCGCGCCAAACCGCGTGTCTCGCCGGCAACGAAATGTCGCAGTTGGTTTGGCGCACCGCTGCCGAAGCGCTGGCGGAGCATGCGAGTAAAGAACTGCTGCTGATGTATCCGACTCGAGCGATACTGAAAGAAATCGCGGCGATGCGTGGTGTCGAAGAATTATTCGACTTTGCCCGCAAACCCCGCAAGATTGCCCCGATTACCCCGGTCTTACCGAAGGGTGTTCGCGCCGACGGCGGTTAACCTGTCCGAGCGGACTGCGCGGCGTAAATCTTGCGCACCGCTTCCATCGTATCGGCGTCTTCGACCGACTTGTCGTCTCGATAGCGCTTGACCCGCGCGAGGCGCAGCGCCACTCCCCCAGGATATCGGCTGCTGGCCTGCAAATCGCTGAAGGCGATTTCCACCACCAGCTCCGGACGGATGTACACGGTTCCGGCATCGCGGCGAACTTCGCGCGCCAGAAATTCCCGCGTTTGCCAGGTCAGCATGGCATCAGTAAGCCCCTTGAAGGTCTTGCCGAGCATGATGTATTCACCCGTAGCGGGATCGAGGGCCCCCAAGTGCAGGTTGGAGAGCTTGCCGGTGCGGCGGCCGTAGCCCCACTCGGCCCCGAGCACCACCAGATCGAGCGTATGAACTCGCTTGATCTTGAGCCAGCTCGCGCCGCGATTGCCGGCTTCGTAAGGCGCGTCCAGGGCCTTTGCCATGACCCCTTCGTGGCCGGCGGCGATTGCGGCCTCATAAAAGGCGCGCGCCGCGGGTTCCGAATCGGTGACCAGTCGCGGGACCAAGCGCGACGCGGGAATGCTGCTGGCCAAAGCGAGAAAGCGCTCCTGCGTGCTTCGGGTGGCGATACTCTCAGCGCCGAGACGCAGACAATCGAAAAAAAATGCTTCGATCGGCAACGCGCTGCGCGAGGCTTCGACATTGAGCTTGCGGCCGAAGCGGCGCATGGTCACCTGGAAGGGATGCGGGCGGCCCGAGGCATCGAAGGCGATCGCCTCGCCATCGAGCACCAGAGCGTGCTCGGCAAAAGTGCGCGCGAGCTCGGCGATCTCCGGGATGGCCGCGGTGATCTCATTCAGGCTGCGCGTGTAGATGCGCACCTCGTCGCCCAGCTTGTGCACTTGAATGCGGGCGCCGTCCATCTTCCACTCAAACGCCGCCGCGCCGTGTATTTCCTGTAACGCTTCGGCCACATCGACAGCCGTCTGCGCCAACATGGGAGATACCGGCGAGAACAGTTCGAGCTGGAACTTCGCCAGCGCCTCGGGCCCTTCCTGTAGTGCCGTTGCAGCCACGGCCCCGAGACTCTTGGAGTACATCGCCGCCCGGCGCACCGTTGCGATCGACAGTCCGGCGGCCGCGGCAATGGCGTCGACCATGACGCCGGCCAGCGCGCCCTGCCGCAGCTCTCCGATCAAGAGACGCAGCAGGAACTGCTGTTCCGGCGCCGTCGCGCGCGCGAACAGTTCCTGCAAAGCCGCTGCGCGCCGCGCCGCGGATCCGCCGCCGCGCATGCCGGCGAGTTCCGACAGCTTACCATCGACTTCTGCCACCGACAGCGTCGGTGAATCCGCGGCCGGCATGGCCGCGGCGGCACGCACCGCTGCGTAGCCGATGCCGATTTTCCCCTGTGGAATCTCGCCCGAAAGATAGTGCACGCCGATGTCGATTTCATCCGGCGTCAGCATTTTCAAGAGCGCCGCCAATTCACTCACTTTGACCCGGCGCGCGGCGCTGGCGCCCACTCGTTGCGAGGCCTGCACGAGCTCGGCGAGCAAAGTCACCGGCGGGCTACCGCACCAATCCAGCCTGCAAGCGCGTTGATCATGTCGTCGTTGACCTGACTGTTGGTGAACCTGCTTCGCGCCGGGACGTGGAAGGAATGGTCTGCGTCCGGCAGCAGCACGAGCGTCGCACGATCCGCGAGCACCGTAATCAATGGATTCAGCAATTCAGGCTCGGCATACAGATCGCGCGCGCCCTGCAGAAACAGCATGGGCACCTGAACTTTCAAAAGATGCGCCGCGCGCGAATCGGACGGCTGCTTGGGCGGGTGCAGCGGAAATCCCAGAAACGCCAGTCCACGCACTTCAGGCAGCGGATTTGCAGCCTGCGCCTGGGAGGTCATGCGGCCCCCGAAAGACTTGCCTCCCGCAAATAGGGGCATCACGGGGAGCAAGGCGCGCGCGGCATCGACGGCCGCGCGGACCGTGGCATGGCACAGCGCAGGCGGATCCGGGCGCCTGCCGTGTTTTTCCATGTAGGGAAACTGATAGCGCAGCGTGGCAATGCCGCGCCCGCCCAAGTCGGTCGCCAATTTCGCCATGAAGGGGTGCAGCATGCCTGCGCCGGCGCCGTGCGCCACCACGAAGCAGGCTTTGGATTCCGGCCCCGAGTTCAAGAGTCCGGAAACGCGCGTGGTCGCGTTGACCTCGATCGTGACCGGCTTGGCGTCGGGGCTGTTCACGCTAACTTAAGGCAGCTTCGGCGTGCGGAAGTTCATGCGCGAGTGCCTCGAGTGATGTGCTTGATGGCATCGTTCAGTGAGCGCGCGCCGGAGGCATAGTCCTTCCAAGGCTTGAGCTTGGTCAGCAGTGCCGGGGCCGTCCGCACCGTAAAAGCCTTGGGATCCAGGCCCTTCTTGACGTCGCGCCAAACGAGGGGCATGGATACCGGTGCCCCTTCGCGGGCTCGCGGCGACAGCACCGCCACGGCCGTCGCGGTGCGATCGTTGCGCAGATAGTCCAAGAAAATCCGGCCGGAGCGCTTTGCTTTGGACATGTTGTCGAGATAGCGCGTGGGGCTGTCTTGCGCCATCTGCGCACAGACCAGATGCGCGAAATTCTTGGCGATGGGCCACGCCACCGCCTTCTTGCCCTCGAGCAACGGCGTGACGACATGCAGGCCCTTGCCGCCCGTGCTCTTGCAGAAACACACCAAGCCGAGCTTTTCGAGGCGTTCGCGAATGTCTAGCGCCGCGGCGATGACGGCCTCGAATTTAACATCCGGCGCGGGATCCAAATCAAACACCAGGCGGCCCGCGGATTCGGGATCGTTGCGCGCGCAATTCCAGGGATGCAGTTCCAGCGCGCCGACCTGCGCGACAGCCGCCAACGCTTCGACGCGGTCGATCTGCACGTAGGGCGCCTTATCGCCGCGCACCTTGACGAAGTCGAACAGATCCGACATGCCCTGCATCGCGTGACGCTGGAAAAATTGCTGTCCCTCGATGCCGTCCGGGGCCCGCACCAGCGAGCAGGGACGGCCGGTGAGATGCGGCAGCATCCACTCGCCGATCTGCTCGTAGTAGCGCGCGAGATCGAGCTTGGTCACGGGCTTGCCGTCACCCGCATCGGGCCAGAGTGCTTTGTCCGGTTTCGACAGCGTTACGCCCATCACCGTCGAAGGGCCGGATGCCTCCGGCGCCGCGGTGGCTTTCTTCTGCGCCGCGCCGGTCTTTCGCGTCGCGCGCGTTTTCGCAGGTACGCTGTTCTTCTCGGCCGCCTTTTGCATGGTTGCTGTCTCCGCCACCACATCGTTGGGATCTTTATCCTCGCGCAAGCCCTTGAAAGCGGCCTGGCGAATCATTCCCGAGTCGGTCCAGCCCTCGAATTCGATCTCGGCGACCAGATCGGGTTTGAGCCAGCGCACATTGCTCTCTTTCGGCGGTGCATTGGGGCCGGCAAACGGACTCTTCTCGCGCGTGAGTTTCTGCAGTTTCGGCAACAGCGTTTTCACCACTTCGCGCCCGTAGCCGGTGCCGATGCGCCCGGCGTAGACCAGTTGACCTTCGCGGTGGACACCCGCGAGCAGCGATCGCAACGTCCCCGCTTCCGTGGTCCAGCCGCCGAGCACGACCTCCTGTCCGGCGCGGCATTTCGCTTTGAGCCAGCGATCGCTGCGGCCGGAGGTATACGCGGCGTCGAGTTTTTTCGAGATGATGCCCTCGAGCCCGATTTTGCAGGCCGAGGCGAGTACGGCCTCGGCATTCGATTCCAGATGCGCGACGTAGCGGATCCGGCTGCTCGAGGTTTGCGCGCTCAGGAATTTCTCCAGCCGGGCTTTGCGCTCGCTTAAGGCAAGGCTCCGCAAATCCTCGCGGCCCTCGAACAAGAGATCAAACGCATAAAAGATGAGGTCGTCGGATTTTTCGGCGGACAAGGCTGCTTGCAGTGCGCCGAAATTCGGCAGCTGATGATCATCGAGCGCCACGATCTCGCCGTCGAGGACGCAGCTGGGGAATGCGCCTGCCTCCTTTGCGATGGCGCTGAAGCGCTCGGTCCAATCAAGCCCCGTACGCGTGCGGATCACGGCTTGGCCTTTTTCTACGTTGAGCTGCGCCCGATAGCCGTCGAATTTGACTTCGTGCGCCCAACCCGCGCGATCCGGCGGCCGCGCCACCAATTTCGCCAGTTGTGGTTCGATGAATTTGGGCACTGTCTTTACCATGACCGGCTTGACGCGCTTTGTTTTGCCGGCCTTCGCGTTTTCCGCAGCGTCGGCCTCAGCCGCGCCTGCCGAGGGCGGCGACTCTTCGCCGCCGCCCTCGGCGCGGTTGCTGTTCCATACCGCGTCGGCCTTGCCCGGCGCAGTGGTTGCGAGCATGAAAGGCTTGGGCCGCCGTCCTTTGCCCTCGGTAATTTGCTGCATCGTGCGGCCGGAGGCGACCGAGCGATCCTCGCTGAGCACGGCCTCGCCGCTCGTGTCCGTGGAGTCTGCGTCGCGATGCTTGATCAGCAGCCAATTGGTGCGCTTGCCGCCGAACTTATCGCCGCGCATGCGCACCAACACCCAACTGCCCTTGAGCTTGTCACCCTCCAACGTGAATTTCAGATCGCCCGCCTGCAATGCGTCCTGGGTGCTTTTCACGCCCTCGGGAATCCAGAAGCCGCGGTCCCACAACATGACGGTGCCCCCGCCGTACTCACCCTTAGGAATCGTGCCTTCGAAATCGCCATAGTCGAGCGGATGATCCTCCACTTCCACGGCCAGGCGCTTGTCGGCCGGATTCAGCGAGGGCCCGCGGGCGACGGCCCAGGATTTGAAGACGCCGTCCCACTCCAAGCGAAAGTCGTAGTGCAGCTGTCGCGCGGCATGCTTTTGCACCACAAAGCGCAGTCGCGAGGAGGGGGCTACGCGCTCCTCGCCCGAAGGCTCCTCGGTTTTCGTGAAGTCGCGTTTGGTGCGGTAAACGGTAAGCGCCGGCTTCGCCATGTCATGCGCCTTGATCCATCATGCGCCGGTAGGCCAGCAAGTGGCGCAGCGATGCCTTGGGATCCTGGGCCCGCTCGTAGAGACGGGCAAGATTGAAATGCGCATCGGCGAATTGAGGATCCAGCGCCAGCGCTTCGCGGTAGGCGATGATGGCATCGGGCTCGCGCTCCAGATCCTCGAGCACCACGGCGAGATTGAACGCAATGAAAGGATCCACTTTGACGCCCACGCGATAGACACGCTCCGCTTCAGCCAAGCGACCCGCCAAGTGCAGCAGCCTGCCGAGGTTGATGCGCGCTTCCAGATGATCGGGATCGGCCTTGAGGCACGATTCGTAAGCCTTTTGCGCCGCCCGCGGATTGCTGTCCTCCAGTTCCAGCGCCCTGGCGTAGTGTCTATCCGCGGAATCGGCGGCGGAATCGGCGGCGAAATCCGCGCTGGAATACGCGGCGGCGCGCGCGGACTTCTCAATCGCGGGCGCGGCATCTTGCCGTGAAATCACGTGCAGCCGGCCCTTCTCCTCGACGATTTCCAAGGCCAGTGCGTACTGGCCTGACTCGGACTCGCGCAAGGTTTGTCCCTCGCGGATGGCGATGCGATTGCCGAGTGCGGTGAGCGAGATTTTATTGAGCGCGGAGCCTTCCGGCAGGGCCGAACGCAACTCTTGCAGCGTCTTGTTGATCCGCTGCGACGAGATTTTCGCGGCGCGCAGCGCGCTCGCGGTGCGCAGGACCACGAGATCGTGGAACGAGTAATGCAGTCTGCCCGAGCGTCTGACGGGTTGAATGTTTCCCGCGCGCGCTAAGGCACGAACAGCCGAAGCCGGTAATCCGAACAGCCGCTCCAGGTCTTTCGTGTCATAGGCATGCATTTCATCGTCGTGCGGATTTGCGCGCTGCGCCTGCGGCAGCCGCGCGCTTCGGTGCCTTGCGCTCCTTCAGATCCGTCGCTTTGGAGCCGCGCGCATCGATGCTGGCTCTCAAGGCTTCCATCAAGTCGATGACATTGCCGCCCTTGGCCGAAACCGGTCCCTCGGACAGCGATACTTCCTTGCCCTCGACTTTTTTCTGAATCGCCGCCTGCACACGCGCGCGATGCTCATCGGCGTACTCGTTCGGGTCGAAACGCTTCGCCGCCAGATGTTCGATGAGCTGTTGCGCGAGCTTCAACTCCGGCTCCGACACCGGCGCCGCCTCGATGCCTAGGTCCTTCAGATCGCGAACCTCGGCTTTGAAATGCAATTGATGCAGGGCCAGGCCATCTTCGATCGGTCTGATCACCACGATGTGTTCCTTGCCGCGCGAAATCCAGCGGCCGACCGCGCATTGCCGCGACTTGCGCAGCGCAGTCGCCAGCAACGTGTAAGGCTTCGCGCCGCCCTTGTCGGGCGCAAGATAATAGGTGCCGTCGAAATACAGTGGATCCACCGATTCGAGCGGCACGAATTGCCCGATATCGATGGCGTGGCTGGTCGTATCTTCGAGCGCCTTCAGTTCCTCGGCGCTGAACATCACGTACTGGTCCTTCGCAAATTCGTATCCCTTGACCATTTCGGAACGCTCGACGATTTGTCCGTCACTGACCGCAACATATTGTTGCTTCACGCGCGAGCCGTCCTTTTGACGCAGCAAGTTGAAGGAGATGCGTTCCGAGGACACCGTCGCGGAATAGAGCTTCACCGGAATGGCGACCAACCCGAAAGAGATGGTCAGCGAAGCAATTGATCGAGCCTGTGTAGCCATGATCTTTTAATCCCTTGAAGCCTAAAGAGTGCGATTTCTTTCTGATTTTATTGAATAAACGCGCGCAAGACCTTCGATTACTTACAGTTTACGCATGTAGCCTAGGAACAATAGAGCGGCGTTTCAAGTGATTTCGGCCCAAATAGCTGTAGGCATCGAGGAATGCGGAACGACTCTACCGGCCCCACCCGCGACCTCGGGGGCTCGGACACACAAGGCAGAAACTCTTTTAAATACAGTCAGATAGGCAGGGCAGAGCCGGGCCGACCAGCGCTGCCTTAGGCCTGTTTCGCCGCCGGGCGGACCGGAAGCTTCCACTCGGGACGAATGAAATGACAGGTGTACCCGTCCGGATAGCGCTCGAGATAGTCCTGATGCTCGGGTTCGGCTTCCCAGAAGTCGCCCGCTGGCGCGAGTTCCGTGACCACCTTTCCGGGCCATAGTCCCGATGCGTTGACGTCCTCGATGGTGTCCTCGGCGATGCGCTTTTGCTCATCACCGATGTAGAAGATGGCGGAGCGGTAGCTCAAGCCCCGATCATTGCCTTGCCGATTCAAGGTCGTCGGGTCGTGAATCTGGAAGAAAAACTCCAGCAGTCTGCGGTAGCTGATCACTTTGGGGTTGAAGATGATCTCGATGGCTTCGGCATGCGTGCCGTGATTGCGGTAAGTGGCATTGCGCACATCGCCGCCCGAATAGCCGACGCGAGTGGATATGATCCCCGGATAGCGGCGCAACAAGTCCTGGACGCCCCAAAAACAGCCACCTGCGAGAATTGCGCGTTCGGTTGGTGCAGACATGTTCCTTACTCCTTCAAAAGCGTTAGCGTGCCGCGTCGCGCGATTCTTGTTCTGCCAGCGTGTACAGCGCTTCGGGAGCCACCTCGAGCCGCTCGATCGGAATCGGTGCTCCGCTGGCATCGGACAGGCCATACGTGCCGTCCGCGATCTTTTGCAATGCGCGCTCGATGTTGCTCAAGCGATCGTCGTCCGCGGCCTCGAGGTTTCCCTCGAGTTCCAGGGTGGTCAGCTTCTGGGCATCGTCCTCGAATTCGCGGGCCTGATCGTGGGTTTCAGCGTTGGCGCTCGCCTCCGCGCTTTCTTCGCCGCGCCGCACCCGAAGAATTTGCTGCCGCAATTCCGTGAGCCGACGCTTTTGGCGACCAAGGAAGGCCTGATCCAAGCGGGAAGTGGGTGTAGTCATGGCTCAGCATTATACCGGTTTGCCAAATGACAGCGCCGTTTACACGGCCTGAAAAATCTTGAAGTATTGAGGGGGCTGCCCATTGCGGCGGCGCAGGGTCAAGAAAGAGAGGTTTGAATGCACGCGAAGATGTCTCTGGCCTCACCTACACCTACACCTGCGCCCGCACTCGCCTTCACCCTCGCATTTGCG